>JAAUXV010060857.1_pt1 | contig 24254 bp, 32 predicted proteins | sample 7278181 | NCBI WGS metagenome assembly JAAUXV01 (sample SAMN14350114, study PRJNA611818) | marine sediment metagenome | isolation source: surface marine sediment (2.1m) | place: French Polynesia: Moorea | collected 2018-08
TGACCATCTCACGTTTTGACTAGGGCTCGGAATTTGGTTGAAATATGACCTCTCGGTTAACCGGTTATTTTAGGGGGTCTATTCAGTAAATAACCGGTTAACTTAAGTTAATGATGTTAGCATACTCATTTATCAAAAGTTTGAGTTTTCTTTGGAATTTTTTTATAAAAAATTTTTTGGCCTGACTTTCTTTGAACATTTTGAAGAGAAGTCTAAAGCAGCTCTTGGAAAAAACATACCCAAAAATAGACCCAAAAAATTGGTCAAAGAGCAATAATAAGTTGCAAAGTTTTGCATAATTGGGGTTCAAAATTTAACCGATTTTAACTGGTTAAGGGAATTTTAACCGGTTAACCTATTCTAGAGGTCAGTATGGTTAACTTTCGGTTAACCGTTAACCATTCCGAGCCCTACACTGAACTTTATAGACCTATTCAGTAAACTCACGTCAACGTGACCATGTTGCTGGTAAGGCCTTTCTTGGGTTTCTGTCCGTCGGCCGAGTTTCCGTTGACCACCCCGACAACATGGTTAGGGACAGCCGCGGCCTCCGTCCACGTCTGAGGTCTTCCAGGCACTTCCCGGTACATCTGAGTGCCTCCAGACCTTTTGTAAGGAGAAAGAAAGTGAATAAATATATTAAAAACCTTTAAAGAGTATCTAGGCAAGTTTTCCGCATTTCGCAGCGTACCGAAGCGAAGCCGGTATCGCCTTTGCAGGCCCTCCCAAGGAGGGGAACTCCTCCTCTCTCGTTTTCGGACCCCTGGCCTGCTGCTGCTGTAGCTGCTTTCTCCTGGCCCCGCCGTTGACTGTCGTCGGGGCCGAGTGCACTGGCGAGGGGGCCCCCGGCAGACTGGGGAAGTCCTCCTCCTTGGGCACCTTGTGACCAGAGGCCCAGCTCGTGGAGTGGCCCGAGGAGGGGTTCAACCTGCGGGCGAGGCTGTCGGCCGCCGCGGTTGCCCTTCCTCCCGCCGCTCCACCGCCGCCGGACGCTCCCAGGGAGGGGAAGCTTTCGGCCGACATGTCCGGCGCCCTCCCCGGGCCGGCGTGCTCCTCGTTCCGGACGCCCGCCCCGCCCCTCAATCCGTCGACGCTGTCCACCACGTTGACGGAGGTTGGCGGCGAGGGCGCGGCGTCCCTCCCTCGCCTCCGGCTGGTCTGGTCCCTCGCCGTGGGGCGGGAGTAGTTGAACTCCAGGTCCACCACGCGGTTCTGGCGGGCGTCGGCCTTGGACTGGAAGGCTCCGACGTGCCGCTCGGCCTTGTGGGCTGTAATGAGAAAACAATGAAGAAAATGGTTTATGTTAAGAAACAAATTATACCTTTGAGGTCGATCTCAGTCCTGAAAGCTGACGTGAACTGCTCGTTGACGCAGTCTCCTTCCGTGCACAGGAAGTGGTCCGATTCAAAGTGACCTCTCAGCTCCTCGTAATCCCTGGGCAATAATTAAGATGAATGGAGATGAAATTATGAATGGAATTAAAGTAATGGATCTTTCCATCACTCACGGGTAAAACTCCTGCTTGCCGTCCGCGTCGCAGAAGTGACAGAAGAAGTGGTCCCTTCGGAGATGCCTGTACAGTTCGTCCTTGTCCATGAACCGGGTCTGGCAGAACTCGCACTGTGGGTGGCCGCGGTGGGAGGTGTCGTCGGGATCGCCCTTGCGGCGGTGGGTGGCCAGGTCGGTGCGGGAGTACAGGCGGCGCTCGTGGGTGAAGATCTAGTCAAGAAAGAATTGAAACTAGAGAATTGATATTAACCGGTATAACTCATTGCACACACCGTTAAATGCTCGACGCAGAGCTCGCAGTAAAACATATCGTGGCTCCTCCTGACGTGCTTGTCCAGCTCCCTGAACGTCCTGAAGGGCCTCTGGTCCCCTCCCGCACCCTCGTCGTCCTCTTGACAGCATATGGGGCACCGGTGCTCGAGCAGTCTCCAGAACGCGTCCTCTACCCTCCCGTTCTCGAAGCAGACCCGGTACCGCCTCTCCATCCTGTAGGGCTCGTTCTCCACCTCCTCGAAGGCGCACCTCCGCCCCTCGCAGAAGACCACCTTGGGCAGCTCCTGCCGGCAGATGGGGCAGTCATTTTGCGTGCTCAGTACCCTGAGGCGGGTGGAGCACTCGGCGCACACGTGGTGGTTGCAGCGGCCCACCGCCCAGATGGAGGCGCGGCTCAGGCACACCGGGCAGTGGTCCTCGCCGCACTCGGACACCAGCCGCTCGCGCGGAGGAGGAGGGTGAGGTCGCTGCTGCTGCTGCTGCCTACCACCTCCCCCTCCTCCTCTGGGTTGTCGTTGTCGCTGTTGCTGTTGCTGGTGTCGAGGCCCGTCCCAATCTTCGTTGCGGCCGTCCTGAAAGAGATTAAAACAGGCAGTTAATAATAAAAAAGTGAGGAAAATTTTTTTCTATAAAATCAAGTGTACCTGCGGTCCTCCTCCTCCACCCCTTCTTTGCCTTCGTTGACCTCTCCGCTGCCCTCCACCCCCGCCTCCTCTTCCTCCTCCTCGACTGCCCTCAGGGGCCGCTAGGAATAGCGGTGGTGGGCCCTCTCCGCCCCCTCCGCCGCCGCCATCATAGTCCCCTTCCGCGGCGCCTCCTCCACCTCCACCTCCACCTCGTCTCTTTGGCCCCATGACCTCGGTGTGACCCTCAAGGTGGACTAGCACTTCAGTGGAGGTGGCAAGCAAGGCGGTTCCTCTCGCTCCCTCTGGCTGTGGCCCCTCGCCCTTTCCTCGCGACCCTCCACCTCCACCCTCAGCCTCTCCCCACGGTGTGCAGGTTGACCACGACCACGTTGACCTCGTAGGTGCCGAACTTGACCTTGGGGACGAGGGGGACGGAAAAGGGGAAATGCCTCTTCTTCTCCTTCCTCGTGCGCCTCCTTTCCTCTCCTCTCTCTCTCTTTTTCTGTCGTCGTGTTCTTTTGACAGCTGACGACCAAGTTGGACCTTTTTGGGCGCCAAATTTAGATGCCCTTTCAGCATCACTCACCGCTGGCTAAGGACGAAGCCCCACAGCGGAGAAACCCCCCTCTTTCCAAGTTTCTTGCCCTTTTCTCGTTCTCAGTCTCTGTCTTTTGCACTTGAGCCTGCTGTGCTATTGGTATTCCGTTTCTGTATGTCACAGACAAAATATCTCTAATAGACTCGCCGTACCAGGCCAGGCTGGCTCATACTCGGCCAAATTTAGATGCCGTGGAATTATGAGAGCTCTTTTACTAACTTGCATCTCTAATAAGAATTATTGTTGGCGGCACACTTTGGCCTATTGAACGCGAAAATACTTGACACAACGGAAGAAATCACATTTCTGGGCACTTCTCCCTGACCGTGATCGCCTAAAGAAACAAATGAACGGCGTGCACTGAACATATTACGCAATGAAAATCGTAGATTCTATTTGCTCATATCTCTTTTTGTCCACATAGGAAAGTTCAAAAAGCACAGCCAATTTTTCCTTCGTTTGTCCTTGTCGCAAAACACAATATGTCTTCCTCATCCGATAATTTCCTCCCTCTCAACATCTTCCCAAGAACCATCAGAGTTGTCCCCCTCCCCATCGTTGTCTTCATCATCGTCGCCTCCTTCCTCCTCATCCGCCTCGTCTTCTTGGTTCTCATCATCGTTGTTGTCGGCGTTGTCGTTGCCGCCGGCGTCATCTTTAGAGGAAATGAAAGAACGTCGAACTTTGAATTGAATATTGAATTTTTGACACACCTTGATCCTCTCCCTGTTCGCCCTCCTCCTCTTCTTCCTCGTCCTCGTCGTCGTCCTCTGACTCGTCGTCGTCCTCCTCCAGGAGGTCGTCGAACTCGTCCTCGCCGTCGTCGTCTGAAAAGAAGTCGAATCCACCGTCTTGCGTCATCATCATCATCATCATCGAGTAGTCGTCGGATGAAGAGGTAACAGCAGCGAGGAGGATGAGAGGTACGGTAGGGTGAAATAAAAGATTAATGCGGCAGAATGAGGAGGGATGCAAGAAAATCAAATAAAAAGGGGTTCGTGCAATGCAATACAAGGTACTAGGAGCTGAATAAACATTGTAGAGAAGAAGTATGATACACAGATACAGTACAGTGAGAAAGGCTTCAAGTTCATTCACATAAGAAAAATCACTAGTCTAAGGTTACGATATAAAGGAAATACTCTGGCGGACCAACGGAAAGTAGTAGCAGGATACCGGAAATGGTTTGTTCTAATTCTTACCGTCGCTGTCTCCCTCCTGCTCGTCCTGGTTTGCCTCCTCGTCAGCATCGTCCGCTTCTCCACCGTCCTCTTCGGCGTCTGCTCTCAAGCGGCCGACCTCGTACAATCGCACCACGGACTCCTCGTGTTGAGCCGGAGCCAGGGAGTTTTCCACCACCGCCAACATCATGTCGTTCGACGAGGAGTTCAGGCCAAGGACGGCGCGACGAGTCTCGATGGTGGCTGTGGAAAAGGAAGAGAAATGCAGGAGCAGATACTACGCCGCATTGTTGCTTCAACCTACCAATGTTGGAGTAGTCGTGAGCGTCGAAGGTCTTGAAGGCCGAGTCGAACTTCTCGCCGTAGTCGTCGTCCTCCTGCTCCAGGCTGACCGCGTACATGATGTCGCCGCCAGAGTTAAAAAAGACCTGACACTGGTCCAGAGCTGGGACCGTCTTGAGCAGGTGGAAGGTGCGAAGGTCCCACACCTCAGAGTTGCTGACGATCTCTAGGCCGTTAGGGTTGAAGACGCCAGACAGGTGCTGGTTTAGCTTGTCAAGCTTGCGAATCTGAAATTGAAGGGGATACTACTGAACGTCCTCCTGGAAGTACATGTGGATTAATCACTCACCTCCTTGGCCATCCTCATGTCGTAAAGCACCCCGTCGTTGAGGACGAGGTCGTCGGTGGGATCGAAGGTAGCCTTGTTTCTGGAGTAAGCGTTGGACTCTGTCGGCTTGAGCTCCCTTATCTTCTTGTTCTCGGCGATGTCGTAGATGGAGGCGATCTCGTTCTTGGTGCCGATCACCATGTCCTGCCTAAGCTTGGAGAACTCGACGTACTCGTCCTCCCTGAAGGCCATCTTTTGCTCGAAGAAGCTGCCCAGGCTCCACAGGCAGGAGTAGGGGGTGCGCCAGGAGCTAGAGGTGAGGAGCAGAGAGCATTCACGGTTGGGCTGGAGGTGGTAGAGGGTGCTCTCGTGACAGACATAGGTGGACTCCTCCTGCAGGGTGGACATGTTGTACATCTTAACCTCCCCAGAGTAGGTGCCAGCGAGCAGGTAGCTGCTGTCTGGCATGATGGCGCAGGAGGTGAAACAGGATGTGCCGTTGTCCTCCGCCTGTTCCATTCTGACCGAGCGGACGGGGCGGAAGCGGGAGTAGATCAGTTTCCTGTCCAGCTTGCGCCCGTCTGGGCCTCCGAACGGGGGGAAGAAGGGTCGCCGAGCGTAGCGGGCGGTGAAGTTCCAAGGGGCGGAGTGCTTTGGCCGAGGGTCCGGGCACTTGTGAGGGACGAACAGGTCGAACTCTGGGCAAGTGGTCATGGGGTTCTTGCACAGGCGGTGCTGGGAGGCGAGGTAGTCGCACACGATGGAGACGAGGTCGACGCTGCTCTGCTCCTCCTCCGCCGGAGGCTGCAGCTCGGCGGGAGGGGCGTTCGCCTTGAGCAGGTTGGAAGCTCGGGATGATGAGGGCTCGACGCTTTGGCCCAGAGGGGTGCTGGAAAGTCAAACCGATATCAGAATTGTGCTTCAACATCGTCAACAAGCGGCACTCACCCTATGATCGAGGTATCGGCCTGAGGAGTGCGGATGTTCCTCCTGTTTATCCTGACGGTGCCCCCCGGAGTCGTCGGCTGAGCCCCGCCAGAGGCCGCAGCGGCGGCCTCGGTGAATCTCCCCGTGGGTGTGGCTTGAAGCTGGGAAGGGGAAGGGTGGTGGTTGGAAGACGAGGGGTGGGGGGGCGAAGTGCAGACGGATATGCTGTGGAGGGGCCTCACACCGGGCGTAATCGCGGTAGAGGTGGAGGAGCTGGAGGAGCCGGTAGCAGAGGAAAATGGCTACAAGGAGCAGGTTTAAAAAAGCAAGATCATAAAGGAGCCGAAAATTCAAAATACTCTACAAAAGTGTTCTTGTGTTAAAGCGTTTCTTCAACAAGTTTTCTAAGAGCCAGGATCTTGCTTACCAGTGCCCTAGTTGCGGAGGCAGACAGCCTAGAAGAGCTGTTGGAGCTATTGACTCCGTTCGCAGTCACGGGCGTCAACAGAGAGGACGAGGAAGCTCCGGACTGCGGCTGAGGCATCGGAGGAACCGATCGGTGCAGCATCAGCTTGGAGTTGGGGGTCATCATCAGGTCGAGGTCAGCCTCCCTCCGCAGCACTGAGGCCGACTCGTGAAGTCCCACTCGGGAGAGGTAGCCCTGGATGAGCTGCAGGAGCTGCTTCTTCGGGAAGCTTATCTTGGTTTGGGCCATGACGGAGGCGTGGTGAAGCATCTCCAGGGAGAAGTCGTTGCTGCCCGCCAACGCAAGATCTAGTGGGTAAACGGTTCTTTAATGAATGCTATTACTGGCAATCAATTTCTCCTTACTGTCTCCTGCAGAGACCATCTTCATGAGCTCCAGGGCGTGCTGCTGGAACTTGACATGTTCGGCCCTCTTATCCTGCAGGATTGGCTCCCGGACGAGTTGCTGCAACGTCCCGCTAGTGAAGATCGGCAACTTTGACATGATCTGTAAGAAAGGATTGAGTAAGAAAACTACTGTATGTCGACGGCACATTTCAGTTGTTTCAATACCTGTTTGGCCGCCTCCGACCTGGCCAGTCCTACCAGGGCCCGACAGGCCAGCATCCTGATGGAGTCCGCGTCCGTGATGGGAGCCTTGATGTGGAGCAACTCCAGCAGCGCCATGATTCCGTTGTTGGACCGAACGCAGTCCCACAGCTTGTTGATGAGGTCCTCCGATCCCTTGGCCGTCGCCTTCTTTCGGGCCGAGCCTCCTACGTTCGCGCTTGCTCCCGGCGTGGGGGTGGTCGAGAGGACGACGGGAGAGGATGAGGTGGAGGCGCGGGAGGCACACCCGGGGCGCGAAACGGGGGCGCAGACGCAGTTGATGATCAGGTTCAGTGCTGACCGGCGGACGTCCGCGGATTCCTTTGTACAGGGCAAGAAAAACATGAAATAAGGCCCAAGAAAAAAATCACGGAAGAGAACATTTCGAGAAATTTGGATGGTGTACACAGTTTTTCACGACACGTTGCCCTAGCGCACTGTCAGACACAGTGAAGACAACATGTACAGATTGAAATTCTGCCATAGGCAAGGGGAAATTCCGCATCGCCATTATTAGATACTCTCCGAAGGTTATACTGCCGGTAAGCCAAGTCTGAGAGGCCTCCAGCCCTGAATCTTCGGTTCCGGTATTATGCTTAACATCTACCAACACAATGCTCACTTGAACGATCTCCCCCTCGGCCGCGCTTAGGATGATGCTGATGCCGAAAGTCCTGTTGTCGTCCAAGAGCTCTATCCTCTCGCAGAACTGGAGCTGCACCCTCGGCACCACCGAGCAGACGAGCAAGGTGTCCAGTGCCGATCGCACCATCTCTGCCCTCCCAGGGAAGGTCCAGTCGTACGCCATGGCGATGATTTTGAGGCATGTGGTGACGCCGCCAAGCTGGATGAAGGCGTCCACGGGCGCCCAACGAGCTCTGCATGCAAAAGAGGAAGGATCAAATTAACTTTGGACGAAAGAAGTACTTTTTGTAAAGCACGAACGAACCTTAGTGGCATGATGTCCATGAGCGTCTCAATGTGCTCCGCCACCTGCTGCGGCGTGGGCCTCGAGGACTTGTAGGCGGACTGCGGCGGCGCGGACTTTGATATCCTTCCGGTGATCCTGTATATCTCCTCGCTCTTCCTGATGAGGTGCGCCTCGAAGTAGCGCTTGAAGGCGAACATGGCGTGTCTAAGGGCCTGGCGCTGGGCGAACTCCTCGTCCTCCGTCATGAGCAGGCTGAGCGGAGACTCGCTGCTGTGGTCGATTATGCGCAAAGTGCTGACGGTGTTGTACAGCCTGCGGACGCCGCCCTGGCCGTCCATGACCTCCAGCATGACCGGGAAGGCGGCGGCCACCGCGAAGAACATCACCGCGAACTGGCGGCCGGACTCGTGAGAGCACTCCATGCACCACAGCACGTACCTGTAGGTCAGAAAAACAGAATTGTAATTTAATCTTCCCACCGCGAAAAGTCAGCAAAGAAACCTCACTTGACCAACTCGTGAATGGTCTCCCTCGGCATGAGGCAGACCTTCTCCATGACGTCGTCGTCGCAGATGATAAAGTACAGGCACTGGCTGACGGCGGTGGAGGCAACGGAGGGTCGCGGCACTTCCAGCAGCAGCTCCACCCCTCCGCGCGCAACCCACTCCAGCACGAACTTCTTGTGGCAAAATAGCGCCATCAAGAAGCGGAGGGACTCGAAGGCCAGCCGGGCGTCCTTTGTCTCGCGCACGCTGATCAGGGGGCGTAGCAGACCGGCAACGTCCTCGTTGAACACGAAGCCAACGAACTGAAAGTAGGCAAAGAATTGGTCACGAAGAAAAAAGTAAAACAAGGAAAGCGAATTGAACGTACCTCTTGGTACTCCGCTAGCGGGGTCAGCATCTTGAGCGTGAATATCATCTTGCCCTTTCTTGAAAGCGGGTGGATGGGGAAGTGCCCGATTATCTGCTGCTCCATCTCGGCCCAAGAGGAGTTGGAGTTGTGCTCGCTGCCTCCGAAACCGGTGCCGGAGCCAGGAGCAGGATGGGCGGTGGGAAAAGAGGAATTGGAAGATTTTGCACCTGCTTGGTTTAAAGAAGAGAATAATTAGATCCTCGAAAAACTTCTTCCCATAATGTGGGTATTTCATACGTTTCTCTGCCTCGTTCTCTACGATTTCCCTTGAGAGCCGCCGGGGGATCTTGGCACTGGGAGGCTGGGCAGAGGTTGAGGCAGAGTTGGACGAGGAGACTGAAGCCGAGGCCGACGCGGAAGAAGGTGCAGCGAAGACGGAGAAGGGCCTCTTGAAAGCCGTCCTCGACTTCTCCTGCTCCTCCTGCCCCTCGGCCATGCACTTCCTCAGCCTGGCGAGCAGATTCGGCACCAGGCGGTTGTTGCGCTCTCGGTTCTCGGGGTCGGTGACAGCCTCCGACATCTCCATGGCCGCGCCGAGGACACCGGTGGCGTAGCTGCGCAGGGGCTCCTCCTCCTCAGGGGACTCGGCCCAGGAGTAGAGGCGGCCCAGGAGGCCTTCGGTCTCGACCAGGACGCGGTTCTCCAGTCCAGGCAGGATGTTGAGGGTGAGGCGGAGGGCGGACACGTTCAGGGGAGCCACGGGTTTGGTGTGCTGGAAGAGTCAAGGAAAGGAAAGTAAGTCAAGGTGCATGAAAAATTATGGAAAAGGATCACGTACCAAATTTTGCCTGATGAAGTACTTGTCATGAAGGTAGTTGTTGAACAGGTCCTGGACGAGGGACTCCTTCCTGAAGAAGGTCTTGAGCAGCTGCCCGATCTGGCACTCTGGGTCCACCCTGGACGGGTGTCGCTCCTCGAAGGGGTCCGGGTCGCGGCTCAGGTACACGTCGTTCTCCTTCTCCAGGACCTCGGACATGTCGTTCATGACCTCGGTGGGGTCGAACCCGGCCTCCGATCTCCCGTCCTCCCATCGCTTGAGGACGGCGGCGAAGGCCTGCTGCGACGGGTGCTGCCCGCCGCCGAGGCCCGCGCCGGAGGGGTCGCTGTTGGCGCCCAGGCGGCGGGCCATCATGTCGATGGCGGCATCGCCCACCACGTCGACCTCGTCCTCGTCGTCAGTGGCGTCGTAGTCGTCGTCCTCCTCCCCGCCGGAGGAGCCGTCGTAGGAAGAAGACGAGGACATGGCGGGGGTGGAGCTGGACCGGAGGCGATCCCTTGAGGTCTTGACCCTGGCGAGAGGTCACGGCGGCGACACTCCTTCACCCTCGTGGGCCTGAACACAAAATGCACTTTTTTGTTTTTTTTTTTTCGTTTCTTTCGTCTTCGACAGCTGAAAATATCGTGACCACGTTTCGTGACGTAACAACCAATGGAGGAAACGTTTCATTTTTTCCATCGATTTTGGCAGTTTTCTTTAAAAAATGAATGTAACTGAAATTGTCAAAAAATCAACACCAACTTTCTGTCGAACTGGATCTTGTTGGCGTCCACCATGTCGTCGTCCTTCGGTTGGGACCTCGTCCTGGGGTCCGTCAAGGCCGACATTCGCTCCGCCGGCGACCTGGTGGTGGCCTTCGTCCACTGGAAGCTCCTCTCCCGCGGCCTGCGTGTGGTTGGCACCGGCGAGCACTTCACCGCCCTGGAGGACAAGGAGCTCTCCGAGCTGCTGCCCGACAAGTGGAACGACCTGGCGGAGGAGGACTCGGCCTACGTGCTTCGGTACCGCCGCCAGGGCCAGGAGGCCGACAAGTACATCCTGAAGGCCGTCCGCGCCGACGGGGACCTGCTGGTGTCGCTGGTGCGCTTCGCCGACGAGGTGGTGTCCACCTGGAGCGCGCGGCCGGAGGAGGCGGCGGACGCGGAGGCCAAGAGGGTGCGCGACAAGGACAGCCTGGACAAGGAGGTGGAGGAGAGGCTTATCAAGCCAATGTTCGACGAAAAGGAGAAGGCGAAGGAGGAAGAGAAGAAGGATTCTGAGAGGAGTCGCCGCCAGGAAGAGATCGAGGACGGCAGGGACCCGCTCATGATCGGTCAGCCGCGGATGCCGGGGGGCTTCGGCGGTGCTCCGCCCTTCTTCGGCGGCCCGGGAGACCTGGACCCTCTGGGCGGCGGCGGCGGCGGGATGATCTTCCAGCCGCCGGGCATGGGCGGCGGCCGCGGCCGCAGGGGACAGCCCAGGTTCGACCCCTTCAGCCCGCTGAACCCCGACCCTATGGGCGGCGGCAGGAGGGGCAGGGGCGGCGGCGGCAGGGGCTTCGGGGATGACTTCCCGCCTCCGGGGTTCAACGATTTCATGTAGAAGAAAAGGGTGGGAGATCAATGCTCTAAATTATTGTCAGCTATCCTTAACAACCTTGTGGACTTGTGATGAAATATAGAAACATTAGATAAATAAGGCAGAGTTGTGTAATTCGTCATTTCCAGCCGCAAGAAAAAAACAATATCGTGAGTTTGCATTTCTCACGCTTTCTGTTATTTTCCAGGTTCTTTTTCACACTCATAATTTAACTACAGAACAATTTAGTACATAAGTTGATAGTAGGGCTACCTCAAGGCAGCAAAATATGTAACAACAAGCGACAGTCATACGCGATGGTACACCCTTAAAATTTATTGAAGGCAAATCTTATGAGAGAGGTTTCTGCTTGGAAAGGTTCTCTGTTCCGTTGCGGTGAGTGAGTCGGCACAAAAAGAAAGAGAAAGAAAACAACAAAAAAATTGCCGAAGAAGCCTCCCGCCTGTCGCTGTGGCTGTCGGCCTCCAACCGCACGAAGTTGTTCCTCTCCTCCTCCACCATGGCCTCCGCCGCAGCCACCGAGTTCCCCGGCATGGACCGCCCCACCCCGTCTTGGATGCCGGCCTCCCTGGGCCCCGCCGCCCGCACCGAGGCCGCCTCCACCGGCACCACCCTGGTGGCGGTGGAGTTCGACGGCGGAGTGGTGCTGGGCGCCGATTCCAGGACGTCCACCGGCACCTACGTGGCCAACAGGGTCACGGACAAGCTCACTCCCGTCACCGACTACATCTTCGCCTGCAGGTCCGGATCTGCCGCCGACACACAGGTGAGAGAGGACAGCGTCATTACCTGCTAGTGCAGCAATAATTGAACTCTCTGATCCCCCAAGGCCGTGACCGACGTGGTCAAGTACAAGCTGGACTTCCTTGAGATCGAGCGCGGCGAGCCCGCCCCCGTGCACACCGCCGCCTACCTCTTCAAGGAGCTCTGCTACGACTACAGGGACTCCATCTCGGCCGGCATCATCGTGGCAGGGTGGGACAAGCACAAGGGCGGTCAGGTGTTCGCTATCCCGCTGGGCGGCATGCTGGTGCGCCAGGCGGCCGCCATCGGAGGGTCCGGCTCCACCTACCTGTACGGCTTCCTCGACTCGGCCTACAAGCCAAACATGAAGAAGGACGAGTGCATGGACCTGGTGCTCAAGTGAGTTCGAGTTTCGGAAACAGCTTTCTTCTTTGATTTCCATCAATACCATGATAGTTCCTATCCTTTTCACGGGGAGGCCGCTCATTGACACAAAAAGCCAACTGTCATTTCATCGACCACATTTTCTTTGCCAGGTGCGTGACTCTGGCCATCAACCGCGACGGCAGCTCCGGCGGTTGCTGCCGCCTTGCCTGCATCACCAAGGACGGAGTGGAGAGGAAGGTCTACCTCAACCACGAGCTGCCCAAGCTCGGATGAAAGAGGGGTCGATCGATTTGGCAAAAAAAATTGTTTGACAAAAATAAGCGGTGATTTTGGTATTTTATGTAATTAAATTAACAGTGACAAGTGTTTGTGCACTTTTTTAATTTCGATCCGGCAACTTTTTTTTTACTTGGAGACTCTGTCAATGGTGCTTTTCACTTTTCCGGAGATCGTCTTGAGAGCCTGATTGACGGTCATGCCCTTGCTGTCCTTCTCTTCCTCCTAAAACGATGAAATTTCATTGTTTTTTTTTAGTAAACAGTTATCAAACAATTTCCAACAAACCTGGTACACCAGCGCTGGGTCAAGATCTTCCAAGTATCCTTCTCTGAGCATCTCGATCAGCTCCTTGCGGTACTGGGCCTTCTTGGGAGCCTTGGATTGCTCCTTCCACAACTGCTCCAGGGCAAACTGCTTGTCCCTCGCCTGGAAAAGAACACAAAATTTGTAAATTAGAGTCTTCTACACTGACTGCGTAAAAAAAGTACAGTATACCTCGTCAATGGGCAGCCCGTGCCAGTCCGCGATCTGCTCCGGCATCTTGAACTTTTCGTACTTTTCTAGCACCTCTTTCCGCTTGACTGAGTCGCTCGGCCACAGGCTTTCTCGGGCTAGAGAAAGCAGCATGCACCTAAGCAACGAATAAATGAAATCAATAGAATTAAGAGAAAAATGGTTTATAAAAAGAGAGGTTGGTTACCTTTTCAATTTCAAGAGGTCAAGGGCGTAGACTTCGTTCACAGGAGTCTCCAGTAGGTAGTAATCGAGGCCGTGGTGTCTGCGACAAACTAAGTGTTGCAAAGAAAATAATCACAAAAAGACTGTCAAATGGGCTTACTTGTCGACCAGCCACTCCCCCCTTTCCGTGGCCGTCATGGCAACGTGGCAGTCCAGGATCTCGCTGTATACGACGGTGTCGTGCAGCCGAGGCCACCAGTACTTGACCGCCTCCACGTTGTAGTTGGGGTAGTGCTTGGAGGGCTTGGGCGCGCGCAGGCCCTTCACCACCCCCTCGCCGCCCCACAGGCCTCTGCGGAAATAGGAATAACTCAAGCAATTTCCCTATTACGAAGATTGCAAAACCCACTTGTGAAAAGCGTCCGGGTAGAAAGCCGGTACGTTTGCGTTGACGACCTCTACCACCTGGCCAAACTCGTCCTTCTCGAAGCGGCCCTCCTTCTTGCGGGCGTGGATCCACTCCTGGAGACAAACAAACAATGAGATAATTCCACTGTCGGAGAAATGGCAAGCTCTCGCTTTCCGCACCTGTGGCCCCTTCTTCCAGGTGAAGTAGTACTGCAGGTAGTGTTCAGGCAGGCGACCGTTGATGCCCCAACGAGCCTCCTCCCACTCAAGCAGGCGCCTGACAAAAAATATTATTCAGATTTAATGTAAACCGCATAAGGCGGGTATTTGGGCACTCACTTTCCCGCCCCCGGCCTGATGTACTTGTAGAGTCCCCTGGACTCCCGCATGAGCCTGGCGCCCAGGCTCACGTGAGGAACAGGCATCTTGGAAAAGGACAGCCAGGGGCACACACGCTCCGCTCTTCCCCGAGCCCGCCCTTGTCAAATCTCTCTAGGAGGAGTGTTTCTTTTTCAAGTGAGTGTCTCCACAATCAGGATGCGAAGAAGGCCAACGTGGCCATGGACAGGGAGGACGTCGACGCCAACAATAACGCCACCAACAAGACACTTGAACTTCGTTTTGTTGTTTACATTTACAATTTTTTACATTTCCCCGTCCCCCCCTCTCTCAACCTTCCTCGAACCTTGCCTTTGAAAAACTTGATAAGGAAAGGAAAGATTCGAAAATGGAAAGAAAGGAAACATTGCAGCCAGGTAGAGGGGTAGGAGGACGTGGGTGTGTCACACCTGCTCATTTTGAACAGGTTCTTGCCGTCTCCAAGCATCGTCGTCGTCGTGGTAGTCATCTACAGGAATGACAGCTACCTCGTCGTCAAGAAGCAAGCGATTCTAGACAAAGCCAAGAACAGCAGGATCTCGGACGGCGGCAGGAGGTGGGTAGCATGGATTCAGCAGGTATCTTGCTTTTTTCCTTATTTACCAAGTGATATTATTGAGTGGACAATTAATGTAAATTTATAAATAATAACTGCGCGCCTGGCCCTTTCCCTTTCTACTTCTACGTATTTATTGTGTGTTTGCTGCGTTATCCTCTACACCGTCTCCCCCTTTCCCGGCCTCTGGGGAGATAACAGGTTTGCCGGCTGGGGCCTCAGTCTCATGCTCTAGGTGCAGCTGTGGAGCAGTTGTTTGATACTTCAGGTTCAACAAAGTGACCTTGTCTACCTCTGTCCCTCTTCCTGTAGCCGCTGCCAGCCATGGGCCTGTCCGAGAAGGTCTCCGCCTGGTACCGAGAGTACGAGTTCGTCACCGCCGTCTACCTCCTGGAGCCCTGGGAGAAGAGGATCGTCAACTCGGTCATGGCAGGGCTCGCCGTATGCACTGTCTACGCGGCCTACTCATACCTCCCGCACTATGCCAGGTTATATTTTTGTGCCTCTTAGCAACCTGTTATTCTTTCCCAAGATTGTTTCTGCTACTTGTTCATTTTTTGGCTAATTGCAGGTCAATGATTGCCTTCGTCAGTGCTTAACCCAAAACATTTCTTCCACACGTACCAAAATGGAGCAAAATGAACCTAGACTTTGAGCCCAAGGATTCCGATGAGGCTGTGGCTAAGAGGGAGGCCCTGGGCAAGCATCTACAGGAAAAGAGAGAACAAGTGAGGGCTGAGGAAAAAGTTGCTGCACGTTTGGATGAGGAAATTAATTTATCGCATCTTTTGTAAATTTCAGGTACTAATTGATTGTGAGAAGAACGTAAAGAGCCGCCGCGAGAATTCCATGATAGTGACAAACATTTTGGCGGACCTGCGTGAAAGACAGCGCTCGAAGCTGTTAGCTCCTTTGAAGTGAAGGGGGTGGAGCTGACGAAGATCTTGAATTACCATGTGGTGCGTTTCCAGGCGGCGGAGAAGAGCCTGTCTGAGCAGGCGTCCGTGGTGCCGCAGTACCAGGGCCAGGCAGAGCGCCCCGGACTTTTACCTTCATGTCACCTCCGGCGCCATTCTGGAGGACTGCAGGGAGGCCAGGTTCAGGCCGCTGCAGATGGACTACAAGGAGATGCACGCAGACTACCATTCCTCCGGGCTCGACCGATCCACCAATTATGATAAGGTGAGTAAGATTTCACTGTCTATGAGACGTCTTCCTCCCCTGAAACATTTTTGTTCTTTGCTGTAGGTGCAAGACTTCAACTGGCTTGCGTCCGGCAAGCCCTCGCTGAACTGGAGCATCTTACCAGAAGACAAAACAAAAGGCCTTCTCCATGTGATATTCAGAACCAGACTTTTTTTTAAAAAAAATCTTGAATTCAAGGACGCATTTTGGGGCACTAAGTAGTGTGAATAAATGGATGCTGAACAAAACTTACGAATATTATCAGTACTACCAGTTTCTGAAGTCCGAAGAAAAGCAATAGCTACAGGGAAAGCGGTCAATTGAGCCTCCTATGCCCTTGCTATCTGAATGGTCATGTCGAACGATCTGCATCTTCAACGAGAACCCTGAGAATTCTATCCTTTGGAACCGAGACATAGCGCAAAACCTAGTGTACTAGAAGCACGTACGAGTTTCGCTTCGCATTGTGTACTACCTAAATCTGCATGAATCTTCACGTGTGAAACAAGACATTCACATCACAAGGCACTTCATACAGTTCGCACTTTCTTCCAAGATGAGACCCCGAGATCCTTGAATCCTGGATAAGAAGCCCATCCGAAGAAATGATGTATCTCCGCTCGTTACGAAAAATATCCTTCGCGGAAGGGGTGGTGCGATCCTTGTTGCATAAGTTTTCTTGGTTGAGTCGTGTAAGCGTGAATCCTTGGTTGTGTTGTATAGTAATAAAAGTAAAGTTGATCAGCAGGCACGGTGGGTACTTCGGCGCCTTGATTCGCATCCATTGCGAACAGCAGCCTTGAACACATTACATTATCGGTCGGTTGACCGCCGTTGCACAGCCCTCTTGGTATACAGCATCGTAGAAGTCGATGCACGCTCTTTTGGCCAGACACACGGAACTGGCGTCGGGTATAGGTACAAGAATAAAACGAACTGCGGTCGGGGAGGAACTACGCGCAGACACACTGCCTTTTTCCCACTTCACTTCCCGCGGGTGGAATGAAGACCGGAGGGCCTCGGCAGGGGGAAGGGATCACGGATCAGATGATCAGAAGCCTCCGCCTCTCCGTAGGGATCATGAAACATTTGGGTGAAACTGCAGTGCCGCTGTGCTTATTTCTCCTGAGAGATTTTTTTTCAAGAGAGAGAGAGTGAGCTGTCGAGGCTTTGGAAGGGTAAGGATCGTCGGTGAAGGAGGCTGAAAAGGTTTTGTCGAGGATGAAGAGGGATGTTGATGTCAGGAGGATGATTTTGTCTGGAGCGAGCTGGCTGGAGTCGTCGGTGGAGTGAGGCTTCGTCGGTGGTTGCTTTTCTTCCTATGGTTTCTTCCGGTTGGCGATGTTCACTGGCGTCGTTGATGAATATTTGTGGCAGGGAAGGAAGAAGGGGAAAGGGAAGGAGCAGGAGGAGGGTTTGATGAAGGTTGGAGGCGATGAATGAAGGTATTCACTCCTAGCTCCTCTTCTAAGCTCACGCTCTCAATTCTCTCTTTTCTCTCGATAGCACTTTTATCAACCGGCAGGGCACCACCCACTTTGCATTAGCCTCTTTTTTAGTGTGAAAGAAACACCCACATATATTAGCTTTCGTCATTCCAAACGGTGAAACAGCTCTTGCGTCCTTTTCTTTTTTTGGTCGGCTTCTCCTGCTTTGCACGTGTCTGCCCGCGCCTTCAGGGAGCCTTGTACGTACAGAACACTTTCTGTATTCAAACCCATGAGTCCCTTTTGTTCTTCTATCTTGCAGTCGTAGTGGTGCTTCCAGGAAATAATTGTCCCAATTTTGTCTTCGTTAGCTCCATAATTTTGTAGGATTAATTTCATAGTCCGTTGAGTAGTTGCTTTCGGCGTTTCTTCTTTTTGGTTTGGCAAAGCCTCAATACTTGCACACACGAAAAAAGGTGCTTCTTTTCTTTCCTTGCAAAAAAGACAATGTTCTCTCGAGCCTTCCAACCTTTTATGTACAGTTCCTCTCATTCTTGCTTTGTTCTTCCGTCGTTGGACTCTCTTCAACGAGCCTGCCTGTAGGAATCGAGCTCCTTGTCCAGCTCCTCCGCCGATGGGGCGGGCTTCTTCTCCCCGCGGCCACGGCCACGACCACCGGCTCCGCGGCCCCTGCCTCCGCGGGAGCTGCGGCCGCGACCGCCAGCGGCGCCGCGGGTCGGCTTCTCCACGCGGCCGCTGGTGCGGCGGGCGCCTCCTCCGACGCCCCCTCTGTAGGAGAGACCAAAAACTATGTTGAACCTCCTCCATCGATCAAACGTTTGCATATAGTATGACTATCAAACTATCAGGATTCAGGTCTCGGATAGAAAAATTTGCACCCTACGTACCTTGACGTTCTCCTGAGCGGAGAAGGGTTCCTTCCAGCGCTCACTTCAGAGGTGGTGAGCTGGATGTTCATGGGCCTGCCGTCCAGGGGAACTCCGTTGTACTGCTTCATGGCTGCGGAAAAAAGAGAGAAGAGACCATATGAGAATGCCACGTGTGCAAATCGAAGAGTCATTAAAGTAGCTATTTACCCTTGATGGCGTCTGCCCTGCGGTCGAAGACGACGTCGGCGGTGCCGAGGGACCTCCCGGAGCGGTCATAGTGAACGGCAGCGGCCCTCAGGTGGCCGAACTCGGAGAAGAGCTCCTGGATGTCAGAGTCGGAGACGCCAAAGTCCAGGTTTGAGACCACCAGCTTGACGGGGCCGCCAGAGGTGGCGACGCCCCCGCGCCTGGCGCCTCCCTCGTACAGATCGTGAGACCAGGCGGCGTCGGCGTTGCCGCGCGAGTACGGGCGAGAAGATCCGCCACGGCCTCCCCTAGAAACACGATGAAGGAACGGAGAAAGTTGCAGAAAGCCTGCGATCGATGTCTAAGGTCTTTCCCGTCCTCACCTTGCCCTGGATGTCCCCCTTCCGCGCGACGCCCCGCGCCCTCCGCTTGCGCCACCGGCGCCGCCGCCGCGCCCTCCCCTGGCGCCGCCGCGTCCCCCCCGCCCGGCGCCCCTGCCGCCGCCGCCGCGGGAGCCCTTGTTGGTCTTGATGATGTCGTCGAGGGACATGTCGATCTTGTCCACCATGATGAAGGTCTTGGGGTTGGTCTGGTTCACGGCGAAGACGGAGATGAGGAGGTGCACGGGGTCCGCGTCGGTCGAAAGGATCGCTTCTTCTGATTTTTTCCTTTTCCCGTTTTTGGGCAGCCGGCGTTTCCACTCTTTTTCGGTCGAACAGGGTTGACACTTGAGGAGCCGGGCCAGAAACGTTCGAAGAAAATACGTTTACACGCGTTGAAGACGGATAAATTTAATGTTCCTGATATTCTAGTCATATACAGCATGCAGAAAAAGTCAAACAACTACCTTGAGTCTGTTCATTTGTTGAAATTTTTCAGTAAAATAATTTAAAGAAGTCGATATTCGATGTTTTGTGGGCGCTCTAAAAACTGGCATTTTCAAAATGGCGACTAGTGTAGGGATGTAGTAAAAACTAACTCGAAGTTTTAAGCTTGTTAGTTTGAATTATCATCTTAAAAATATATGAATTGTTGCCGAACCATTTTTGTCATTTTTTAATTTAAAGCAAAAAAGGTGAAACATTAGGAGTCGGCTCGGCTCGTACATGGAAAATTGTGATTTTAGGCTCTACCTAGTTTGGGCGGGTTTGTCGTTTTCTTTGTCCTTCTCACAAAAACCTCTCAATGCGCCGCGGACAACAGAAGGCGAAAAAGAGACAGAGTTAGCACATTAGGGTATTGAATGTCCTTTTTATTTTAATTCTGAATATAATTAAAAACATATCGATGAGCATACCATGGCAGAAAAAAGTCAAATACTGATCTTTGAGCAAAAATATAGGACAGAAAAATATTTTACAGCTTTTTCCAAAGAATAGCTTTTTTTCCGTCCAAATATCTGGAAACTCTAGACGCAATAAACAAACAGCTCTCGATTCATCAATCATCAATGCAATTTTGCAATTAGCATAAAAAGCAAAGTAATACTTCAATGACTCAGGTGCCCATGCTTGTTAATTAACCAGGTAACAGGGTGCCTCGCACTCGCTTTGCTTCCTTATGAATCTGGCGTTGTGATTCATTTCCGTGGGCGCCGAAATTGTTGCTGCGCGCTATCCAGCCACCTGAGCAGGTAAGAGAAGGAGCGAAATTCTCCAGGCATTTCCGAATTCCGACCCATTTTGCATCCCTTATCCGCCCAAAAGTGAATGAGTCATGTCCATTTTTGTGAGAATTGAGTCTATGCTGTATCATGAGCGCTCATGATCTCTTGTCCGGCCATCCAGGACCCAGCGCCGTCCTGCTGAGACTCCTGCTGCGCCAAGCCAGGGCCTGTGGTGGCGGTATCGTGGGCCTGCCCTCCAGCCTGGGCGCACAGGCAATCCCCGACACGATGACCCTGCAGGCGTGCAGCCACTGCAGGGAGAAGAAGCACAACCTCACACACGTCTACCCAACCAAGGAGGGAAAGCTAGAGTTCTGCTCGGAGGTCAGAACAGTCTAACTGATTCCCTGGCCGAACCTTACTCATTTGTATTTTTATTCCTATCCAGCTGTGCTTGATTGGCTATCGCAAGGCCCAGAAGGCCCAGCTTCCCCTCACCACCACTTCCTCGCCCCAGACGGCGTCAGCGGCGGCCTCCTCCTCCCACCATGAGAGCTCCTCCGCCCCCAAGGCGTCCCCCTCTTCCGCCATCAGCCCCCGCGGCCGCCAGGTGTACGACGAGGACAGCGACGTCGACTTCTCCTGGCCAGAGTACCTGACGGAGACCGGCTCGCGCGGCGCCCCCGCCCACTGCTTCCGCCAGTCCGCGCCGGAGCCGCCTCGCAACGAGTTCGAATCGGAGCAGAAGCTGGAGGCCCTGGACCCGCGCTCTCAGTCGGTGTGCATCGCCACGGTGGTGGGCAAGTGCGGGTCTCGGGTGCGCCTCCGCCTGGACGGGTCAGACACCAAGAACGACTTCTGGAAGGTGGTGGACTCGGGAGACCTGCACGAGATCGGGCACTGCGAGCGAAGCGGGGGCATGCTGCAGCCGCCGGTCGGCTTCACCCTCAACGCCACGTCGTGGCCAAAGTTCCTGGTGAGGACGCTGAACGGAGCCGAATTCGCCCCCGCCAAGTGCTTCAAGAGAGAGCCCGCTGCGCCCAAGAGAAACTTCTTCGAGGTGGGACAAAAGCTGGAGGCAGTCGACAGGAAGAACCCGCATCTCATCTGCTGCGCTACCGTCGGCAACGTCAATGAGGATCAGGTGAGACCGTGAGAAAGAGGAGGAAAACTTGCAAAACTGACATTCCTTGGGAGTTGGGAGTTTATCATGTTCAAGTACCGGGTCATGACGACATGCTTTTGGAAGAGGAAATTATCAAAATAAATGGAGCAGTTAGAAAAGATAGGCATCTTCATTTCTTCTTCCCCTTTTTGCCCTTCTTCTTGGCTGGCTTCTTTTTCTTGGCTGGCTTCTTGGTAGCCTTCTTCTTGGATGTAGTTTTCTTCTTCGAGGTTTTCTTGGAAGTCTTCTTAGAAGTCTTCTTTGAAGTAAGTTTTACGGACGGCGCTTGTGTTACCCGGTCGCTGCTTGTCATGACCGTCAGGGAAGACTTGTGCGTGGGGTCCTTCATCCTGCCTGATTTCGTGTGAACCGCGGTGAAGGAGACTGACAAAGTAGACGGCCTCAAGAACGTAGGCTGTGAATTGTGGTTTATGCCGGGGTAGAGTTGCACTGTTCACCAATCAAATTTATCATTTCAAAAGTGACTTGCGTCAGTTTCACACAAGGCAAATACAATGAAATGAAATATTTTTATCGCATTAGTTACTTTCCATTCATCTTCGTTTCAGATTCACGTTCAATTCGACGGTTGGAAGGGAGCCTTCGACTATTGGTGCCGCTTCGATAGCAGGGATATTTTCCCTGTGGGTTGGTGCCAGGCTTCAGAACATCCCCTGCAGCCACCGGGAACAAAGGTACCTTTTGAATACCATAAAGCATTTTTTGCTACATACCTTAACATGCGCAATTTTCCCCCCAGCATTATCCCGGTAAAGCCAAGATCAACCTCTCGATATCATCCACCAATTCGTCTCCCGGCGGAGGTCCCGGCCCAACCGTGGAATCGCCCGCGATATCAGCTCCCCAATCTGCGACGTCTCTCCCTACTCCCGCCAACGGTGGCCAGGGAAAAGGCGAAGAGGAAGGCTCCACGGTCAAAAGCGAATCGAATGAATTGCCCGGCACTCCACGAAGCGTCGCGGCCTCACAAAATCAAACAACCCCAATCAAACCTTCCCTCGCCCCATCCTCCTCCTTCTCCACTCCACTCTCAAACTCTCAGTTCACTACTGCTCAAAGCACAACTCCTGTGCTTACATCTCCTCCGACCACTACCGCTGCCGTCCCAGCTTCGTCGCCTCTGATTACCCACATCACGATCAAGGTCAATAAGGGCAAGGTCGGCCAGAACCCGGGCCCGTTCCTAGACCGAAAGAAGGTGGACAAGCTGCCTGACGAGTTCGGGCCTGGGCCCATCAACAGGGTTGTTCGCGAGTCCGTTCAGCGGCTGGTGGACGCCTCCTACGATCAGAAGGAGGTCTTCGGTCTCCTGAGGCAGGGGGACGGAAAGGTGATAATCACGGCGTCGTTCGAGGACAAGCTGCAGACGGTGAGGCTGCCCAAGATGGAGCAGCCCGACCAGGTCTGGGACTTCATGGAGATCCTTTTCGAGGAGCTTCGCTGCGAGCTCTTCTATGAGCCGGGGAAGGTGACCAAGGAGAGGAAGGCCACCTCAATGCATTCCAGTCCCACCAGGACCGTAGCGGAACAGCCGACAACGGTGGTGGGACCGTCGGCAGACGCCCCTCCGACACTGACGCCGGCCACGCAGCAGAGGTTCTCCTCCACCACGGACTCCCTCTTCAAGAGGAAGCTGGTGGAGCACGAGTCGAGGGCTGCCGCTGCAGCGGCTGCAGCGGCCGCCAAGGAACCAGTGCCGAGCAAAAACCCCAGGCTCGACCCTTCCTTCTCCAAAAAGATTCTGCAGCCGTTCAAGCAGCAGCTCATCAAAAAGGAGCCCCAACCTGTTCAGCAGGCACAGCAGCAACCCCGACCCCGCGGCCGGCCGCTCGGGTCAAAAAACACTTACAACAAGAAAGACTCCGCGAAGAAGTCCCCGGCTCACCTGCCGGGGATGAGGCCGCAGGTTTCGCAGGCTGGCTCCTCCCCCATCGCTCCGGCGGCGGCAGTTGGCGGCGACGGTGCCAACAACAAGAAGGTGCCTATCTACCACAACGCCCACAAGATCTTCCAGCATCAACAGCAGCAGCTCGGAGTGATCCCGGTGGTGACGACCAACAACGCTGCTTCCTTGATTTCCACGGCCCCTGTGGCCCCCTTTATCACTCCCCTGGCCCCCACACAGGCGGCCCCTGCGGGGGCGGCAGCGGCAGCAGCAACAGCCGCCGCCATCCTCCCAACCGTGACTTATGCCGCGAGCGGACAGCCAGCCGCCGCGGCTGCCGCCGTCCCGATCTCAGTCGCTGCCGCCCCTGTCGCGGCGCCCATGAGCAACAAGACCCTCGCCGACCAGCACCAGCTGCACGTCCAGCAGCAGCAGCTGATCCACCAGCAGCAGGTGATCCATAAGCAGCTTCCGCCGCACTCCAACCCCACCACGCAGTCCTCCATCGAGCAGCTGGCCTCGCCATTCCACATCTCAAAGCTGCCGGCGGACCCCAACGAGTGGAATACGGATCAGGTGAGAAATACTACCCCTCCCTTTGTTCATTCTTACACCTGGGATGTTTTCAAGTGTCAACAAATTTGTTTCTGTGACTCCAACTGTGCCGATGATGGTTTTTTTCCAAAAAAAATAAATATGGCTTTGTTTCCCTCTCAGGTCATTGGCCACGTGACCCTCCTGGACACGACGCTGGCGCCGCACGTGGAGATGTTCCGCTCTCACGAGATCGACGGGAAGGCGCTCCTCCTCCTTTCGGCAGAGATGATGATGAAGTACATGGACATGAAGCTGGGGCCAGCCCTAAAAATATGCAACATCGTCAACATGATCCAAGGGAGAAAGCATGTCACCCTGGCGTGAGGAGAACGCAAATGCCTTGTTTAAAGTAGCAACTGTGTGTGAAATGAATCTCTCTAGTTTTGTACACAAAAAAAACTAAGACCCTGAAGTATTTTTACGGTGAATGAGTGTCGTGAACTGTAAAAGAGAAACTATATGGAGATAAATATAAAAGCTTATTAGTCTCGCAAGTTTGACAATCTTCGTTCTATTTAATACAATACCTCGCTCGCGTTTGCCTTGTTCGTACGGCGCTTGTTATTGATGTTAGTTTCATGTATTTCGTGGTAATGGTGAACCACGGTACGGAACTCTAATTAATAATAAGTAAAAAATGACGTATTCAATTCAATACCAGAACCGCTAGGAAAAAAATAGGTTTTTTTGAATAATCAGTATTTTGGAGGGGGAAAGTTCTTTTAACACCAAAAACTGCATGCTTTTCGTTTTAGGGAGGACATTCTCCTTTTGTTCCCCCTTTTCGAGGTTTCCCTCCCCCTCCCTCCTACAGAATGTTCCGGCCAAGGAAAAGAGACACTTTCTTCACTGCACAAAACAA
>JAAUXV010105352.1_pt1 | contig 24131 bp, 28 predicted proteins | sample 7278181 | NCBI WGS metagenome assembly JAAUXV01 (sample SAMN14350114, study PRJNA611818) | marine sediment metagenome | isolation source: surface marine sediment (2.1m) | place: French Polynesia: Moorea | collected 2018-08
ATAAATGGTGAGTCAAGCAGAGGGCCTCTCCTGCCGGGATCGCCCCCCCTCCGGCCTCCCCTTGCCTCGGGGACCTTGCCAGAGGCCCGTGGAGGCCGGCTCCGCCGGGCCTCGGCCCCCCCGGGACGCCCGGGCCCCGGGCCTCCCGGCGGGGTCACTCGGCCCCGGAACCTGCCTATTACGTTCCCTCTGGGTCCGTCCGAGCCTCCCACCCTTCCAACGAGTCCCCAGGCCTTAACCCTGAGCGCAGAATGGCCCCTCAGTGCCCCCTGTGGAGGCGCCTCCCCTTGGGCCTGCGCCTTTCTCCCCCTGCCGCCCTCACCTGTCAGTCTGACCTTCTCCCATCTCTCTTTTCAGGTCGACCCCTCTGGCGGCCTCCCCTCCGCGACCAGGACCCCACCTAGCTCCTGTCTTTGGCGGCGCCCCCATGCCCTCAGCGGCGGCGCGCGCCTCCTCGCCCTCCCATGGCTGACGAGGCCAAGTCTTGCGCCGCGCCGCAGCCGTCAAAGTCCTCCGCCGCCGGCGGCGGGGGCGGTTCCTCGGCGGCGGGCGCGGCGGCCACCAGGATGGCCGAGCGGGAGGTCCCCGTCTCCAATCACATCATCAAGGACGTGGTGCTGCCCTCCTCTGTCAAGATCAGCCGCGTCTTACCCGTCAAAGTCAAGGACGAGGGCGGCGGCGGCGGCGGCTCCAGTCGCCCTTCGTCGTCGTCGTCGAGTAGCGGCGGCGGCCTCATAGTGTCTCCCGTCAAGGATGAGCCGGGGGAGTCCAATCACGTGGACGAGAAGAGGTCCAAGAACTCGACGACCTCCAAGGCCTCCCTGCTCGTCAACAGCCTGGGCCGGTTAGACGATGGCCCCTCTTCCTCTTCCACGCCGCGGAATAGCCGCAGCAAGGACGGCGATAGCGCCGGCAACAGTGCCGGCAGCTCGAGTAGCAGCGGCAGCAGTGACGCCGTCAAGAGCGAGCCGGGTGCCGAGCGGGGAGACAAGAGTCCGCTGTCTCCGCGCTCCAACTCGTCCTCGTCCAACGAGGGCAGCGGCGGCGGCGGCGGCAACAACCCCTCCGCCTCTCCCTCCTCCTCCTCTGCGTCCTCTGCGCTGACCGACTTCTTCACGGCGGCCACGGCACAGATGCAGATGACGGCGTTAGCAACGTCGCTGCTCAACCTGCCGGGCTACAACGCCAACACTGCCGCCTACCTGCAGGCCGCTCAGGCGGCCGCCGTCTCTTCCGGAAAGCCCCTGGCCAACATGCTGACGTCCATGGCTATGCTCCAGTCCCAGCAGCAGCAGGCCACGCTGGCGTCTGCCATGGCCTCAGCGGTGGCTTCTTCGTCCTCCTCCACGTCGTCGCCGTCCTCCTCCTCGTCCACCGTGCCTTCATTACCCAAGAGGGGACGAGGGAGCAGGGGCGGCAGCGTAGGGAGGCCTCGTGGCACCAGCCTGCTGACGAAATTGAAACGGACAGACTCGTAAGTTTTATTAAAGTAGATGTGCTTGGCATAAAGGATAACCATTGTAATACCTTCCTTAATTGTTACAGCGGTGATTACTCTACTAGCCGTGGTTCTGGCCGAGGCCGGGGCTCCCGCGGCCGGCGGAGAGCGATAGGGGAAGGGTCCAGCTACAACAGTGATTACCTTTACTACATGAACGAAGCGGGCGCCCGCGGGGGCGCCTTCCTCCCCACCGGCAGTGCCACCTCGGCGGCCGCCGTGGCCGCGGCCGCAGCGTCTGCAGTGTCCAACGGCGGGTCCCCGTCCCGCGGGGACTCTGGGAGTTCCTCCGGTGTGTTCGACCCCTACGCGGACCAGGAGGAGCTGCTCTTCAACGAGCAGTACCCGGGGAAGCTGTGCGCGCTCTGCAACTTGAGTGAACGCTCTGCCCTCGGCCAGGGCGACATGGTCAAGTACAAACTCCCGGCAGACTTTGACCTGTCGGCCGAAATCAAGCGGCGCAGGTCCGCGTTGAACAGTGGTGGAAGTGGCTCTTCGTCCTCCGCCTCCTTGTCCGCTGAGGCGGCGGAGAACAACGGCGGGGCCAGCCCAAAGAATAGTGGTGGTGGTGGGCTGAACGCTCGGAGGAAGGGCCGCAAGTTCACCTCCGGAGACCTGGGCTCCGAGCCTATGGACGAGCTGGACAACGTAGGGTTCATGGAGGAACCGGACCACGGGCTGCTCTTTGAATCCTCCGGTGAGTATCTTCAAGGATTGTTTCGCGTGCTGTTTTTTTGAGAGAGCTCCTTGAATGTTTTTCTGTCGTTTCGTGTGTGGGAGCGCAGAACCCCGTTCGTTCTTTGCCACGGACCGGTTGAGTGATGTTTCTGTAGGATGAGGAAACTCGCTAGCCGACCTTCGAATAATAGCTAGGAAAAGAAGATGCAACTCTCCTCCAGTAGGAAGTGTTGTAGATAGAACTTGTGGAATCCGATGGATGAAACCCCTTTATTTTGATCCATGATTTGATTTCATTTACATCATCGCCTCTTTTCTCCGTTCAGGCCACTACTACGTGCACGAGCGTTGCTCCATCTGGTCCCACGGCGTTCGGCAGAAGAAGGAGACGAGCCTGGACGAGGCCATGAGCAGCAAGGGCCTGAGCGGGCTGGAGGACGCCGTCATAACCTCGGCCTGGAACCGGTGCGCGCACTGCAAGCACTTCGGCGCAAGCATAAAGTGCAAGGCCAGCGGCAAGTTCTACCACTTCCCCTGCGGCGCAGCCTCAGGATCCTTCATGCACAAGGCCACGCTCACTCTCATAGGGAGTGCCAGTCTGGCCAAAGTAGGAAATTTAGGTGAGTTACTGCCCGGCCAAGGTTTGATCTGTCGATCTTCCCAATTAAAGAGGGGGAACACTTTAATCATCGATTCCCCTTTCTTCTTCTTTCAGTTGAGAGCAACTTGAAGTACCTGTACCACAACGGCGAGTGGATGAGCGGCCGCGTGGTGGACCTGAAGCCGGAGGACTTTGTGAACCTGCTCTTCTGCACCAAGTGCGGCAAGCACTACTTCTACACTGGGGCGCACGTGCGCATCAGCCCGGTGATCCGCGCCGGCTGGCAGTGCCAGAAGTGCAAGTGGTGCCAGAACTGCCGCCAGGTGGGGCACAACGACCGCTTCCTGCTGTGCGACGTGTGCGACGGGGCCTTCCACGCGCACTGCCTCAGGCCGCAGATCGCGTCCATACCCAAGAACGGGTGGAAGTGCAAGGTAGGAAAAGGATACTCTTTCATTCCAAATGTCGGGAAACATTTCCTTACATCTGTACCCGGTGCCCTTATGAGTAGAAGGGGAAGAAAGCTAGCTGACTGGTCCGCCTGGCTTGGAAGAGGGACAGAAAAGGCCGGAGTAGGGCTTGAATGAGGGAAAGCAACACAACACGCCTTCCCTCCCCGTCCTGGGCCCCTGGTGAAGGCGCAGGCTTTCGTTTCTTTTTCTAATGAAAGCCCACAAGCAAGTAAATAGTATTCCAGTTTTGGAACCTTTCAGCAACATCACTGTTAAGGCTAAGGCAAAAGAAGTAGAGATTTTTCTCGAAAAATAGACAATTGCAGGGGACTTTTGTTTGGTACATGTGCATTATAGACAGTATAGCGCATGCGATCTTGGCAAAAAATACTTTTGGAATATTTGTAAAACCTTACCTTTAGCCCTATCCCGCAAAATAACTCGTCCCCGAATATCTGTGGTTGCCAGGCTGTCAATACTGCAATCCTTTGCACATGGAGCGCTCTTCTCGTGGCTACCTTAACAATGATTTCGGCCCAAGACTGAACAGCACGCGCTGTATCTCCTTTCCCACAAATATTCAACAAGCCCAAAGAGTACCTTTTTTTCGAAGCATCGAGATAAAAAAGGGTCCTCCTCTCTCAATTGTTATCAGGGCGACTCTTTCTTTCTTCTTCTTCTCCTTTTCGGGGAGGAGGCAATGATCCCCCACCCCCACGCCCGACTATTTACGTATGCACAAAACAACATGCCTCGGGCCGATGAATTGTCGATTTATTCTGGGCTGCCGGCGTACCCTCCCGCTCGACTATTTAGTGATATTATGCATGAAAGGGCTTACGTTCCGGCATTTATGCGTGAAGAACAGACGTGCAGTATTTCTTCGACTATTACTATGGGGTGTACAGCACTACATGTACTTCATCATTGTTATGCCTATTTGCCAGCCTAACGAAATGTTTTGATTCTTTTTCCAGCGATGTCGGAAGTGCACGGACTGCGGCGCCCGGACGCCCGGCTCGGGCCAGTCGTCCCGGTGGCACTGCAACTACTCCGTGTGCGACTCTTGCTACCAGCAGAGGAACAAGGGCCTGGCGTGCCCGTGCTGCGGCAGGGCCTACAGGCACTCGGCGCAAAAGGAGATGACGCAGTGCGTCAGCTGCAGGAAGTAAGTGACCTCTCCCTTTTCTCCATTCATTTTTGGACGTTTTCTCTGGTGCCATGGGAGCGACAGGAAATGCCTCTTTTCTTTTTATCTGCGGCGCAGCCGACAGATCAGGGAGAGGAAAGCGTTCTTCTTCTTCTTGTTGTTGTTGTTGGGGGGGACCATTTTCAAATGTCCAATGTACAGTTTTTTGAGGTGTGAAAAATAAAAACTTTTTTCTTTTTTCTCAAAAAGTCTTTCCCTTTTCACACCCCTTTTCAAAAGATTTCCCATGAACATTTATTTGAGGTGTGATAAGCAAAAACTTTTTTCTTTTTTTCTCAAAAAGTTTTTTTCCTTTTCACACCCCTTCTCAAAAGATTTCCCATGTACAGTTATTTCAGGTGTAATTTGAGGTGTGAAAAATAAATACTTTTCCTCTTTTTTTCAAAAAGTATGTCCCTTTTCACACCCCTGTTTTGTAGGAATAACTACTAGAACTATTGCAAACGCCGCAGATCAGTGAAAGGATCCCTTTCTTGTTCATTGTTCAAAGTTGATGGATGAATTTTCACGCCCTAGTTCAATTACTACTATTTTTTTGGCAGTTCTTTTGGGACTCTTTCCACTAAGTAATTGAAAACGTTAACATGCCTTATTTGTCTTGTGCAAGTATAAATTTGCATTTTACTGTTCTTCCCCAGACATGTTCACGCCGGGTGCGACCCCGAGGCCAACGAACAGACCATCGCCGAGCGCCGCCTCTCAAACCCGAGCCACCTTTACGTCTGCCGGGTTTGCAAGTCCGGCGGCGGAGTGGCCGCCGCCGCCGCCGCGGCCAACGCGGCCTCCAGGGGCTCGGCGGGCCTGCCGCTGCAAGGCAATTCCTCGCCTTCGCCGTCCCGGTACAACGACGACTCCAACGACAACTGGAGCCTCGACGATATCAGTCCGTCCTCGTCCGCCTCCACCACTGCCGCCTACGCCGCCGCGGCCGCCGCTGCAGCAGCTGCGGCCGCTGCTTCGGGCGGCGGCGTGGGAGAGTACGACTCCTCCGGCATGGGGAGGATGGGGATCGGGAAGGGCAAGCCCATGCTGGGCGGGAAGCGGGGCAGGCGCGGCTACGGCTACCGGCCGCGGTCGTCCTACAGCCCGCTCGGGGCAGGCTCGTCCGGGGCGCTGCCTTGGAAGGGCGGCGGCAATACCAGCCCGAGCAAGCCCGGGGTGGGCATTGGGTCCAAGAAGAGGGGAGAGCTGCGGAGAAGAGGGAGGCAACCCAAGATACGAGGGATGGTGGGTCTCCAGGTGAGTTTTCTCTCTTTCGTTTCAAATCAAGGGTATTATGGGCAGGAAAACTGCTGAAAAAGCTGCCTGGTTGCGTAGCTTTGTTTCCTATTTTTGCATGAGGAAAAACGATTTGGCCCACAGCTGAAATAGAAGCTTTCTTTGTACGCCTTTTCGCGTATCGGTTTCACCTAAGCTTACTTTCACCATGCCCAAAGTACAAGTCGGCAACAACCTCCCCAATGTACCTACTGTCTTGCAAGAGGTCCCATAAATTTTTTTTCGCATTCAGTCACCGGTAACACAATTCCTACGTTTTTTTCTGCGCAGGGCCCCACCCCTGAACCTGGCGTCAAGGAGAGCGACGAGGAGTACAACAAGTTGATCGCCTTCTCTTTGGGGGACAAGTTCGTGTTAGACCAGGACCTGTGCGTCATGTGCGGCTCCGTGGGCAACGACCTCGAGGGGAGGCTCCTCGTCTGCACCCAGTGCGGACAGTGCTACCACCCGCACTGCGTAAACATCAGGGTAAGAAAATAGTCTTCGACTAGCCAATGAAAGAAATGTCGTGTAACACTCTGGTTTTGCTCCCTCTCAGGTGACCAAGGTGATGCTGGAGAAGGGTTGGCGGTGCCTTGACTGCATCGTGTGCGAGGGCTGCGGCGCCAAGCACGACGAGGCCAACCTCATCCTGTGCGACGAGTGTGATATCAGCTACCACATCTACTGCATGGACCCGCCGATGGAGCACGTGCCCCAGGGAGGGTGGAAATGCAAGTGGTGAGTATTTGGCAAATGAAAAAACATATTTGACGCAACAGGTACTAAATTTCATGCATAATTCTCCAGGTGTGCGGTGTGCCAGCTCTGCGGCACCAACGATCCCGGCTTCAACTCCTCCTGGTACGACAACTACTCCACGTGCGGCCCATGCTACTCCAAGAGCGTGTGCTCCATTTCTGAGGAGGGCTACGAGGAGACCGACCTGGTCATCAAGTGTTCGATTTGCGAGCGGTGGTGTAACGGCGCCTGCGACTCCATCTACACCCAGGAGGACGCGGAAAAGTGCTGCGAGGCAGGGTACTGTTGCCAGCTGTGCCGCCCCAACGACGTCCTGCCGCCGCACCTGGCCATGATGGCGCCCAAGAAGGGTGCCCTCATGGGCCCGGGGGGCTCCAGCCCGCCGGAGAGCCCGGACTTTGGCTCCTACGGCTCCTACGTGGTGGACGGCGTCGTGCTGACGGAGCGAGGCATGAGCACGCTCAAGTCGCAGACGGTTGAGAAGGAGAAGCAGCGGCGGCGGAAGCGCGGCCTCAGCACCACCGCCTCCACCTCCGCCCCTGTCGACTCGGAGAAGTCCATAGCCGAGACGATCGAGTGGGTGGTGTCCGGTGGTGGAACTCCGTTGGGAGGATTCGGAAGCCTCGGCGGAAGCGCGGACAACTCGATGGAGAACGACGCGGACCTCTCCCTGGACATGGACGAGGATGACATCCTGATGCCGCCGCCGACTCCTGGCCCGTCACAGGGCGAGCCGGGTCCGGCGCAGGACGCCCTGCCGGAGGGCAGGAAGAGACGCTACCGTGATCTCAAGAAGGTGGGCATCGGCGGATTCCAGGCCAAGGGACGGGGGGTGAACAAGAGCAAGCAGGGCAAGGAGGCCGACGGCGGAGAGGCCGGGCCCGACGGGGAAAAGCCAAAGAAGAGACAAGTCTGGAGGCCAAAGAAGAACAAGATCCTCGCTCAGTACCCGGAGTACATCCAGGAGGCCTTCTTCGGCAAGGACATGATGGAGGCCAATTCCAAGAAGGGCTCGGTGGAGTCCGTCCTGCCGAAGCTCTCAGTCGAGGACGATCACTCGGACGGAGAGGAAGAGGGATCCTCCTCCTCCTCCCCGGCCTCCTCTGGCCTCGTCCTCAACAAGGAGGCCCTGGGCGCACTGTCCGACGTCCGAAAAACCAAAGAGAAGCTTAGGGCCGTGGCCAGGGCAAAGGCCGAGCAGAAGAGGAAGGCCGACGCGGAGAAAGAAGCTAGTCTCAACAGCAGTGCCAACCCGTCTACGTCCAAAGACGAGCCCGGGATCAAGACCGAAGATGACGCCGAGAAGATGGAGATGGACGACGCCGACCTGGGCGACCTCCTGCCCTCCGATCTCTTCGGCGACGACATCTTCAAGAGCCTCATGGACGACCCTGACGCGGCCGACGGGCTCGGGGAGATCGACGACTCGGCCCTGGAGGAGGCGGAGAAGGAGGACGCGGAGAACAGGAGCAAGGAGGAGGGCGAGGACGGTGCTAACAATGGCGGCGACGGCTCGGGCGACCAACACGGCTCCCTGGCCGAGGCGCTCGCCGACGAACTCGGACCCGACTTCAAGCTGGACTCGAAAGAGATGGAAGACATCTTCAAGGGCATGATGGACAACAGCTCCGGAGAGGTGAAAACGGAGCCTGGCCTAGCCTCTGCCTCCACGTCTGCGGAAGGCGCGGAAGACAAAACCAAAGTAAAGGTGGAACAGCAGCAGCAGCCACCTCCTGCTGGTGCCGTTCCTCATCCGCAGAGTCAACAAAACTCTGGTCCTCCGCAACAACTCCAAGCCAATCCTCAGCAAGCCCAGCAGCCGCCCCAGCAACAACAGCCCCAGCAGCAGCCTCAGCAACAGCCGCCTCACCCTGTCCAGATTCCTACAGTGCCTCCTACTTCAATTGCCGCCGTCCCGCCGCACTCGCAACCCCAGCAGCCGACTTCCGTGTCGCCGCATGTTAGCCAGCAAATGATGAACCAGCAGCAGCCCAACATGATGGTGACGACAACGGCTGGTCAACCCAACCACAACATTCCGCGTGAAGCCATTCCGTCCATGATGCCGCCCCAACCTCATCCCCCACAGCAGCAGCAGCAGCAACCACAGCAACCACAAGAAATGTACCAGCCGGTGCCTGGGCAGATGCACCAGCAGCAGCGCATGATGCATCCCCAACAGCAACAACAGATGGCCATGCAGCAGCAGATGCAGCGCCAGCAGGCAATGCAGAGACAGATGCAGCAGCAGCAGATGGCACAGCGGCAGCCTTCGCCTCAGCAGATCATGCCCCAGCAGATGAGGCCTCCGCACACGATACCAATGCAGCAGCAGCCGCATCCCCAGTCTCCGATGCAGCAGCCTCAGCAGCCGCCCTTCTCTCAAGCGCAGCAGCAACAGCGCCCACCTCATTCTCAGCCTCAACAGCAGCCTCCCAAGCAGCTAAACTTCCCCACCGCGCCTTTCCAACCTGGATATTCCGGCCCTTCGGCTGTCCAGGGTCCTCCGTTCTCCTCGGATCAGCAAGGCGGGCCCTGGGCTGGAGGCCAGCCGCCGCACCAAGGACCTCCAGGTCCCGGTGGCATGCAGCAACCGCCGCAGCCTCCGCAGGCCCAGGCACTGCTGCAGCGTCAGCCCTCCGTCGGCCCGTCCACCCCCGGCACCCCCGGCACCCCCGGCACGCCAACGACGCCGGCACCACCCGAGCCCGCGGCCGGCACCTCCTCCGCCCCCGCGACGCCGACGCCCTCGTCGACGCAGCGCAACCAGTTCATCAAGTGGGAGAACGACGAGCCGCTGGGCGAAAACGCCACCATCGCCATGATCCTATACGCCAACAAGAACCACGGCCACCTCAAGACCGAGTACCCCAACTGGTCCGACAGGATCAAGCAGATCGCAAAGCTCTGGAAGTCTCTCCCGGTGGAGAAGCGGGAGCCGTACGTCAAGCAGGCCAGGGAGAACAGGACGGCCAGCAGGATCAACAAGCAGCAGGTAGGAAAATGGAGATTCTCACCCCGAGACTCGACTTTTATTCTGGTGTCGGTGAACCAGTAGTAGAAAAGAAGTGTAGATTAATGGCGTAATTTAGACTAAGACTGCTCGAAAACTCTCTTTCTCGTTGTCTCATACTACCATTGGGATTTTTTTTATATAAAAATATGTAAACGAGATGTCTTTAAAACGGGGAATGCTCTTGCAAGGTCCTAATCTCTAAAGCATGCTACCCATTTACCTTCCGCCCCTTGTTCTTAGTCCCCCAGATCCTCTACCACAGCTCGAATACTGTAGAAGTTTCTTTTTTAAGTTCCAATCCCCACTGTACCATCATTTTTCTCATCCCCGAAAAAAGTACCGTATTATAAAAACCGCAGCTGCCAGGTGGTTTACTTTTCATTTTGCCCGCTTAGTCTCCTTTATGACCATTTTAATTTCATTTGGACCCCCTTCTTTACTTTCGAAACGCCCCTCGCAGGCCAAGAAGGGCGGCGGCGGCGCCAGAGCAGCCAAAGCGGCGGCCTCAAGAAGTCTTCCAGAACAGCAGCAGCAGCAAGAGCAGCAGCAGCAGCAACAGTTCCAGCAGCAGCAACCAATGGAGGGGGCGCCGGCTGGAGCGATGCTGCAGGATGGTCAGCAGCAGGGTGCGCCTGCCGCAGCAGGGACAGTGGTCAGTCAAGTACTGGATCTTCCGTGACTCCCTTGAAAACTACCGCTTGCACCTTACTGCTGGCACCGCCGTTCGCACTTGTGCTGTGTGTTTTTGAGAGAAATTCCACCTTTTCAACACTTTCCCTGCCTCCGCACCCGTCCACCCACTCCTTTCCCTAACTCTGTCTTAAGTTTGTAGACTTAGCAGATCTTATGCATCCTGTACGTTTCTCTTTCTTTCCCCTTCCTGCTATCCATTCCACGTACCAATCTTTTATGCTGTACTTTCACTCCTAAAACAACAAACGTTACATGGTTCGGCATTTCTGATTTTTGGGGTCGCGAGTTAATTGCACTAACAAATTCTTTTTCCTTTCCCTCGTGCGTAGCCGGATTTATTGGACTTGTTTCTATCATTGTTCCAGGGTCTCCCCGGTCCGAAGGCGACTCCGGTCGGCGCCTCGCCTCAGGAGCAGCAGTGGAAGCAGATGCAGCAGGCTAGGCAGGGTCAGAATCCGCACCTACAGGACCAACGGCCTCACCGTGAGTTTTACCGTCTGTTTTGACATTTATTTAGCCTGGCTTCCTCTCCTTCTCCATTCGGACGATCCCATAAATGTGCCCTTTTTATTTCTCGGTATTCTAAATTCGTTTTTGCATTGTGTATCCCCCATTCCCCTCTTTTTGGAAGAGTCTGAACCGTCGGCTGCGGGGCAAAAGCTATGGACAATTTTTCCGTCGTACAGTTTCAGCGATGGGTCAGCTTCTCCCCACTCCCCCGTCAGATATCCCCGACCCCACCACCTCTCCCGCCGCCGCTCAGTCAATCCCGGCTGCGAACGCCTCCCCCTCTCCCTCCTCGTCCTCCACCAGCCAACTCCAAGCCCGCCTTTCCCAACCCCCACTGTCCACGGCTGAGTCTCCGTCAGCCTCTTTCGCGACCAACACCACGTCCCCCTCCCCCTCCCCCTCCTCCGCCGCCACTGCCGCCGCCACTCCGGGAGCGGGAGCCCCGCCGGAGGGGACCAGGGAGCAACTGAGATACTTGCTGCAGCGAGACAAAGACCAGCCGGCGCAGAGCCAGCTGCAGCAACAGCCACAACAGCAGCAGCAACAGCCGCAGCAGCAACAGCCGCAAAATGTCCAGACCTCCGCGAGAGTGTGGGTCCCAGGTGCGCTCAAAGCAGCCACTCTTTCCTCTCTCACCGCACCCACAGCGCAGACTGCATACTGTATTTCTGCTGCATATGACACAGTGCCTGTTGGACTTCCCCCGTCCCTTTCCCCCGTTTTTCACACAAACATCCCCTTTTCCTCCTTATTGACATGCCTGTTTCGGTACTACAGGTCTCTTTTTGGAAACCCTGTTGCATTCTGCATAGTAATTCCAGCACTTACTACTTACTGTGGTTCATCACGACGCCAGTCACTTTTTTCTACCCGCTGGATTCCGGGAGAGGTCGAGGAGCTACCCCTTTTTTCGCTGCAGCGCACTATTCCCGGGACAAAACGGTTGCACTCTCTTATCACGAAAAACATCTTGGACTTTGGTGTCTTGAAATGGAATCTGCCCAAGAATATGTTCACTACTAGCTCATAAAAACGCATGCTGTCACAGCGACGACGACGCCCGACTCCCGGCTTCCAATTGGAAGGCCAGGACTGAACTTCCGTCTTCCATGCCACTTTTTCTTGGAACGTTGATTGGAGACGTGAATATAAGAGGAAAACCTAATCCTGTTTTTGTCGGTGAAAGAGAAGTCAAAGTTCCCTGGTACCAGCAAAGTGCCTTTTGACAATGGTACGCAGTACGCACGGTGTTTACCCATGTCCGTCGTACCAATTTCGAAAGATCATAAACATAAATGCCAAAAGTTTGCCAGGTTTCAGCTTCAGAATCTTTCAAAGTTTCACATCGCTAAATATTTAGTAGGACAAATTCGTTCTTTAGGCTTTAGGAAAAACTTTGGCGGAGCAGGTCCCTCTGGACGGACAGTTTTTTCAATATAATGCCCCTCTTTCTTCTGACTTTGCCTTTGGTATTTTAGGTCTTGATTGTCCAGGGAACACTCTACACGTTCTCCCACCTCCTTTCGTGATTTCCGGGATTTACCGTATTTCATAACAGTCCGGCATTTTGCACTGCTTGGTCACTACGGACTTGGTGGTTGACACGAGGATGCTTATCGGTTTTTTTCCCACATCCCCAAGGGAGACAGGATCTAAATTTCCATTTTGCTTTCCAGAACCTGAGAACGCTCTGCACCGCGGCCCTCACCCTCAGCAACAGCCCGGCATGCCGCCGAACCCGACTAGTCAGCTCCACCCGGCGGAGTTCAGGCAGCCGTTCCCGCCCGGCGTCAGGCCCGGATTGAGGTTCGCTCCGCAGCCGCAGTTTAGGCCTGGACAGGTGAGTTCCCTTGTCTTTTACAATTCCCACGTTTGAATATGACTCAATTATGTCTTCTTGCCCTTTGCAGCCGATGGACCCGAGGTTCAGGATGGTGCTACAGCAACGGGGGCAACTTCCGCCGCAGCAAGTCATGCAGCAGCAGCAGCAGCCGATGGGGATGCCAGAGCATCAACAGCAGCAGCCTCCGACGTCACAACCGCCTCAGGCTGCGATGGTCAGTGCTCCTCCCACAAGCGGAGCTTCCCCTCTCCTGGCGCAGCAATTGGCCGGATCTCAGCAGCAGCAGCAACAACAAGGCCAGCAGCAGCAAGCCCAACAGCAGGGCCAGCAGCAACAACAGCCGGGGGGACCTCCACAGCCCCCTTCATCGGACGAGCTGGACAGCGACCTGAACGACCTCGGAGTTCCCGACGAGGACCTCCTGGGCATGGCGGATGACTTTAACATCCTTGAGTTCGCCGACGCCCTGGAGGAGGGAGACGAGAGCGGCAAGACCAACATCCTGGACGACCTCCAGGCCGAGGAGGACGTGGCGGGCGTGGCGGGAGGCGAAGGGACTAGCAAGGCCACGGACGCAGCAGCATCCGGGCCAAGCGGAAGTCAGCAGCAAGGCCAGCAGCAACAACGGGCAGCTACGTCCACTGCCTCGGGACAGCAGGCTCCCCCTCCGCCACCGCCTTACGCAGCGGCCAACTCAGGAAGGCCGCCGCCACCTCCCTACCCTGGGTCGTCACAACAGAAGCAGGCAAGTATTATGTTTAGCACAAATTCCTAGTACTGCAGTCTCTTTTACACAATATTTTCCTGTTCCTTCCCCCTTCGCTTATCGAGACAATGTTAAACGCATGTCGCCCTCCTAAGTAACAGTAGGTAGAAGACTACTCTAACTAATTTAATATAAATGAGTTTGTATTCATTCTCCCCTAACATAAAACACAGAAATAGTAGTAGCTGACTTAGTAACCCCTTTGCAGTCTACCCAAGATTCTGCCGTGCTTGAAACAGCGGCCGCCACCCAGCAAGAACAGCTTCCCCAGCTGGAGACAGTTACTCCCACCCTGATGCCTTGCGTTAACGTGACTCTGGATGAGCAGTCTGCCTCGGCGCCCGGGGCCACCGTCGGGCTCATTGCCATCACGTCTTCATCCTCCATATCGGCCTCCTCCCAGATAATTCTGGCCACTACAGCGGGGGGCCAGCTCGTCGCCGTAGATAACTCTGAGATCCCCACCCCGGTGCTGGAGTCGGTGGCCGCCTCCGCTTCCGGGCCCCCGGCCTCCTCCTCGGCCTCCCCTCCCTCAGACTCCGCTGAGCCCGACGCTCCTGCTGCTGCGGCCTCCTCCTCAACGGCCGCTCCAGCCGCCCAGACCTCAATCACCCTGGCAACATTGCAACCTGTGGCTTCCAGCAGCGGGGACTCTTCTCCCTCCTCCTCAGTCTTGGCCACTACCACCGCTTCTGCTTCCTCGGCCTCCTCTGACGCTGCCGCCGCATCTTCGGCTGCTCCTCCGGTGATTAGAAGGCCTTTGCTAGTCCAGGTATAGTGCTCCGAGCACTAGACGGACGGCACTTTGGGTCTTGTGAAGAGCGCGAGAGATTGAGAGCACCAAGTGGACACCTCACTTGCATGTGTATCTCCTTACTTTACACCTCGATTCCACATTTACAAGTTATTGGTGAAGCTCTTAGTTTCTACTGAATCTACTCTAATCTCTTTCAGCTGGTTTCCTGCTTTTTCGAGGATTTTCAATGTTGAGGGTTTTAATTAATTCCCACTAACTTACATTTTTCATTGGCAGGTCTAGGGGAGCCGAAAATATTGTTGCGTGCTTTTTTAGTGTGAACACTTTTTCATGTTTTTACATTCACCACGGATTGTTATTTATTTGTGTCACTTTGATATGAACTAGTGAATAATTTTGTCCCTTTTCTCTTGCAGGAGCAACCTCTTCTTCTGGAAGATCTTTTGGAGCAGGAGAAGCGGGAGCAACAGCAGCAACTTCCTCCTGGATCGCAGCCGCAGCAAGCAGCTGGTTCAAATCAGCAGCCGCAGCAGCAGCAACAACCATCACAACAACAGGCGCCTATTCAGCAACCTGGCCAACCCGAATCCCAGCCTCCGCAGCAACTCTTTGAGTTCGATCCAAATGCTCCCCAGCAGCCTCAGTCGCAACCACAGCCTCAGCAGCAACAGTCTCACCCGCAGCAACAGCCTCAGCAGCAGCAACCACTGCCACCTGGAGCGGCACCTCCTGGTGTGGTCAGACCTCGGCTGCTGCGGCCTCCTGGCATCCCCGTCGTCGGTCCCGGTGGACCCCGAGGACCTCCGATGGGACCCGGTGTGCCTGCTCAGGGCATCCTCCCTCCCAATGCTTCGGCGCCCTTCACGCCGCGCATCAGAAGGCCGGGACCCCCTTGGCAGCCTCGCCACCCACAGGAGGTCACTCTCCAGCAGCGCGGTCCGGCCGGGCACCCGGGTCAGCCCGGAGGCCCGCCCGGCGCCATCATGCACCCTGGACCACCGGGTCCCCCTCAGGGCCACCCGGTCTTCGCTAGTCAGGAGCCGCAGTCTCAGCCCCCGCCGCCAGTGCCGCAGGGAGAAGCCCCGCCAGTGCCGCCGGACAACCCTCAGACGGAGGAGGACCGGCAGAAGGTGGCCCGCTACGAGCAGTGGCTGACACAGCAGGAGCAGGCCATCAACCAGCAGCTGCAGTATTACGAGAAGGAGATCTCCAAGCTCAGGAAGCAGAAGAAGGTACGCATGTCCTTCTGCGAGATACTGTGTAGGCTTTTTGAAATCTCTTTCATAACCAAACCAGTGGGACTATGGGACGGTTCGTATCTTTTTTGAAACCCCTGCCGCATTAACACGACCCGATTTCTGCCCTTCAAAATTTACAGTTCCGTACTTTGGGGGGATGAGATTTTACTGCAATTTACTCTACTAGCTGAATCCTTTACTTTTGCTTGCTACCTGAGTGAGAGTGTGTTCCCTTTTCTCTTTCAGTCACTAAACACGAAACAGAGGACGATGAAGAAGAACGGTTCGGAGCTGAGCGAGGTGGACCAGTCGGAGCTGCTCAGGGTCACGGCGTGCGCCGCCGACCTGCAGAAGACCCTGGACAAGGTCAGAAAGCAGCATCGGCAGCACAACATGCTCGTGAGCGACCACCGGGCGAAAAAGGAGAAGGCGATGCAGCAGCAGCAGCAACAGCAACAGCAGATGGGTCAGCAGAACAACCCCCAGATGATGGGCCAAGGGCAACCTCAGCCGGGCATGCAGCAGCAGCAGCAACAGCCAGACGGCAACGTCGCTCCCCAAGGCATGGTACACGTGCAGAGAGCTCCGGTGCCGGGCGGGCCGCAGATGAGGCCCGCTGGGGATCCAAACATGGGGCCCAGAGGACCTATGCCCCCGCAGCACTTGCAGCAACAGTTCCCCAATCCCATGCAGCAGCAACAACAACAAAGGATGCAGCACATGACGCCACAGCAGCACCAAATGATGATGCAGCAGCAGCACCTGCAGCAGCAGAGGATGCAGCAGATGAACCCCCAAATGGCCCTTCAGCAACAGCAGCGGATGAACATGGTACGCATGCAGCAGCAGCAACACCAGCAGCAGATGATGCCCGGCGGCCAGCAGATGATGGGAGGCCCCCGTCCTCCCCACCCTCAGATGATGCAACAGCAGGGCAGGATGCCAACACCCGTCGTACAGCAGGGACCAGGAGGACCCGGCCACATGTCTCCGGCTGGACCGAACGGGCAGAGCGTCCCACAAATGAATCCGAGGCAGCCAATGCAGCCTGGGCAGCAGCCGGGACCTCATCCGATGCAGCAACCCAACTCTCAGCCGCAACAGCAACAACCACAGCAGCAGCAGCAGTTCTCCAACGCCACCTCTCCCAGCGGTGTCAGACCTGCAATAACCTCGCCTATGCACCAGCAATCTCCCAGCCCACACGGAAGCCACCCGTCTCAGTCGCCACAGCCCTCCATGTCACCTTCACCCGGACAGTTTGGACAGCCGCAGCAACCGCAGTATCCCAACAATGCGCAGTCTCCTCATGGTCTCCAGCCTTCTCCAAGGATGCCAGGAGCCCACGTAAGTACAACATATATATATGTTTAAAAACTACTAATATGTCGAACAGGACACCAAAAAACTAATCATTTTCACTTTTGAATATTTCGTTTCAATTATTCGAGTCAAACATGTATTCTTTTCTTTCCTTCACAGGATGAGAACCCGTTCAGTCCCGGCGGCATGCAGCGACCGATGAACACGGTGTCCCCCAACCTTGGCGGCTCTCCCGGCCAGAACCCCACTCACATCTCCCCGCAGGGAACTCCCAGGCACGGCTCCCCTCAGCCCAACATGCGGCCGCCCTCCGCGGCTGCGGCGGGCAACTTTGTGAGGCCTGCGGGACCCATGCCGGGGAAGGACATGAGGCCAAGGATGCAAATGGTGCCGCACGGACAAAGGCCGCCCCCACCGCCGGGCGGATTCCCCAGCCAGGTACCGCAGGGGCAGCAGGTCCCTCAGAGGCCGCCCATGATGAGGCCCCAGGGACATCCTGGAAACTCCCCGCAGTACGCCGGCAACAGCCCCAGCCACCAGGGCCAGTTCAACGCCATGAGCCCGCAGCCTGGGCTTATCCAGGGACAGAGGAGGCCTCCCAGCGCCAGCGGCAGCATCCCCAGTCCTGCCATGGACAGGCCCGTGACTCCCCAGACCCCAAGAACACCCGGGGGACCCCCGACTCCAGGGCAAGCCTCACAACCGCCAACGCCGTCGCCAATGGGTGAGGGGGACATGGCGCAACAGCAGCAGCAGCCACAGTTCCCTCAGCAGCCCATGCAGCAGCCACAACAGCAGCAGCAGATGCCCATGCAACAGCAAATGCCCATGCAACAACAGCAAATGCCTATGCAACAACAGATGCCAGTCCAGCAACAACAGCAGATGATGCCACAACAGCAGCAGTTCCATCAGCAGCAAGTGATGCCGCAGCAGCCTCAACAACAGATGATGATGATGCAACAGCCGCCGCAGCCTCACATGCAGCCCATGATGCAGCAGCAGCAGCAGCCACCCCAGCAGCAACAGCAAGGAGGCGGAGGGGGCAATCCCAATGTCGCTCCCGCCCACAACCCAGACGGCGTCGGAGGAGGGTGGAGGAATGGCCCGTTTGGACTGAAGGGCGGCTCCTCGCGCTCCGGGTGGGGAAGATTCATCGGCCTAAAGGGAGGGTCTCCCCCTCTGCCAGTGCTCACCCAGGCCCAGTCCAAAGAGGCCGCCTCCACCGTCCCCGCTGCAACCACATCCGCTGGGGCGGGAGCCGCCGCCACCCAGGTGGCCTCTGCATCCTCGCAGCAGGCGACGCCTGCGGCGACTGTAGCCTCGAACCTTCAGTCACAGCTGGGCAGCTCTGTCAAGATCATTCCGGTGTCTAGCAGTGGCGGGGGGACGGCGACGGGGCCTGCCGCGGGCGCCACAGTTCCAACCACCTCCTTACCGGCCTCTCTGCTTCCTTCCAACTTGCCTGCTGGGACCTTGGTGACGATGGTTCCCTCGGCGCCCCCCACAGCTTGCCCCGCCGGAGCAAAGCCGGCGGCGTCATCGGGCGGATCGCTCTCCATCATGACCTTCTCTTCCGCCGGAACCACAACCACCACTCCATCGACCAGTCAGGCCCCTAGTGCTGCAGCGGCAAAAACTGCGCCGGTCGAGGGCCCCAAGAACTTGCCTTCCACTTCGGCTCCGATCGACAGCAACCCTGCAGTTTCTCAGCAGAGTCAAGTCCCTCCACCCGCTGCCCCCCAGACCAACATGCCTGGGGTCGGACAGGCTTCATCGCTTCAGACACCACAAGTGCCTACAGCGGCGGGACCGACAGCGGCTCCAACTTCCAGTAGTGACACCCCGCCACAACATGCCGTCCAGGTGCCAGCAGCACAGCCGGCGGCCCCTGTTGACGATTCCAAAACGGAGCTGGCAAACCCCGAAACCTCAGCTCCCGTGTCGTGGGCAGCTCTCGCCACTCCTCCCACGACTGCTCCGACGGCTTCTTCGACATCCCAAACTTCTGCTTCAGCTGGGGTTCCTGCTCCCACCCCTGGAATCATCGCCGCCGCCTCCACCACGGCAGCTGCTGCTACCGGCAGTCAGGAAACTGTCACTCCAACCAGCGTGCTGGCCGGAAACCCTCCTCGGATGTCCGTTCCCACCACCACTGCAAGCCAGGGAGGGGCGGCCAGTGGAGGAGGAGGCGGTGCCTCCATCCTGAGCAAGGCCCTCACTTCGACGACCTCAGGCCCATCATCTTCCTCCATTCTGTCCTCCACCCTTTCAACAACGGCTGGAGGCAAGGAGGAGCAGGCGAACATCGGAGGGGGAGCCCCCTCACAGCCCCCTTCCGCAACCCCGACAGTCGCTCCCGCCGCCGCCGCCGCCGCCAACACCACCACAGCGACGACGACAACGGAGCACCAGAACGCCCTGCTGAAGCATTTGCTAAGCACGAGCACGTCGAGCGGCCAAAGCGGCACGGAGGTGTCTGGAGCAGCTCCGCCGCCCAAGCCAAACGTGCTTCTGGAATCTCAGCTTGACAGACCACCGACGGAGAATTTCAAGCAGTTCCAACAGAAGGAAAACAAGAGTCTGTCCTCGCTGGCGTCTCAGATTCCACAGGCTTCCCCGGCGGTCTTGGCAGCAGCAGGAACAACCGGGCAGGCGGAGCAACAGAGGCCACCTGTTGAAGGAGCTGCTCCTTCTGCGACTATGGAGGCAAGTGCAGACCAAGGAGATGCACAACAACAACAGCCACAACAGCAGGCTCAGCAGCAGCCACAGCAGCAGCCACAACAGGCACCAGGACAGCAGCAGCCAACACCTGCTCCTGCGGGACTTCCTCCTGGTCAATCTATGCTGAACCTACCAACTGAACCGGTGCCCCCAGCGTCACTTTCAAAGCAAGGTGCCAAGGGACCGCAGGATCCTCTCAATCAGCCGCCGCAGCCTCAGCAGCAGCCTCCTCAACTAGCAGAATCTCAACAAGCCAGGCCTGCTCTTCAAAAGAATTGGCCTCAGCAGCCTGGCGTCTTCCCTCCGAGAGGGCCGGGAATTCAGGCCGTCAGAAGTCAAATGCCGCACCCGCAACAACAGGTGCGGCCTCCTGGGGCACCGGTGGTTCAACAGCCTCCACCCGGGGCCATGCCGCAACAACAGCAACGTCCATTTCAGCCGGGAGAGAGACCTCCCCAGCCGAGACTACCGCAAGTTCCCGTTGGAAGACCTCCTCTGCCGGGACAACAGATCCCTGGAAATCCGCCGCCTAGCCAACTCCAAGGACTTTTGCAGAAACAGACTCTGGTGCCACAAGAGCAGCTTGAGCAAAAGTCGGAAGAGCAAAAGTCACAGGCTGGCCAGGGCCAAGGACCACCTCAACCGCAAATAACAAATCAACCTGTGAACACAACAGCACCTGGTCAGCCACTACCAACAGGGCCAACGGCCATCCCTATTCAAGCAGGGCAGCCTCAACCGGGACAACAGCAGCAAGGGCAGCCTCCTCAGCAAGGACCGCACCCGCAACAAGTACAAGGACCGCAGCAGCAAATGCCTCAGCAACAGCAGCTTCAACAGCAGCCAAGACCAATGCATCCTCCAACCGGCGGCATGCCACCCGCCCCCGGCCAGCCCGGAATGCCTGTTGGCCCCCACCACCAGATGCAGTCGCCTCAGCCGGGCGGAATGCCAGGCCAACCAGGGTTTCCTCCAACTTCCATGGGCATGGGACCTCAGCCTGGCGGGCCGCCCATGCAACCGGGAATAAATCCTATGGTCCGTGGTGGGATGCCTCCGCACATGCAGCAGCAGATGCCTCAAAGACCGGGACTGCCGGACGAGGTCATCAGGGGTCACAGGCCGCCGCATCCAATCCCGGGACCGCCAACTCCTCAGATGAGGGCACAGCTTCAGCAACAGCTCCAAATGCAGCACCGATTCCGCATGCAACAACAACAGATGAGACAGCCCATGATGCACCCGGAGCAGCAGCAAATGAGGCCCAGGTTCCCTACCGGCGCCGGAGGCCCCATGCCCCCGGGAAGCCCAGGCGGCCCAGGCGGCAGGATGCCCATTCGCTCCACCATGATGCCCGTGAGCCAGCACCTGCAGCAGTCCAGCCCGATGATGCAGATGAGTCCCGGCGGCGGCCCTGGGGGCATGGTACCACCGGGCCCAGGCGGGATTCCTCCCCACCCTCAAAGGATGCCTGGACACCCGATGGGCAACAACCTTCGCCTGTCCATCCCGCCTCCCCAGGCCATGATGCCCCCAGGAGCAGGCGGCCCTCCGTCGGCACCCTCGGGTCCGGTTGGGACCCCCACCTCCGCCGGCCAGCCCTCTCCATCCCTGACCCCCCGTTCAGACGGCGGCGACGGCGACTACATGGGCGGCGGCAACGACAGCGGCTCCAGCCGCGGGACGACGCCAGGGCCGGGGGACCCATTCGACAACAGCGGGGCCTCCACGCCGGACGGCTTCTTCCCCAACGGGGAGCCGCCGCAGAAGATGGTGAAAAGGAGACCATCGCAGCAGAAGCGGCGTCAGAGCCAGAGCGGAGGCGGCGGAGGCGGCCCCGGCGGCGCGGGGCCCGCGGGGCCTAATGGCAAGGACCAGGGCGGTCCGCAGGCCAAGAAGAGGGCCAGGAAGGGCTCCAAGATCGACGACGGGAACGACTACGAGGCCTGCATGGAGCAGATCGCCCATCAGCTCAAGAACTTCCAAACCATCCAGACGGTGGAGCCCAAGCTGGGGCACTACCTCAACGTGTGCCCCATCTACGGCGGCGGCGACCTGCCCAAGCAGAACGAAAGGGAAGGGGACTTTGTCCTCGGGCGCCTTGAGAGCGACGGCGAGGGGAAGGTCAGGGTCTCGGAGGAGGGGGACTACTACAACGTCATGCCCTTCGGAAAGGATCCGCCCGTCCCCGACATCCACAAGGTTAACATCACCACCAGGGGCTTCTACAAACAGGAATTCGACGGGAGACCCGAAAACAAGTAAGTTTAGCAAATCATTTCTTGTGATGCGCGGTCATGTCAAAATTCAGTAAGCCATCGGTAATGGTCTGTTTCACTAATTTTTTTATCGTTTCTTCTCAGAAGGACGGATTTGGAGACGCCTGGAAGTCCTGACCTCATGTACTCGTCCTCACCTGAGCCAGAGTTTGATTCCAAGACGATCTACAAAACCACACTCTGGAAGCACCTCGCTCCCGCCGACTCAGACGACGAGGAGGCACCGGCTCCTTCGGCACCCGCCGCCAACGGAACAAATACCGCAACCCCTGCTTCCACGCCTACCGAGGAGGTGAAGAAGGAGGAGGGAGAGGAGGAGCAGAAGGAGAAGGACTCTCCGGAGCCCCCTTCTATCGACGAGCAGCCAAAGTCTCCGGCGATGGGCGTTCTCAAGCCTATGGCCATCAGGCCCAAGCCGAGGCAGCTCATCAGCATGAGGGACACTCAGGGCAAGAAGCTTCTGAGCCTGCTGGATAACATCCCGGTGGCCTCGCTGCAAGTGAAAGCGGAGGCCAGCGCAGCCCAAGCTTCCAACAACTCTGGCACCGGCAGCGGGACGTCGACCACCCCCAAGGACCCTCTGAAGTCTGCCAACGGATTGACCATCAAGATCAAGATTAAGCCCCAGTCCGGCGAGTGGGTGGCGGAGGACAAGGACAAGGCCGACAAGGAGAAAGAGTCCAAGCCGGCCGTGGAGGTCAAGGAGGAGAAGCCGGAGAAGAAGAAGGAACCAGTAGTCGAGATGCTGGATGCCCTCTCCGTCCTTCTGTCCGACCGCAGGCTGTGCAGGAATTGCAACAAGGTCCTCTGCGGATCCATGGTCAAGGTCAAGTCCGATTCGCTTCCTTTCCTCAACCGAGAGGAGGAGGACTGCCGCGAGGTCTCCTTCTGCGACGAGAAATGCTACTTCGAGTTTGCCATGCAGAAGACCGGCAACGCAGACAACAAGGAAGTGACCAGTCTGGAGCAGCTGGAGGCGCTGCAGGACAGCGACAAGCAGGAGAAGGCCAGAGTAAAGAGCGAGAGCGGCGAGGACCTTGGCGAGGATGCCGTCAGCGCCAAGGAGAAAGAGAAGGAGAACCTGGCCCCGGTGCACAAGGGCAACTCCTACCTCATGTGGACCCCAGAGTTCGCAGAGCAGAAGAGGTACAAGAAGATGAACGAGAACGAGCTGACCCAGATGATGTTCCGCATGGGGACGACGCTGATGCCGCACAGGGATGTGGAGGATCAGCGAGAGTGTCTCTTCTGTCACCTGAAGGGGGACGCGGCCGCGGACGGACCGGCCAGACTGCTCAACTACGACGTCAACAAGTGGGTGCACCTCAACTGCGCTCTCTGGTCGGAGGAGGTTTACGAGACGGTCAGCGGAGCACTCGTCAACGTGGAAACGGCGCTCAAGACCGGATCCAAGCTCCACTGCAAGATCTGCGAGAAGAGCGGCGCCACCGTCAAGTGCTGGAAGGTCCGCTGCACCAACTACTACCACGTGGGGTGCGCCACCAAGGACCGGGCCATGTTCTACAAGAACAAGAGCGTGTACTGCAACCAGCATATTCCCAAGGGCGAGAAGGAGCAGGAGCTGACGACCCTGGCCGTTTACCGACGCGTCTACATCGACCGCGACGAGAACAGGCAGGTGGCCAAGGTGATGACGCAGGGCACCGACCAGCACATCCTGCGCGTGGGTTCCCTCTGCTTCCTCAGCGTGGGCCAGCTGCTGCCCCACCAGCTGCACAGCTTCCACACGCAGGACTACATCTTCCCCATCGGCTTCAAGGTCATACGGCTCTACTGGTCCATGACGGAGGTGAACAAGCGGTGCCAGTACGTCTGCTCCATCGGAGAGGCAGACAACCGACCTCGCTTCACCGTCACCGTCGACGAGGGCAAGCCGGAGGAGAGATCCTTCTCGGGCGACACGGCCACGGCAGCATGGAGGGAGATCCTAGACACTATAGAGGACCTCAGGACCAAGAACAACCTGGTGAGAGTCTTCCCGCAGCACATCCGCGGTGAGGAGCTCTTCGGACTCTCAGAGACCAACGTCGTCAAGGTGTTGGAGTCTCTCCCGGGCATCGAGTCACTAAGCGACTACCAATTCAAGTACGGGAGGAACCCCCTGCTGGAGCTGCCCCTGGCCGTCAACCCGACCGGCTGCGCACGATCGGAGCCAAAGATGAGGACGAGGGTCAAACGGGTGCACAACTTCCAGAGAACCACCGCCGGTGGCGGGAGCGGAGGCGGAGGCGGAGGAGGCCCCACAGGAGCCAAGCTGAGCAGGATGGCTAAGGAGAACGTCCCCTCTCTGATCGGCCTGGAGACGACCGGACCGTACTCCAAGAACTTCGTCCAGTCCAAGAGCTCCCAGTACCGCAAGATGAAGACGGAGTGGCGGCAGAACGTGGTGCTGGCCCGCTCCAAGATCCAGGGCCTGGGTCTGTACGCCTGCCGCGACCTGGAGAAGCACCAGATGATCATCGAGTACATCGGCGAGGTCATCCGCTCGGACCTGACGGAC
>JAAUXV010281546.1_pt1 | contig 24051 bp, 21 predicted proteins | sample 7278181 | NCBI WGS metagenome assembly JAAUXV01 (sample SAMN14350114, study PRJNA611818) | marine sediment metagenome | isolation source: surface marine sediment (2.1m) | place: French Polynesia: Moorea | collected 2018-08
GGGGGCTCCTCTCCGGATGGCCGGGTGTACTGCAGATTCACTCGGTATTTTTTTTCCTATTCGAAAAGTGAATTAGAATACAAACAATATATTTGCCGGGAGCCGTTGGAAAGCGGCGCGAGTTCGAGCGGATGGCTCTGGACGGGAAGATTGGCCAGGCTGAGACTCTGGAGATCGGCACCCGCACCGACACCCTGTCCTACGCGCTGCTGGCCGAGATCAACACCTTCCACGGGCAGAAGCACGTTGACATGAAGGCGGCGCACCAGCACTTCCTGCAGGAGCAGATTAAATTCTACCAGAAGGTGGGAATTTTGATTTTGCAAATAAAAGGATGTTTTTCCCCGTGCAATACCGGTAAATGTTTCTTTGCAGGTGACTGAAAAGCTTCAGGACGCCCTTCGCATGTACGACAGTTGCTAAGAAGTGCAGATAGATAAGAGAGGTAGCGGTCGATGATAGCCAACACAACCGAAAGTGCAAAGCAAAGGATGATGAGAAAACACTGGCCTCGCAATTTCGCGACACCAGCGAGTTACCTCCCCGCTCCCATATTGCAAGTTATGAAGAAAACATATTTGAGAATTAGCAGAAAAATACCCCGGGTGTTGCGTCGCAAGTGTAGCAACAGGGTTCGCAGAAAAAGAAGACGAGAGGAGATGGACGACTGAACGGCCCTCAAGGATTTGTAGTGCCTTGCATTTCTGGGTCATTGGTGGGGAAGTCATCAAGTCCTCTAGTCACAAGAACGGCGGTGGATGAGTGTTAAAGGGGAATATCTGCATCGACACAACACTTTTTTGCGGCGTAGACAGCTCGATCAAGGTTTCCTCCCGCAAAAAGCGTTTATAAATGAAACACGAATGGATGCACAGAGCAAAAGGCGAAATTATAAGAATGGTAGCTGCTTACTATTTGAGTAGGGTATCAAAATCAAACACCATATTTCTGTTCGATCTTGCTGGACGCGTCAAAATCGACTTATTACAACATCCTCTTACCTTCTTCCTCTCTAGCTCTCGTCGGAGCATGAATAGGAAAACTTTTTAAACCTTTGGTTGTTGTTGTTTGTTTCTCCCATCCCTAAGTTCTTGTCAAAAAATCTTAAGCAATCCGTCTCCCCTCATGTGTTAAAAGTGTACTCTGCAAAAAACACTAGCGTACTTGAATAAGAATTTGAGAAGTCTCGCCCCATTCGGAATGGGATGCATGGCCGCTCGCTCCAAACTCGAACTATCTTTTCTTAGCTCGTGCTAGCCTCGTGGCTCAAATGTGTGAACCACCACGAACTCTCGCCGAAGTGTCGTCGCTTCCCGGAAAAACGAAAAACTGAAACACTGTTATTTCATTCTCCTCTGTTATTCCGAAGGAACGATCATAAAGAAGAAGGAAAAACTTTATCTTCGCTCCGATTTAACGTAGGAGAGGCTCCGCATATGCATTCAGGAGAGAGCGACGCTCAGCTATATACAATGAAATAAAACTATTTAATTTTACTGCTCTTGCCAAACTGATTAGTTGCGCGAGATTGCAAGGGAGCTGCTGTGGTTTTCAAAGGAAACAATTATTTCTCGGGGAAAACCATTCCCCTCTCGATATCATCCAGCGGAAGTAGAGAATATTATGGTTGTGTGTCATGTCTGCTGCAATTCGTGCTGCGCAGAATGAGTGTGCGTATGTATGGGGTATGACACATGTGCTGCAGTGGGATAGGACGGTGCGGTGCGTACTAGATCTAAGAGGGGGAGTTTTCACGGGTTACCAAGTGGAGTGAGGGCTTGAGAGGGCTGTGGGAAAAGGGGAGTTTCAGCTATTCTTCCAGTCTGTGGGACGGACGAGCCTACTGCACTGCCATCCCAAGGCCTGTCTTCTCTCGACTGTGGCACTAACACACGCACAGGCTGCATGCAACAAGAAAGTCGCCACGCCGCTCGATCGCCCAGAGGAGCAGCTTGGCACTCAGTATTGCTGTGGGAGAAAGGAGTCCGACACCGGCCTACAAAGGTGTCTTCGTCTACGTATTGTGCAGTTCGTTCGCTCTCAGCATCGGGCGGAAACAACAAAGAAAGAGAGACGCACATATCGAGCAAACAGTCACGGAGCGGCAAACGGCTCCGTTCATCTTAATTTTAGCAACGAGGAGAAAACTGTGCTGCAAAGGCAAAAAGTGCAATTGATCCACTGACCTTTGGATCCGTCAGCTTGAAACTTTCATCACCGGGGGACGGCTCCCTTTTCGCCATAGCATCATACATACGTATATCGGTCAATCAGAAAGAGTGAAACATGGCAGACAAGGAGGAACCTCCCCGCCCGGGGGGTGGCGATGACGAAAACCGAGAGGAGATCCGCACCCGCGAAGAGGATCAGGAGGAAGAGTCCCGCGTGGTGGACGTTCCGGACGTGGAGCACCTCGTCCCGCAGCAGTCGGTCGACGGAGAGGACGATGACCATGAGGCCGCTGTCGGGGGCGGAGGAGGGCAGCAGCAGCCAGCTCCAGTGCTGATCCACGTCTACAAGAAGAGGTGGTACATCCTTTTCGTCTTCTCCTTCCTCGGCATATACCAGGTGAGGCACTGTACAACAAATCTTGCTGGTGTTTTTTAAGCTGTTGCTGCTTTTGGAGATGTTGCTGTAGCTTTAGGAGATGTTGTTGCTTTTGGAGTTGTTGCTGTAGTTTTTGGAGCTGTTGTTGCTTTTGGAGTTGTTGCTGTAGCTTTTGGAGAGCTGCTGTTGCTTTTGGAGCTGTTGCTATAGCTTTTGGAGCTGTTGTAGCTTTTAGAGCTTTTGTTGCTTTGGAAATTGTTGCTTTTGGAGTTGTTCTTGCAGCTCTTGAATTTGTTGAAGATTCCTTTCACGTGCGCCTGACTGCTACTCTTTTCTTTTACTGCAGTTCTTTTGTTGTAGCGGCTATATGGATGCTCCTAGATAGCCACTATTGGTTTCTGTCTCCTAAAATTTATGTTCAAAGTGACGAAAAACGAATTTCCATCCAGGGCATGGTATGGAACAGCTTCGGTCCCATCTCAGCCTCTGTCTTGGCGATCTTCTGTCCCACCTGGACCCCAGCTACCATCGCCCTGCTGGGGAACTGGGGCAACATCATGTACATCATACCTCTCATCCCCGTGCTGTGGTACTTCGAGGAGAAGGGTCTGAGAAAGTCAATGATCTTGACAGCGGGTCTCATGGCGGTGGGGACCATGCTGCGGTGCTTGCCCTTTAAAGTGGGCGCTTTCACATGGTTAGTTATAAAGTTGTCAAATCGTTTATCCATGAATTCTGAATCCTGTGTGTTGTCCTGGTAGGATGTGCCACATCTGCGCCATACTGAACGGCATTGCCGGGATCATCGTTTTTTCCGCTCCATCCGCCGTGTCCGCTACCTGGTTCCCCCCGGAGGAGAGGACCACCGCCACCGGCATCGCCCTGGTGCTCAACAACCTCGGCAACGCCGTCAGCTTCCTTGCTGCGCCCGCCATCGTTCCCGATCCTCCCAGCTCTTCTCCCAACGACGATTTCGGCGGCCTGGCGGATCCTAGTTTGAGAGCGCCTTCTCCGTGGAACTCCTTCGGAGCCTCGAACGACTCAAACTCGTCTTGTCCCCACATCGACCCCGACGTCAAGCACATGATCAACAACAGGCTGGACAAGCTTATGTATTTAGGTAATATGCGATGATTCTCCTTTAATTGAGCCTTTACTCATCTGCTTTTTATCTTTGTTAAGAATTTGGACTGATAGCCTCCTGCTTCCTCGCCATTCTCGTATACTTCCCGTCCAAGCCAAAGAGACCCCCTAGCATCAGTTCTTCCGTCGAGCGGATGGACTTCATACCTGGGCTGAAAAAGATTTGCAGGTGGGATTCCTGGGAAAGTAAGTTCAGACATGGTGTATTTAATCAAGACTTTTTTTAGGAACCGAAATGCCCTGCTCATGACTTTGTGCTTCAGCCTATTCAATGGGCTGATCGCATCGTGGTACTCCGTCATGAACATCACTTTTAATCCGCTTCCAATCGGTCCTGAAGAGGACAAGGTAAGCAAATTTTACCGTTAATGGGTGTCAACGAAGCACTTCTAATAAAGACGATACGTTTGTCTGAACAGGACAAAATTATCGGCTACATCGGGATCTGGGCCATCGTGGGCAACAGCGTCGCTGCCATTCTCGTCTCTCGCTTCGTGGACAGCCTCAGAGGCAAAATGAAAAGGACGCTGCTCGTGCTCATGGTGTCTGCCACCGCCTGCTGGATCTGGCTCGGCCTCCTGTGCCTTCGGGTCATACCGTTCTCCCTACGTAAGTAAAGATATGGAAACTGCTAAAACTGAAGTAGGAAATATGCTTCGTTTATTTCAACCTGAAGCTTAGCAGCTTACCGACTGTACAGAAAGATCTGCTAAAAGGGACTTCTTGACTTCTTCCAGCAAGTCACCAGACTCCTTGACCTCTTTGACTTGGTTCTCGAGAGATATGTCCTTCCACTTGGCTCTGGCGTTGCACACCTCCTGGTGGAATTTCGTCACCACCTTCTCCTCTGTGTTTATGAAGAACGACTCCACTTTGGTGAACGGGCCCGACTTGTTCGACTCGCTCTTGATGAGCTTGTAGATAGTCATGAGGTCCTTTCCCGGGGCCCCTTCCTTCTCCGTGAGGTCGTGCACCTCGAGGTCCCTTTCCCGCAGCTCCTCCGGGGTCAGGTCGAAGATGTTGTCCTGTCTGGCGATGTCGTCGGCGACGTACACGGACTCGACGGTCAGGGTGAAGGCAGCAGCCGCAGAGTCCCCGTATGTATAGACGGCCCTGGAGAAGGGGAAAGCGCTCCACACCTCCTCCCTCACCTGGTCTGTGACACCGGGGAACATCTTGTTGATCAGGGTCATCATCGGCTCTGGGATCAACCTCTTCTTCTCGACGTACTGGCCCTCGGGTATGTTGGCTGCCCCCTTTTGCACAAATATTTTTTCCGGATTGAAGGACTGGGTCCGGACGACGGAAAATCTTGCATCTTCCTTTGTCGACCGCTTGCTGCACAGGGAGTAGAATCTGCCTCTTTTGTATTCTTCTGGATTCATTGGAAGAATAATTCTCAGCTCCTTGAGAATCATGACGGACTTTCACTTTTTCTGTTTCAAAAAGTTAGAAGCACTCTCCTGTCCCCCCAAAAAATACACGCGTGAAAATTGAAAAATTCTTGTAGCGTAGCATAAATCTGTTTTGCAAATCTGAGCTAGGCAAGAAAATAGTTTGTAGAAAGTAGTTTGTACTTTAAACTTTTTTGCAGTCCAGCTGTACGTTTCGACCATCTTCGCCAGCGCCCTGACCTACGCTAGTGGCCCCATCTTCTTCGAGTTTACGGTCGAACTGGTGTACCCCGTCTCGGAGGGCATCGTGGGGGGCTTCCTCACCTGCATCTACAACACGGTGGGGATGGTCTTCCTCTTCTCCTTCTACGTGCCGGCCGTGGCAGACAACCCCGACTTTATCCCCTACGCCATCATGGCCTCCACCTCGCTCTCCATCCCGCTCCTCCTGCTCGTCAAGGAGCAGTACAACAGATCCGTGGTCGACCATTTCCAGGAACCAGCGTAAGACGAGCGAACAAGATAGGACCAATCCTGGCTATTTCTTAATCTATTTTTATCTTCGTGCAGAACACCTGCGAATGGCCACAGCAGCTACCCTCCCATCGAGTGAGAAAAAATACTGCTGAGGAGAAAATGTGCGCGTGATAATGCCAATACTTATAAAAATGCAAACTTCTTATGTGGAGACAATGCATGCTTCTGAAAGACATGTCGTGATAAATTATTTGATTTTTGATCTGAGCTCTTAAATGTACCAAGAATCTCTCGCAGTTCTTTATGCGTAACCTTGCCGCTACTTCATTCACGGGCAAGGGAAAATGAGTTTTGCGTCGTATAGCGACGCTGTATCCCACTTGATAAATAGAGCAGGGGAAGACGACAACGGAAGAGTGAAATGATGGTGGCGATGAAGGGAATGGTTTTATGTGCATGCTTCGCACGGTACAGCCCACACGTAACGAAAGCATCTTGAGAAGAAGGCCCAAAGGAAAGGAGGTAGGAAGGCCCTTTAATCTTTCAACAAACGGACGAGCGAGAGAGGCTTGAAAGTAGGCAAAGAAGAGACAAAAGGGTTGGTCTCTTCCGCCCACGTCAACAGCCTCCCCCCCCCCCCTTCCCTACAGTACCAAGGATGAGGCCCCTTTTAGTTTCCGCTGGAATTACGTACGCGTGAGAAAAGTGGGCAAAGGGGGAACAAAAAAAGAAGAGAAGCGGGCATTCGGAGATGAAAGCCGAATTAGGGGAATGCAGTCGTCGCAGAGGCTCCTCTTTTTGTTTCTTGGCGATGCTGTCACGATGTGTCCTCCATCCAGGCCTCCTCCTTTTTTGCCCGCGAAAGGAGGGGGAAGGAGAAGGGGGATTCTGTCTCTCAACAGTGAATGTTCAAGGACGACACCGCCGCGAGGACGCAAGCCAAGAAAGGCCGGCCGCGGGGGCGCTCGCTCGTTCTTTCCGACCGTTTCCGAAACAAAAGCGGGGTCCCCTTTCGTGGGAAGCGCAAATACGCTCACGAGGCCGCAGCGCCCAAAAATAGAAACAACAGGGAGAAGGACATAACCGTATGTGGTGGTAACTACTAGCGTAGAACTAGAGTGTAAGCCCCGAGATAGGAAAAGAAGAAAGAATGAGCGCTGCGGAGGAATCTATCGAGGCGGAGGAGGAGGATGCTCAGAAAGGCCCCCGCCTCATCCTTCCTTTCCCCTTTTCCTCGGTTTTCTGTTGGGTGCGTGCGTCGGCCATTCGTCCCCCGAAAAGTGGGGAGAGCGAGGGACGGACGAGGGAACGGGAGGGATCCGTTCAGTCGCTCTTGGAAGCCTCGATCGAGGAGGCAGAGGAGGAGGAGGAGGCAGGTCTCTTGTACGTCCCTCGCTGCAAGGCATCACCGGCGCATCCCGACTCCGAGACACGAGGAAGGCCGCATAGCTCACATACACCGGCGGTGCCTTCTCCGCTCTCCCACACGTCGGCCATCAATCACGCCGCCACCAGCTAAGGGGTGGGAGGGAAGAGAAGAGGAGGCCTTTTCCCCCCGTGCCGCATCTCCCTCCCTCCGGCTATTAGCCCCTCTTCCTCCCTCCGCCGAAGCCCTCGTCTGCATCATCGGTCGGTTATCGCCATGGGGCCCTAGAGGGGGGAAAGAAAACGCATCCTCACTGTCTCTGGTTTTAGCACGAGATCGGAGGCGTCGGCACGCCCGGAAGAGGGCACAAGGGGATCCGGGAGGCGTCGTCGGAAATGGATTCGCGGCGCTGGGAGAGGTGGGCGTCGGTGGGGGAAGAGGAGGGTCGGAGGAAATCGCATTCTTCGCGCGGCGACGGAAAGAAAAGGTGATTAGATCAATGCTGTATTTCATTACTTGCATCAATTGTTTCCATGGCAGATAAAAATCCATTCCGTCTTTTTCCAAAAAGTAATTAGAGGCTGTACAAAAAGGGCTTCTAGGAAAATCAGGTAAACTCTTCTCAGGAAAGCAGAATTGTTGTACCTTAGCCGAAATTTTGCACATGAGGGGAAACTTTCGAGTGCTCTTCATCTCAACCTTGGCTAGGCTCCGCGCAGCGAAACGACTCCACCTTCTCTCTCACGTACAGTACCTTCTTCGCGCTCCATTCATCCCCCCGTGAGATGAGCACTTTGGGGCATTTCCGCCTCGAAACCGTCCTTTTTTCCACAGAGGAACGCACGAGGGGAAATCTCCCCAAAAGTGCACCGTCCCGTGCACACAGACTTTTCCCTCTTAGTGCATCCGCCCCGCCCCTCAGTGCAAGACAAAAAGACAGGGGAGGAGGAAGGTCATTAAGTCTTCCTCTAATGCTCTCTGATGGAGGGAGAAAGAGGAGGAGGATCCCCCATTTTATGAGGCAGGTTTATCCTCAATGGCTTAACCCTCCTTCGGCCTTGACTGCAGGAAAGTTTTGCACCGGAGCCCCTCCTCCCACGATAGCATCCCGCCCTTCCTGAAATGGGGCGGCGAAATGCGACCCCGCATTTTTTTATCTCCCCTCCCGAGGGTAGTCTCGTAAATTTTTCTTGGTCCCTTCCCCTCCAGCCTCCTATGTACCTTTACTTTAGTTGTTTCGCAGGATTTGGGATTGGGAAGAGATCAGCACCAATAAGCAATAAAAATACTTGAGCGTTGCCTGGAGAGAAAGGCACTTCATTGGTGGGCGGCGCTTGGGAAAGTCTAGGAGTCTAGGCCATATCCCATTTTCATCCTCCAGGGAAAAGGGGAAGAATCGCGGGACAATGGAAAAAAAGGCCGTTGTTGCTACATCTTCTCCAGTCATGGTGTTAGCCAAACCCTTTTTTCTCTTATCTACTACTCCCTTCTATTGTGCGTCTGTCTGGAGCGGAAAGGCGAGAAGAAAGGGAGGGATGTGCCGACGGCGTTATGGTCCCAAGTCCAACCCATTACCAAAAGCACCTCACACCGTATCAGCACTTTTTTCTACCTTCCAGGCTTTTTCCTCTGCTCACAAAGGCCCTGGATGAAATCGAGACAGATGAAATTCTGTGAGGAAGCGGGATTCTTTCACATACATCCCTTCAACAAAAGTTTTCACGAGACAGTTCTTCCTGGGGAAAGAATCGGCTTTCGTCTTGGAATCTTCTTCATCTCCTCCCCCCTCTCCTTTCTCATCCTTCCGTATCCCTCCAGGATAACTTTTTTTTGCCGTTCACCCCTACCAGCCCGCGCCCACCCTCAGACATGCTTGAGAAACTCCGCCTCCTCCTCCCTCCTCCGACGGACGTCGGACGTCCCTTGCTCTGGGGTGGTGCACGGATGAGGATGAGGATGAGGATGATCCCGCTGGAGGAGAACTGAAGGGAAGCCCCGATCCCCCACCCGCCACCACGATGAAAAATGAGCGAAAGGATCGTTGGCCACAATTGTGCCCCTCCACGGACAGCCGGCAGAAAAGAAGGGCCCCTTTAAAAAAGAGAGGCCCGATCCGCTCTACGTACGTACGTACGGAGTATGGGATGGCTGCCGGTTTCGGAAATCGAAGTGGACGGGTGGGCGATCGTTCTCGGGCCACTGGCGACCACGGGAGAGGACAAATGTAGTGGAAGTGTAGTTGCGCCCCCATGTAATAGAGAGATGGCCGAGCTCATTTGGCCAAGCTAAGCGGCAACGGGGAAAGGGAGCTGCGGGTCCCCTGAACCCAAGATCCCTCCATCTCTTTGCCGGTGATTTCTCGCTTGGGTGATCAAAAGGGGGAGGGAGGAAGACGAGGAAGACGACTGCGCTCGGGGGGCTTGCGTCATTTCCTTACCCGTGCCTTTGGCCTTGGGCACAGGAGGGCATTTCTCCTGCATTGGAAAAGAAAGTCCACAAAATTTTTCCCCCCACACTCAGTCCAATTGCCATTGAAAGAAGGGAAAAAGGAAAGAATTGATGGAGATGACATGCAGAAAAAGAATTCACCTCTATATAACCTACAACAGTTTTGACGACGGGGCAGTAGGCTGAAAAGGGTCTCTGCAACGGAAAAATTAACGGACATACCTTTCCAACTTTCAAGGAGGAAGGAAAGCACAGGGAAATAAATACATTATGTTTTGCAGATCTTCCAACTCTGTCAAATTCTCCTCCGCCTCCGTCGCGGCCTTCCTCTTTCCCGCCTTCGGCCTTCTACTCCTGCTCTTTTCACCCTTCGCCTCCGCCTCTGGGGAGACCTCCGTCTCGTTCGACCTGGCGGCCGGGAAGGCCGGGAGGGGAGCAGAGACGCTCACGTGCATTAGCTGCCTGCAGTGCAAGGTCTACGAGGCCTCCAGCCAGACCGCGGCTTGCAACGAGGAGCAGAACATGTGCCTGGTGAGAAGCTCAAAGTACTCATACGGTCAGCATCTAAAATATGTTCCTATCGCAGAGGGCAGATATGGCGTCGGGGGAGGTAGAGCGAAGATGCGCAACAGAGAGGGATTGTTTGAGTGGTTAGTACCACCAATTGTTTTTGAAGCAAAAAGTGCTGGACCTATTTATATACTATTCTTATTATTGCAGCTAAAGATGGAAGCACTTACGAGAGGGTGTCGTGCTGCAACTGGAGTAACTGCAACGGAGCTTCGTCATCAATGGTGGCGCACGGGATGGGATATTTGTTCCCTTTTGCTTACAAACTTATTTCTGCACACTTTTTCTCGTACTTTCTCGAGCCGTAATTGTGGGTAAACGTCTACTACACAATGAAGTATTTGTAAACAAATGTCACAATTCTTTGTCAATAAAGTATGCAAAATTAAGTCTTCTTACTGATTGCTGCACTATTTGTGCACTTCAGCACTTGTGTCTATTTACCAAACAGGTCAAAGCAATAAACGGAAAAAATATTTGAAATTTTTTTAAACATATTTTGTTTGTACGAAACGACTTGACCTCCCTCAAAAACAAATCATTTTCCCGCACAAACTTTATTAAAGTGTAATATTTGAATTTGAATTTTGAATTTTTACTTTTAAAAGTATTAAAATTTTGCGCAATCGTCAGTTTTTGTCATCTCGAAAAAAGAAAAGACGTGTTCAAAATGTCTGGTCGTCAGAAATCCGGAAATCCGTCAGCATTTGGCGATTGCATAGTCAGAGGAAGTTCTCCACCTCATCCAAGCAAAGGCGAGAAAAGGTCCCAGCAACTGGAGCCACCCAGGGCAAAAAGTGTGGACCACCGCCAAGTTGGCCATCAAGGAAGAGAAATTGCACTGGCATCGAACCACTTCGAGATGAAAATCAATCTGCCGAACAGTGGAAGAGTACATCACTACGATGCAACTTTCACCTCTAGCAACAAGAAAGAGTTCAAAAAGGGGGACAGACCTATCTTGGTGCAAGCGATGGAAGCAGTAAAGAAGAAGTACGCCACTGTTTTCCCAAAGCCTTTTGAAGTAGTCTTTGACGGTCAGAAGAATGTCTATACTCTGAACGAGCTACCTCTGGGTGATGCTGGAAACTTTGTTGGCAAAGTGAAACTCAAGGAATCAGAAGAACTGGCGAGCGACACCACTCTTATCGTCACACTGAACAAGGTTGGAATGGTGGAGATCAGGGGCCTTGTCGAAGACTACCTCAAGCGGGGATCAACTCCAAACAAACCCAACAATGCAGTGCAGGTACTGAACGTCATTATGGGCATGACTGCACAGCTTCACTACGAAACTGTTGGCAGATGCTACTTCAATGATAGGAGCGGACAAGTAATTCAGATCGGCAACGGAAAGTCTCTCTGGGTAGGCACCTTTCAATCAGTTAGGCTTGGATGGAAGCCGATGCTAAATTTGGACATAGCAAACAAACCAGCCTACTTTTCCGTTCCGGTGGTGCAATTCGTAAGTGATGTGCTGAAACGTCACGTGAATGACATTGCACGTGGCCTGGAAAAGAGGGATTGCGAAAGAATTCAAAGGGAGCTCTCTGGATTGAAAGTTCGATTCGTTCGCCCGAACGGGCAGAAAAGAGATTACAGGGTCAACAAGTTGATGGCACCAGCCAACAGGCTCATGATGGCTATGGACAAAGAAAACAAAAGAAGAAAGATAACCATTGAGCAGTACTTCAACCAAGAGTACGGATACCATCTGAAGTACCCAGATCTACCCTGCATACACGTGGGAAGCCCAAGCGGGACTGTCTACCTGCCAATGGAATTAACTCACCTGAAGAAGCAAGTGCTTCCGAGAAACAAGAAGCTGTCCGACGAAGAAGTTGCTAGCATGATCAGACAGACAGCAGTACCTCCAATGGAAAGGCAACAGCGCATAAAGGATAATCTTAAAAAGATGAACAAATCCTTCAAAGCAGACCCATATGCGAAAGCCTTCGGAATCAAGATAAAAGAAGAGTGCGTCGCTGTAACTGGACGTGTTCTGGAGCCACCTGTTCTGGGTTACAGCAAGAATGGAACAATGGAAGAACAGCCCGTCATCAATGGCAGATGGGACAGGAGTAAGACAAAGTTGAGTTTCGTCATGGGTATGCACCTGAAATCGTGGGGACTGTTTGATCTAGCCAACGTAAGGTTTGATGATAGGAAAGCCTTCATCGAGACACTCTACGAGGTGGGAAAAGAGAGGAATCTCTCCATGGACTATCCTGCTTTTCAGTCTTCACAGCAGAAAAACTACGATCACATGGTCAAAGACTTCAGGATGTTCGTGCAGACAATGGAAAGGGAGCAAGGATACAAACCCCAGCTGGTGATGGTAATTTCTCAATGCAAAGGCCCTATATACAGTCTCATCAAACACATGGGCGATGTCCTGTTGGGCATTCCGACTCAGTTCGTTCTGGTGAAAAACGTCACCAATCCCAAAGTGCAAGTTCTTCATAACATATGCATGAAGCTCAATGCTAAACTGGGAGGAATCAACCAGGTGATTCACGAAGTATCGAGGCCAAGCCTCCTGACAAGACCTGTAATGTTCATGGGAGCGGATGTTACGCACCCAACTCCTGATCAGGCTAAATTCAAGCCATCAATTGCAGCTGTAGTTGCCTCAACAGATCCGAATGCTTCGAACTACAACTGTGAAATCAGGCTACAATCAGGTGATGGAGCAGTGGAGATAATTCAGAAAATGGAAGATATGACAAAGAAGTTGCTGTGGAAGTTTTACGAGCAGTCTGGGTTCAAGTACAGACCAGAGAAAATATTCTACTTCCGAGATGGAGTAAGCGAGGGACAGTTTATGCAGGTTCTCAAAAGCGAACTGCTGGCAATTCGAAGGGCATGCCATCAGCTCAACAAGAACTACGAACCTCAGATTACTTTCTTGGTTGCCCAGAAGAGACACAATACAAGATTCTTCACGAAGAATGCGTCGGATGGAATCGGGAAGATGGGGAATATCCCACCAGGAACTGTCGTTGACACCATAGTTACCCATCCAACAGAGCAAAGCTTCTTCCTGGCATCCCATGAAGGCATTCAAGGGACAACAAAACCGACCAACTATCACGTGCTCTGGGACGATAGTGGACTAATGCCTGATGAGATCCAGAGCCTCACCTACTATCTCTGCCATCTGTATCCCAGATGCGAAAGAACCGTTAGCTACCCAGCTCCTACATACTTTGCCCATCTAGCAGCATTCCGTGGAAGGGAACACCACAATGCAATCTGCAACAAGGGACAAGGAGGAGACATGAAAGAAACAAGGAAGCTGGAGAATATTTCCTTCCAAAACTACTTCCTATAGATGTCATCTAACAGTTCTAGAATTATTTGTAACCTCATTGAAATTGTAAGTGCTGAAATAAAAAGAAAATTACAAGGAAAAGTCTACAGAACGCCGGAGATAGTGTAGTCATTCATAAGAACATCGTTATTCGGTGTGAAAAAATATATGTATTCTGTTTTCTGACGGTTGTCTTTTCCATCAAAGTAAATCGGTTCAACATGAGTAGAATTCCGCTCAAATGAGGAGGAATAAGACGACATGGAGTATTACTTTTTATGCCACCTGGTTTCTATCAAAGCTGTAAAGTCTTCTTCCGATTGTGTCGTACTAAGTCCCAGTGTAAAACCTGTAGAGATTAAAAGTCTTCTGGAACAGAAAAGCAAGGCCTTTGTTAGCATTTCCGGGAACGATGGTAGCTTGTATGGTTATCCCTTGGCCTACTGCAGCTCACCGCCTGATGATTCCTCCTTCCGTCAAGTCTTCGTTTACCTTGAGAAGCATGAGCTCCATGCATGTGACAGCGTCTTCCCTGCTGTCGTGCCCGTATTCAGATGTCTGGATGTTTTTACCCAACCGCACCTTGGCCAAATGCTTCAGTGAGTGCCTCATGTTGTAGCCTCCTTCTTCCATGAATACGACGGAAGTGTCGATGACGGTCATGTGCACTAACCGGAGCACCCGCAGATCGTTTTCGAGTCCGTGGCCTATGAGAATGGATTTGGCAGTGAGAAATCCCATTATGTCGTTTTGCACCTCTTTCAAGGTCTTGTTGGCGAGGCGGCCAAGTTCTCGAGCAGAAAGTCCAGAGTACCGAGTATTGTAATCGACGATCTCGTGCTCCGGCTTGACGTAGGCCTCGTACACGAGTCTCCCGTCCACGCCCACCACCGTCAGGCGTACCAGCTCGAGGCCGAAGGCGGTGAAGGCCATTTCAGCGTCCATGGCGTACACCCCGGGAAAGTTTGGTAAGAAAGCACCAGTGCCATTGCTCGAAGAGTAGACCCGTTTCGGCATCTTGGTGACAACAAAGTTCTCGAAGTACTGAATACCGTCGGTTCCGTCCAGGCCTTTCCAGACGTGAACCGTCGCTTGCTCACAGCCTCTCTCTCTCTTATTTTTTCCGCAGCATTGGTATACCTGTAGTTTTGTACCGGCCACCCACTTAAGCTTGCCCCAGTGGTACAAGCACTTCTCGGGCCGAAGGTAGACGCCATCCTGCACGTAGAAGAGTCTGCAGCACCGCATGCACTTCTTGGGCACAGGCTTGGACACAGCACCATCCTTGTCGACAGCGAAAGAATCGCTCGCAACTCTTCTAATGATCACTTCGTCTTCGGAGGTCTTGCGTTGTTGGCTCCCGTTGGCCGCCACCGATTTTGAGGACCCGGAAAGCGAAAAGCCCGCATCACCCATCTGTTGTTTGAGATCTTGAGGAACTTGAGAGTATTTCTTGCTTTTCGGAACGAATTCTTCCGCCGTTGGGCTAAGGGCATGGCTGGATGCAGATGTACGCAAAGGACCTTCTTCGTTGCCTTCCACACTCCTCTTTCCGTTGCTCCTCTTGCTTAGATTGGGAGACTGGGGCTGGCTCCGGGGATGGAACTCGCGTGCGTTCGGATTTAGGAGTTTTTCTGGTCCTTGTTCGTCTAGCTCGCAGACATAGTCCTCTTGCAGCTTGCTGTTCGCTCCGTAGCCCGACAGATTTGACATGATGAACGCCCAGCCTGGGTTAAGCTCCGACTCCATGGGAAACCCCAAACTCCGCAGGGCCTCTGGCATAAGAAGATACCTCTCCAAGGCCTCGTAGATCTTTTCGTCCGACGTGCTCAATGCTGTGTATAGGGAGAGGGCGTTGCTTCTCTTCTTTGCCTTGCTGTTGCCGTTTCCAGCATGACCGTTGTTGTTGACGCTGCCGGCCGTCGTCCCAGTGGCCTCTGCCTGGGCCTTGCCATCGACGCCCTGCTTCCTATTCTTTCGCTGTCTCCTGGACAAATGCATGGACCCTCCCATGCCAATCTGGCTCTGCGCTGATCCGCTGAGGAGACCCTTTTTGGCATCTTTGCGGACGGAAGGTGTGCTGGCGGGGGTCACGTCCGTAGCTGTCATCTCGTCTTCATCATCAGCAACTTGAGAATCAGAATCTAGGACAAAAAGAAGTATACGAAAACACTTCGTAAAACAGTTTGCTACGAATTACTCTTGATAACCGAAAATCATACCTCTCACATTGCTGACAAGATTTCTCTTCCAGATGCCGGCAGCCAGGTACTCGTCCGTGTCTGTCGTCTCCGCGTCCGACGGAGAAGACTTGGACTTTCTCCTGATCCTGCGCTTCTCCGCCGACCCCGGGGAGGCCGCCGCGGCGGAGGATGTCGACGTTTCGTAGCCGAAGAGAGCCCTGACGCGACGCACTAGCGTTCCCTTGGCGCCGAAGAGGAGCACGAGGATGACGCCAGCCGCCACGCTGACGGCCACGGACGCAGGGGTGCCGGACATGAGGAAGTCGAAGAATCGGGCGGCCCACTCGAGGGGGCCTCCGCCAGGGAGGGACGGCGACGGCAGGGAGGCTGAGGCCGCCGCGGAGGCGAACAGCACCGCGTAGGAGGCTACTGCGGCGGCGGCGGAGACGGCCCCGCTCGGCTCGGGGGGCATCGCTCGCGGCACACACCAGGGACACCATATGGGAAGAGCGAGCTGTTGGGGAGGGCCTCGGCTGGGATGGCGCAGTTCAAGGCATCGCTTCCAGAGGTTTCTTGCGGCGATCGGCGAGCGCCATTGGCGCCACAATGAGGGCCACCAGGGAGGTCAGTGCCCCCTACTCCATGCCTGTCCACCTGTGGGCGTGGACGCTGGCCGGCGCCGGGCCCAAACCGTCCAAGGACACCGCGATCCAAGTGTCGCCACCCTCGCCTTAATGACCTCCTAGAACGGTTTCTGAGTGAGCCGTTCGTAGGCGGTGTTGCCCCACTCCCCGGCGTAGCTCTCGTGGTGGCGGTCGTCCACGTTGGCGCACTTTTCGGCGTTGTTTCCGGCGTCGGCGCACCCCTCCGCGCGCCACACACCGCACAGGCACACACTTTTCAACGACAGAGTTCTCAAATGGTCACAATCCGTCACATAAAATAAATATTGAATGACATTGGCTTTTTTCGGCAGGTCATGTTTCTAACATTTTTAGACTACGAATAAAAGCAGTTTTGACAGCACTTTTGTACATCCTAGCATATCTCAAGCTATTGTACCGTAGTCTGTAGTATTGCACGTGTATTCATGCATGTGCTCCATATTTAGCTTAGTTTGGTTTGGAGCCATTGTCAGGAATCACACTTCATACACAAAATGCTGGATATGAATGACTTGTTCAGTGTCCATTCTTCTGATTTCCTGCAATGCGGAGAACTACCGTCCCGGCTTGATGCATTGTTGCGACTTGGAGCACCCCTCAGCTGGGAGATGAAAGACGTTCAGAACTGCAGATACATGAGCCAACTTGACTGTAACACTTTTCCTGGTTAATATTTGCCGCAAGAGGTCCTGAGTCACCAACAAATGAATTTGGAAGCAAGCTCGACATTGGTTTAATTTTTGAATACTTTCCTCCTTGCCAAATTTTATTTCCCAACAGCCATGTGCTCCATGTATTTTTACTCTTTTAGAGATAATGATGGAATTTTTTGCAAAGAAAAAACATAATATAAGCTTGAATATTTTTCTGTAAAAACCAAACTAAACCCTTTATTTACACCTAGAAATAAGTGTGTGACAAAAAAGTTACTCGTAGAGTAAGTTTTTTTTATTTGTAAGGTGGATGCTATTAGAACAAAAAGTGCGGGCTTTTTTGGGTGAAGGACCAATGTGTCATACAAGAAAGTTTCACTAATTCAGCATAGAACTTGATTTATAAACAGTACTAGGAATCTAGGATACTGACTGTTCGTATGTGCTCCTATCTCTACTAAACCTTGGTATGTGCTAGAGAAAACGCAGGAGTAGAGAAAGAAACTTTGACATTAATTCCGACTTGGCAGCTCTGTTTTTGTTCGTGGAACAGCTGACGAAGGCGGAAGAGGAGGGAGAAGGGGAAGGAAGAAAAGAGGCCTGGCATTGAAAAGGGGCCCTTGCCCTTAGTTAGCTCGCCGCTCCACTCCGCCAAACGGCCGATCCACGCTGCTCAAACTCCTTTTGCCCCTTTCAGACCAAGACACACGTAATGCGCGGATCGCCCTTCCCATATTCCCGTGAGTGACCCTCACGACGCCTCTCGGTGCAGCCGTACCACCCAAAACCACCAACTGTTTCCGCACGCCCCTCGCACTGTACTTCGTTTTCGGCCAAAAAAAATTCTAGCTAAGTTAACATTAGTATGAAAAAATCTTCAAGCACAAGAAAAAACAAACTAATCTGACTGTAATGCATGTTTCACCGTCCGTCATAAACGCAATGCTGTTATTTTGTCTGTGATAGCTTTACTAAATTGCGCAAATATTGCCTCTAGCCCGAATAGATGTTATAAATCATCGTCGTAAAAAATAAATCGGCAAATTTGTAAAATGTTCGTTGGTTCCTTTCCCCTGTTGCTAGGCAGCCCGCTTCATCCTGTACAGGTCTCCAGGTGCTGGTAGACGTCGACCTCCGCGGTGAACGTGGCCCTGCACCTCCAGCAGAGGACGGTCCTGCAGACGGTGCACTGCATGCGGTCGCAACCGTCGATCTTCTCGATCCCGCTGCTGCACTTCGGACACAGCTTCCTCATGGCCGGGTTGGACATGAACCATCTCTGTCAGCGGAAACGAAAAGGAGCGTTTCTTAAATGTAAATTATAAAAGGTCATTAAATTTACCTTCAGAGCAGTGTTTTCACCGTTGATGATTTTGTAAGCTTCGCAGGACAGCCCTTCGTGGTAAACCACGCAACACCTGAAATTACGCACAAATTAATTCGGTCTCTTAAGTACAACTATGAAAAAAAAAAGGGACCATGGACTCACTTAGTGCAGATATCCGTCTTGCACCCCCGGCAGAAGAAGGGGTCGGGATCGGGCCCTCGTTTGGATGCTCGCTTGAAGACGCTGCCGCAATCGGGGGTGGGGCAGTAGCCGAAGGTCCCGCCGCAGTTGCTAATGAAGTGCTGCAGGCTGATGAGAAGGAACTTTTGCCTCATGGGTTCGGCACCGCCTTGCTCGCCGCCGCCTTCATCCAGCAGAACTTGCTTAAGGTCTTGGACACATATTTCTTTTTCGCAATTCTGTGGAGACAGTTCGTTTTATCAAATTAAAATTCAGCAAACAATCAATACACGGTTTATAAAAGTACCTCTTTGGGGCACATCAGGGGCAGCTCCGCCGCCATCACTTGCATCTTGAAGCAGCTCTTGCACGACAGGTGGCCGCAGAGTTCGAAGCGGTATTCGTCCGCCTCCTCCGGCTCGGTGAAGCAGGTCGAACAGCATTCCTCTTCCGTCGCCTCGTTGCCGTCCAGATAATCCTTCAGCGAGCGGATCTTGTCCTTGACCTGTTGATGAGCCACAAATACTTTGCCATGTCCTGAGGATATTGGTTTCAATAAGTACTAATTTTCTCACGGAAGCGAGACCTTCAGCCGAGCCTCTCAAATGCAGTTCCCTCCTCCTTCCTCGTAGGTAGAACTTCCCTTCGAGAATGCCTTTCATATCAATGAGTTTCCTAAGGTCTGCCCCGAATTCGCGGACCACTTCCTTGAGGAGACCACGGCAGCCTTCGCCGACCAACGGAATGACGCTCGACTCGGAGTTCGAGGTCAGGATGTCCGTCAAGATCCTAGAGGGGGGAGGAGAAAGGGCCGTAGCAAACTCGACAAACTCGAAATTTCGCCAAATCCCATTTTTTTTGCCAATTTTTGCCAAACCGTAAAAACAGATTTTATGTCTTTTTATTAACAAATATTTTTGGGAAATCCCAAACTATAGTTTCAATTTTTTAACAAAAATCCGGATTTAAAATAGTTTCTTACTAGATTTTTTTCTTTCAGTACATAGAAATTCGAAAAATGCTAGCTTTCTCTACATTTTGCCAAAAATGGGAATTTCGCCAAGGCTCTCAAAATTTTGCTAGGGCTTTCAAAATTTAGCCATTATACGCATTTTTGCGAAAATTTCGCTAGTCTGGCAACTCAAAATTTCATTCTTTTTTTGCGGACAACACAAATGAAACTTGCAGCAGTAAAAAAGACTATACTGTACCGTAGAACCAGCGTTTCTCCTATCCCTACCTTCTAAGATCGTCCAGAGCCTTGTCCACGTTTCTCCTCTTTCCGAACACGGTGGCGGCCGGCGTGCCGATGACGCTCACCCCCTTCTTGACGATGACCTCGCGTTCTCGTTCCACCCTCCTGATCTTGCTTCGGTTGGCCTCCCCGCCGGCGAAGAGGAACCGGACGTCCCCGCCGGCGTCCAGCGTGGTGCCCCCAAGGAGCTCCGAGAGGGCCTCCCTCTCGTGAGATAGCTGATCGACGTCGTTTCCGCGGAGGCTCAGCAGGAGCCGGCCCCTGTTGGGCCTAGCGCACTTTAGGTCTGGACTGATGGCGAAAGCTTCCTCTTCAAGCATCTGCAAGAAACAGCTCATTTTGCCTCCGACCGCCTTACTGGTGCTACTCCTGTTCGAAATTCAATCGCGTACCTGAAACACCTCCTGGAAGACCACTAGGGTGGCGTTCATGGTGCATTCCGTCTTGTCGAAGGGATAGCTTCGGACGCCGTCGGAGAAAGAGGGCTTCAAGGCGTCGAGCTCTTGGCCTGCCAGACGACCAGCCCTGACGTCCGAAAACTCGATGAAGACCTTCCAGAACACGTGTCCAGGCTGGCAGTTGGGCGGTATCCTCAGCTGGAACTTTTTCGTCTGCATGACGCCGGGGAGGCGGCGGACCATGTCGGCCTCCAGTGCGGTGATCTCGGCCTTGGCGCTGGCAAAGCCCTTCGCGCACGGCAAAGTCACCTTGGCCAGCGCCGCTTCTTCGTCGATGCCTATTCCCTTGATGGTCTTCCGCACCTCCTCTTCGGTGTCCGATGGTAGCATGGCCGTAAGAAACACCTGTTTGGCGTTCTTCTTTGATATTTTTGCCTGCCACCTCGTGCCTCTTCCTCCGCTTAGGCTGACATAAGTGGAGGCCTTTGAAGTCGTCGTGAATTCTATGAAACCAAAATTCGTCCTTTGACGCCTTCTGAGCTGCAGCATTACCGTGAACACCGCTTGACGAGCATTGCCGGGCCTGCCGTTCCGCCTCTTTTTCATGACTTGATTTTCCTCCAAATCAAGGTTAGCAAGGTTCTGAACAAACTCTTCGTACCCGCACTCGGCGTCAGTTGGAGTTCTGAAGGCCACGATGCATCGGCCGTCCTCTAGGAACACCAACCTCTGACGATAAGGCAAGTGCGATTGAACAATATTTTTGATGGCCTCTCTCACGTACGGCTGCTTGATGCAGATCTCGATGAAGTCGCAGGGCAGAAGGGGAGTCATCACCCGTCCTCCTTCTCCGATGAGTAGAGATAGGCCGGCCTCCTTCTCGAATTGCACCTCCATGGTGTCTCTTTTCAACTCTTCCAGGACTGCATCAAGCTTGACCATGATGGTCGTCTTCACCACCGGGTGGAAAACTTCTTGGCTGAAGGCGAGCAAGGTGCCCCGTTTGAAGTCGCACTCCAGCTTGATGAAGTCTGTGAATTCTGATTGGGTGACCTCCATGCCGTCCGGGTTGATGAGTTCAAGAATGTCCTTCTCCAGCAGTTTGAGTTGCACGAACTTCTTTCCAACGAAATGGGCCTTTTGGACAAAGCCCCCCATGGGACCGATCGTAAGCTTTTTCACCAGCTTGAGCTGCGGGAACGTCTCGAAGAGGTGGCTCAGGTCCTCGTCCACTGCCGTCACGTGCATCATGTGCTTGCGATGTGTCGTGAAGATGCTGTCAAAGACCACGAAGGTGGGCGGCTTGCCCGACAGAGCAGAGATGCTGGAGGACGGATGAAGGACAAGAAGCTTGTCTCCTTCCTTAGTCACGTAGCCCTGGTCTGGGTGTCCTGCGTACATTGCCACATTTTTGAAGAAGCTGTCGGTCACCATCCGGAATAGCCTATCCAAACTCTCCGGAGTTCCTTCCTTCTGCTCAGCCAGAGCTTCGGGCGAGGCTTTCAAAGCATGCTTGGCAATTCCTTTGATCTCTTTGATTCCGGTCTCAATAATCCTCATGGACTTCCCGTTGACGTAGTTGTCCACGCACCACATGCTCCTCGCCCTGTCGCCGCCGTCGACCTTCTTCCACTCGTTGTACACGTTGAGCATTGTCACTAAGTCGCCCCTTTCGTCACAAAAGCGGATCCTCCTCACGTCGGCAGCATTCCTCTCTTCGTCGCTCCCCTGGCGGAAGAACACGTTCCCTCCGTTGGACATTATCGCGCAGAGCACGATAGCGTCTCTCACAACGCCGTGGTCGCTTTCCAGGGCCAGCACCAGGATGCGAGAGAGCCTTGGGTCCATGGGAAACAGGCTCATCTTCTTGCCCACCCAGGTCAGTGTGTAGCTGCTCTTTTTCTCCTCAATTGGCTGAATGGCCTCCAAGTGAGCAAGGGTGTCCAGGCTCTGGCGAACGGCCTCGGGACTAGGAGGATCGAGAAACTCGTACTCAAGAGGGCTCTGGACCCCAAGTCGAAAGAGCATGATAAGGCACTGGTCGAGGGGAAGCCTCTGGATCTCTGGCTCCAGGGCTTCCCTCATCGTCTCAAAGTCCTCCTCCGAGTAGAGCCGGTAGCACTTTCCTGGAGCCGTCCTGCCGGCCCTCCCCTGGCGCTGCTTGGCCGAGCTCTTGCTGATGGCCGTCAGTCGAAGGACGCTAGCGCCCGAGCGGGGGTCAAAGTGGCGCTCCTTGGCCACGCCGCAGTCGATCACGTGGGTGACGCCCGGCACGGTGACAGAGGTCTCGGCAACGTTGGTGGAGAACACAATCTTGGGGAGGCGGCAGGAGGCGACGTCAAAAACCTTCTGTTGCTCCTCGGGTTGTAGCCGCCCGTGGAGTGGGAGCACCTGAAATTTTTGAAACAAGCCTGCTGCAGCTTCGCATCGTTCCTCCAGCAGCCTGGGGCCTCTCTCTGTGTCAGCCAGTGTAGCGACAAACACCAGAACGCTTCCTCCGTCGTAGTCTGGCTGGGTTATGATGTCCACAATCTTCTTAACCGCACCTGGCAAATAGTCTTCTTTGACGTTCATTTGTTCTCTATGGCTTCGCCACTCAAGAGCAACGGGGTAGAGCTTTCCGGGGACACCGATGACGTTGACTCTGAATGATTTGAAGTAATCGCGGAATGTGTCTGGGTCGATCGTGGCCGAGGTGATGATGATGCGGAGGGGCCGGAGCACCAGGGTCTTCTTGAGGATGCTGAGGAGCAGGTCGGTAGCAAGGGTGCGCTCGTGAGCCTCGTCCACGATGACGCAGTCGTACTTTGACAGCAGGTTGTCGCTCGCCCACTCTTGGAGCAGGGCGTTGTCCGTGGTGAAGACGATGCTCGAGGGCGCCCTTACCCCAACACGGTCTCCCTTGTAACCGAAATCAGCAGAGACAAGCTTCTTTTGCTTCCCGCCGCTCTTTCCTAAGCCGTCCGACACATAAGAGGCCAGGTTCGACGCGGCAACCTTCCTGGGCTGCGTGCATACGATGGAGGAGCCCTTGGCGACGTAGTGGTCCAGGTGAAGGTACTTTGGGACCTGACTGCTCTTGCCAGATCCGGTCTCTGCCACCAGGATGGTGACGTCGCAATTCCTGGCCGACTCCACGATGCGGGACCTAAACGCGTAGATGGGAAGGCTCTGGCGGTAGCACGCCACCTCGCTGCCAAAGAGGAGTTGGATGTCGTCCAGCTGATCCCGGAAGGAGGCCTCCTCGGGGTCCAGTTTGTTTAGTCGGTCAATGACTCGAGCCACAGCATCTCGTAACTCTTCCAGCATCTGCTCCTTTGTGTTCTTCTCGTCGACCATCGTCTCCGCCAACTCTCTCGCTTGCTGCGAGCTTTTTATCTTTTTCCACGCCGAGTTCTTGGAACTCTTCTTCAGCCCCTCCGTCAACCCGTCCATGTCCCTCCTAACTTTTTCCAACTTTTTCTCGATCTCACCGATCTCCTTTCTGGCTTCTGTCTCCTCCCTGTCCAGCCTCTCCTTGAACTCCCACTCGGCTCGCTCCTTCTCCTCCATCCTCTTGGCCACCTTGCCCTGGAGGAGCGACAACCGCACTTCATCGTTGCCGAAGTCCGGGATGGACTTTGCCGCGGACAGCACTTCCTGGCGGCTGGCGCTGGATCTCACGCCGAGGTCCACCGTGACGCTGTTTTTGCTCCCGACAACGCCGGAACTGCAGGGAGAGAGGAAAGACTGTCCTAAGCCTATGATTCTCTCACATTTGCTAACTGGACGGCTACATCACTCTTAATTAAATTCGTTCCCGGACAGGGAAAATGTCTCACACAATTAACTTTCATATTTAGCATTTGACAGAAAATAAACCCAGCCTATAGCTAAAATTTTCTACGAATAAATATAAATGGATTAGCGCTGCCCTAACTAGTAACCTGGCCCAGCAATATATATATATACCGTGTGACCGGAAAAGAGTGCAACCTGGAACACTTGTCCATGTACCTGGTGAAGTAGGATATGTTATGAAGATAATCTTATGCTAGAAAAAACTAATGGCGACTGGAACATTGTTTTCTGTCCAGTAATGAACTCCTTCATGGCCTCCATGGCCTCCATGGCCTCAACAGCCTTTATTATA
>JAAUXV010257884.1_pt1 | contig 23974 bp, 33 predicted proteins | sample 7278181 | NCBI WGS metagenome assembly JAAUXV01 (sample SAMN14350114, study PRJNA611818) | marine sediment metagenome | isolation source: surface marine sediment (2.1m) | place: French Polynesia: Moorea | collected 2018-08
TCTTTCCCATCTCTCCTTTTCTGTAGAGTACAGTAAAGCCGTTCTCTCCCTCCCCTCTTTTCCAGGTCAAACATTGGTCAATGCATGTTCTTCTAGTAGTTCTTATTTTAGGATCACCATGGAATGGAACATTTAGAACCTCAGAAGGATCCATATGGACAAAGTCATATAGAAGATAGTCCTATGTGAATCCTCGCCGCAGAACATGATCTGTTCTTGTTTCTTCTTCGAACTAAGGAGGTAGGAGACACTTTCGACGATTCTTTTTCCTCATTGTTTCTTTCCGACATTGACGAGCGAATCATTTGTCCAATCCCCCCCTCCTTCTTCTCCTCCCGTCTGAGACAAACGAAGCGGCGAAATCCGAGATTATTTAGGACGTGCCGCCGCCGCGCCCTATCCCTAACTTCCCGGGGCGAAAGAGAGGGTGGAAGAAGTAAGCATAGGTGGGTTCTCAGACTTACGAAACATTTTAAAAAACATGTAAGATCTAGAAGGAATCCCTGGGAACCCAATATCTTATATTGTTCTTCTTTCTTCTTCTTGCAAACACCATCGCGTCGGCGGCCTCTTCCCACTCATGATTTCGGGTGCGATGTCAGAAGCGACGCCCCAGGGAAGGAAGGAACGCGCTCCCTCCCTCCCTTTCCCTCTTCTTATTCTTTATGTGAGCTTTCGTGTCAAAGGTGAAAGACGCGCCTGCGTCTCTCGTGCCCCTCCTTCCCTCCCTCTTTTTCCTTCTTTGGAAATGATACTCACAGGTGCGAAGGGTGGGAAAGGGGAAGGAGCGAGATTCCAACATTCAACACAGTCCTGAAATACAGATGCTCACTTTCAGTGGCAGAAGGATTTTTTTCCCCGATGGTTCATTGGAGGCAATATGAAGATGGCACGATTGTAGAATCCCATCTCAGGCGCTTACTCAACATCCCCTCCGCCGAGGGACGAGGAGAGAGGGAGGCCTGAGGTCGCCGCCTCCACCCAATGATATCGGAAGACCTCCCCCCCACCCGATCCAAGAACCCTGGATCCAAGCCAACGGTGTTCTTGGGGGGAGGCGAAATCAAGGATCTCCTCAACATATCCTGGACAAGGGATTCATCCTCATCCTCATCCTCAGTCCTCGCCGCCATCCCGTGATCGAAATATCTTCGCGACGGCGTCAAAAACGAGGAAGAAGAGAAGGAGATCCCACCTAGTGTTGTTCTCTACTTGCTTAAGCATTCCAGCCTCGGACCAAGGATCCAGCTTGCAAACATGGAGATACCGGCGGAGCTCCGAAAGAAGGCAGGAATTCGTATACAATATTTATTGGGGGGATAATATACGTACTGTACTGCATACCCGTCTGTGACAAAACATGTATGTTTTTTACCCGTTTGTTTTTGCAGATCATGTCCGACTCGGGAATTGCCCAGGTAGGATTGAGAGGGTGTAATGTCAAGAAGTGGTCAAAGTTGTGGCTGTTGAATATTATCATAATGACAACAATCTATGTACTTCAACACAAGTACCATGAATTGCAATGTATTTCGCACAGTTTCCTTTTTATTTGCCGTCAGGGAAGAAAGGCCATTTGCTCTCATATATATTAAAGCTACGACTTTTCTTCTCCCTTTCCCTAGTTGTCCTTTTGAAACGATCCGCACTGCAAGGCTAGACCGAGAGTTAAACCAAGGGACCCTTTGCTTTGAAATATGAAATCGTCTCCGTGCTGTGCAGGCTGACTTCGATGCCTTCCTTGAGAACGCCGCCCGCGCCGGTGCCTCAGGTGGCGGTGCTGTTGGCGGCGCCTCCGCGGCCTCCTCCCCCACGGCCTCAGCGCCGAGGACAAAGTTCTCCGCCCTCACCACCAAGACGGCGGAGAAGCTCAGGGAGAACGCGGAGGCGCTTGAAAAGTTCCAGGCCGCGACGGAAAACAGGTGAGGGAGGTGCTGCTATGCTTTGTCTGGAGACGACAACAAGTAATTCTTGTCTTGACAGGGGGAAAATGTTTCTTTCGGAATGGGGGGTGGAAAGGGTGGGAAAATACTGTCTTTTCGTTTTAAGATGATAGGACGGACTTTTTTGAAGGCCCCTTTAGGATCATGTTCCTTTTTGCTACCTACTTTCTAGTACCAGTTTTGTCAATTCGAAAAAACAATCATGGCATCATCTCATGCTTTTTGCCGTTTCTTCCCCAATCTAGGGAGCGCATGGAAGTGGTTCTTCAGACCTGTGAGAAGTTTGCGGAGGAGGAGCTAAAGAACGTATTCTACAGGAAGATGACCAGGGCCACAAAGAACCACCAGGTCTGGATCCTGAAAATATTAACTGCAGAGAATATAGCCAAACGTTTAATTGTTCTTGCAGATCGTCCGAGAGGAGGGCAACTTCTACTTCAAGAAGGAAAACTACAAGCACGCGCTAGAAATGTATTCCACGGTGAGCTAAAGAACTACACTGATTAAAAGTGTGTGTATCCTTTCATTGTGAATGCAAAGCCAGAAGAGTCTCCACTAAAACTCCTGGAAAAGCCCTCCCCCAATCATTGCAAATGCCAGACCCCACGTGGATATGCATATAGCTAGCCTGGTCTGCGCTGACTGGTTGGTAACTGCTAGAGCCCCTTAAAACGAGCATTTGAACTTGTTTTCCAGGCCCTTAAGCTTGCCCTGGTCCCCCCTCCTGCCCTCCACGAGTGGAAGGTTGTGACTGAGACCCCTCACGGGATCGTCACAGAGACCGTGGTGACTGGCGGGGCGGAGGACGGGGGCGGGGGCGCCGGGGGAGGGGAGGGCGGCGACGACGACAGGGACGAGGAGGCAGCGCTCTGTCTGGGCAGCAGGTCCGCAGTACATTTCGCGAACAGGGACTTTGAGGAGTGCATAAAGGACATTGACGTGAGTAAAGATGAAGAAGCTATCGTGAACATGATTTCGTTTGCATGAAACATGAACGTAAGCTGTGCTGGGTTCTTTTGATGTCTTTTTTAGGCTGCCCTCTGGTTCGGTCACCCTAACCCCAAGCCCCTTGAGAACCGCCGCGAGGCCTGCGTGCAAAAGATGGCAAAGAAGTGGGCTGGGCTAGCAAAGGCGGCAGCGCAGCCAAAGGGAGGAGCCGCGCCAAAAGGGGTGAGCGATTGATCGGTTATTCGAACTCTATTTTTTTGTATACTTAATAAAACCCAAACTTTTGAGTATTTATGAAATACACTCTCGGAGCATTTGGTTTCTAGTTTTCTGAGCATTTGAATACCAGTTTTCTGAGCATTTGAATACCAGTTTTCTGAGCATTAGAACACAAATTTTTGAGAAAATACATTCTCGTAGTATTTGGTTTTTTACTTTTCTTCGCAATGGACACAAAAGTTGCTAATCTCAGGTCTCCTTCATGGCCGTTGCCGAGTTTGAGGACTCAGAGAAGCCCCGCCTCATCTCTCAATACCTCGACTTTTGCGACCCAGAGAAGGGAGACAAGGAATCAAGAGGAAGATACACAAAAGCCAGGCAAGGACACTCAGAGATGGTGTTAGAATATGGGGATATTTTTTCGCCCATGAACACTGAACACCCACAAGCATCTTGCTTAACAAAACTGTCCCCTGACCCCACCTTTTATTTTTTGAACTGAATTTGCTCTTTTTGTCGAAGATGTTTGGAACACTGTGTTCTTGTTCATCGTATTGCAGGATGGACGTCCCGGCCGGCGAGATCCTTATGGTTGAGCGCCCCGTCGCATTCTGCCTGGCATTCCACAGCTCAGCAGACAACTGTCACTACTGCTGCAGGTAACACTAACACGTACACCCCTACAAAGAAATGTATCCGTCGAGTTTTTTTCGTTGCAACTACCCTCCAAGACGGAAACAAAAAAATGCCCGTCACAACACCCACAATATTTGGTGCCCAAAATAGCAAAAAAATATTCAAAATTGGTAACCGCCCGTCAAGGCGTTTGTTTAGGACATTTGGACGGATCTTTTTGTGACTTTTTAATGTCACTTTTTGACGGGTCTGTCAATTTTTTTAGTATATTTTATAATTTAGACCGTTCTAGCGTTTGTCTTATGGCAGTCGTTATTTTTGCCCGCCTTAGTTGGTGGGGAGTGACACTGGGGACTGTAATACTGTACAAGTGTACACATCCTTGGGCAAGGGCATAACTGTACGAACATCTGCGGTTGGCAACACAGGAAGTAGCCAAAAAAACTGCAATTCTCCGCCTCATGTAGAAAAGAAGGGGGAGGGAATGTTTACATTTCCATTTCCTCATGCCCTATTTCCAACTCCCCATCCCCTCTCTTTTCCATAACCTTTTCCAACATACAAATAGGAGCTTTCTTTTGCTTAGGTGGGTGGGTCGGTGTTGCTATCTCGATTTGCACAAAATATTTCCCTCGAAAGGCTGTAGAAATGCGAGGGTTGTTGTTGCTGCTGCTGCTGCTGCTAAGGGTGGGCCATCTCGAGGTCATAACATCAAATGAGATTTTTTCATTTCGACTCATGTTATCAACACAGTCTGTTCTTGTTCCTGCTCCCTTGTAGGCCCCTGTCGAACAAGACGTTCCTCCCGAGCCCTTTGGAGGAGGGTGTCTTGCTCTGCTCTGTGGACTGCCTGGAGTGGGCCATGGACGGGTTCCATGCGTGGGAGAGCAAGGTATTAGAACATTCGAATGTCATTTAAAGTAATTGTTTTTCTACAGTATTCAAATAATGAATCCTGCAATCACACATTGGCAAGGGGGGAGGAATGGTGGGGGGATCCCCGTGCTGCAGGATGGAGCGATCTGGCTGAGAAGAAAGAGAATAAGAAAAGAGTACTTTCGTGTGAGGATCGAGCAGAAAGAGATTTTTTGTATTCTGTCCTCAGTTTGGATTCAGGGAGCAAGGGAGGAGGAAGGGCTGTTAAGTCTTGTCTTTTGTTGGTGTTAAGAACCTAAGAAATAAATTGATGGACAAGCTACTAGACCACTCGACCAGCGACTCGTCCACATGCATGTGGTCAAAACTTATGTAGTAACGAACACATTTTTGGCTATATGGCCTTCATCTAGGTCCAAAAATGACAGTTGCTCGCCCACTTGTGCCTGCAATACATACCTTTCACTGTCTCTCACTATTTAATAGCCAAAGTTACCAACATTTGTGCACTAAGCTTGATTTATTCAACATTTTCGAGAACTCGAAAACTAAACAAATTTTTTTGCGTCCATCTCTTAGGTCAACTTGGTTCGCCTCTTCGAGGTTTGGGAGGCGGACGAGGGAAAGGTGAGCTAATAGAGGCCATGGAATGGTTTTTTGGATGTTCTTTTTTGATGATTCAAGTCTCTAGTTTAAATTAAATTCTTGGTACTGATTCGGTGCTGTCTTAGCACACAGGTTCGACGGAAATCCGTCCAGGTTTGTCCGACGTCATCGATGGAGTGTTGCAAAAAATCAGTTTTTGTTTCACTGCTTCAAATTTGTTTTTTCCAGTGCTTGCTTTTTCCCAATTCCATAAAAAGTTTTTGGGCCGACTTTTTCGCTTGTGCCGCTAAAAACGCCGTCAATGAGCACTTTGTAGACACTTTGCTTGGGTTTATAGCCCTGCTGCAAAAACGCCACACAAACTCCACAAAGTGCTTTCTTTGCGATGTTTTTGCGGCACTTACAACTTTAAAACGTAGGTCCAAAAATTCTCTATTTGGTTGGGTCTCTTCCTTGAACATACGTTCTGCTGCAATGCGTTCCACACACATCACCCCAATGTACAGTGCGAAAAAATCCCACCCCATATCCCTTTACTTGTTCACCCAACACAGAGTGTGTTCGCGGAGTATTGCTTGGCTTATTCTGACCTGAGACATCCCTCGGGATCATATACCTACTGAGACTGAGAGACTTGGGTTTGAGTGGGTGGGGGCCAGTGCCGGCCTTGATTCAGTGTCAAAGGGGAGTGAGTGTGAAAAGAGTTATTGTCGCTTTTTCTCCCCCTTCCCCTCCTCCTCACATCTTCCTCCTCTCTCCCTCTTCTTTTCCTTCCCCTTTCCCCCGAGAGAGATATTTGATGCGGAAAGAAAGGGGGGGAAGGTGAGGGTGAGGTGTTGTTCCGCTCCGATGAAAAGAATCCGCAAAACAAAAGCCAACTCCAACCGACTCAACTCAAAAGACGACGCCCGACAACAACAGACTCAGGCCCGAAATAAAAAAAAAGATTGCGGGGAGGATATTTGGTGCGGAAACAAAAAAGATTTGCTTACGCAAAAAATGTGCATCAAAGGAAGCTCTCTTCTTCCTCCTCCTCTTCCTTATCATCCGTCTTCTTTTGTTTCCTCCAGGGTCGCGCAGCCAAGTTCGACGAAATCACGGGAAGCTCCATCCTAGCTCTAAGGTGAGAAAGCAAGGACAATCAAGTTTTTAGACTATCATACCTCGAAAACTCTCTGAATTTCCCTTTCATGTTTTTTGTATCGCCTGGCAAATCTACAGTATAATTACTCCCAACTTCTGTGCCCGTTTCTGACGGCTACACATGTCTAATTCGAAATAAATAGAATTCCAAAGGTTTTTTGAGGAGTGATAAACAAGATGTAGAAAAACAAGGCGAAGAGGGGATTGCTGTTTCCCTTTTCCTTTTCTTGCTCATGTATGCTTTCACGTTGCCCATGTACGTATGCCCTATAGGTCCATCCTTGCGCACGAGATAGAGGAGTGGGTTGAGGTTGAGAAGCACACTGACCGGCCGGAAGAGGAGACAAAGGCCAAAGCCACGACCACCACTACAAAGAGGCACCTAGCAATGAACTCAAATCTGAGGTGGGTCCACTAAGAGAAAGACGACGTACTTTCGAGTCATGAGCTGTGAAGTGTGAGATCGCGATTTTAATACCGCTCTTCGTTCAATCATCCAGCCTGCTGCCAGACGTTACTCAGAGGTAAAACAAAACCATATGAGGAATCAGGAATCAGTTTGGGATTTTTTTCGTGCTACTGCTCTCTTCCCTCGCTTTTTCGGATTTGAATTCCGTCCAAACTACTTCTTGCCGTTCCCTCCCTCCTTGAGTGCAAGAAATACTAGAGAATATGTGTGAGATTCTGCTTGTCTTCAAGCATTGTACAATGTACATAAATATGCTTCCAAAGTGTTTACGGTTGGATTTGACTGGAGTCCTGCCTTTCTCCCCAAACACAGTTAAATATCCATCGTGTCCTGCGCCCTAAACATGAAACATTGCTTTGCTTCCTCCATCAAGGCTTAGCTACGAGTGCATAAAAAGGTAAACGGCCTTATATTAATCGACTTCCCCCCTCTCCAATCAGCCTCCTACCTTCGGTGTCTACCAAGCCTAAGAAGCGCAAGGAAGAGGACGAGACCTTTGACACGGCGGAGGACAAGATGAAGCTGTTCTGCACTCTGGAGGCGCACAGGAAGAGCAGGAGCTGGCAGGAGCACCTTTTCATATGCTCGAGGTAAGATCGAGGGTGGGGAATTTAGACACTCTTCCAAAACATTTTACGACGAAAGTCTTTACGGATGTTGGCATAATTCCTAAAGTGACAGAAGACTACACAAGAACCACCGGTATGTCTAACGACATTTTTCTTTATTATTTCCAGGTCCCTGCTTCTAGTTAAGGTGAGCCTCGACACTGTTGCATATTATCTTGTCTTTTCTCCTTTGCTCACTGACCCATAATTCCCCCCCCCTTTTGTCTCCCCCCCCAACATTCCTTCCCCATTCTCCCTTGGTTGAGGCTGTTGGGTGTGCCGGCGTTTGATGTGGTGAGCTCTTCCTGAGCCTCCTTTCAGAGGACAAAGGCAACTGGAGAGGCCATGAAAGAAAACGCCATCCTTTTGTTTTCCCTGATGTGTAACACAATCTCCTCCTTTACACATGAAGCATCTCTGAGAAGCCAAAAAAGGACAGGAAAGGGGACATTTTTCATCACTTTTGACTTTGAAGAATGTGATGTACTGCTGATATATTTTCCAAATAACTATTTGAGCACCAATGCTTGACTTCCTAATGTACTGTAGTAGAGGGAAGTAATACCAGGTCCTCCTGCTCATTAGAAATAATTTTCTTTCTTGTCGTTCCCACTTCAAGCAACCAACTACAGTTTTTTGCACCGTTTTTTTTGCCCAAATTATCACAATGGATGCAAAGTAGCGTACCCTCTTTCTACTTTAGCTCCTGCCTATTTTTGTGTCAATTTCAAGTTAAGCAAAATCCTACGCATAATTGGTTGGGCAGTTCCTTGAGGAGATCGGCTACCTTGACGACGACAAGTCGTTCGGGGCCAAGCTTGCCGCTGGCGCGCTGATGGCCAGGATGATGGAGTCGCTCCAGTACAACCTGCACCCTCTAGATCAGCTCAGGGTGGAAAACAGCCAGGTGGACGACATTGGGGCCGCGCTGTACCCGGTGGCAGCAAGGTGAGAACTTGAATCCAGTTCGAGTTGCAAGGCAATGTCGAATCATTTTCTCTTCAGGTTCCTAAACCACAGCTGTGACCCCAACACCCTCAGGGTCATCTTAGGCAACAACATGGTGCTAGTATCAAGGTGAGTCTGGGATTATCCTTACAGCGTCAGAAACTATCATCATATTACTCCAACGTGCTTCATGTTCATGGAACATGCTACTATTTTATTTCTTCCTTTCCAATTGCTACGTTTTTCAGGCGCGACATCAAGGCCGGGGAAGAGGTGACAGACTGCTACGGTCCTCACTTCCACCGGGAGGAGATGCAATACAGAAAGGAAAAGCTGAAGGCAGCGCACAAGTAAGAGAAAAAAGACTTGATCATATGCTAGCTACATCTCTGATTTACACACCTGAATATTGCATGCTGTTTTGAGTATCAAATTGAAGAAGAACTATGACACTACAGTTATGCTGTTTCTCAATTTCCAAATTTAGCTCTTGAAGGCTTTTTCATGTTTTCAATAAAATGCCTCGTGATCCCGTCCTGTGCACACCCCTACTGTGTTTCCAGCTTCGAATGCGACTGCTGCGCCTGCGGCGGCGACTTCCCCTCCTTGCGATACCTCAACGGAGACGTGCAGCAGGAGAAGGCCGCGCAGCTGGAGCAGACCAGGAAAGTCATAAAAAATTTTTGTAGAAACAGTTTTGTAGAAGTAGAAAACACAGGTACAATTTTGGACCTAGCAAAGATGCAAAGTACTGCGTGTCATCCCCTTTACTCTCTGCCACAACTCTTGTCTTTTTTCCGTAGAATTTTAGAGACTGTAAGAACACTTTTCTTGGTCTTAGAAGAAATGGAAATGATACATCCAAAATAATGGTTTTTTCTCGGTCACAGGAAGCTTATGAAGGAGGCCCTTGTGAGCAAGAGGACGAGGAAAGAGAACCAGGTTAGAGATGCAGGTTTTACAACGACTTTTGAGCCCGAGCTTAGTTCGAACGCATCTCTACACAATAGGTCCAGGAGAAGCTGAGGACCTACTACCAGCAGCTCAAGGAGTTCGGCCTGGGCTACCCTCACCGGTGCCACGGGATAGGGGCAACGCTGGTCGGGTCCGCTTTCTGGCACCTACTAGGGAACAAGAAGGAAAAGGACTAAGAAAGGGGGAATAGTGGTTTTTGTGGCTGGATAGTGCGGAGAGAAAGAGAGGGGATGCAACGGCCTTTTTGTGCTACCAGATACGAAATTGTACATAGTGAGAAAAGTCGGCTTTTGAATCGAAAATTCGGATGGAGCTTTGCAAGAAAACAACTCAACAATCTGCAACGGAGAAAAAAATAAAGTGCTTCTTTCTTCTCTTAGTCGCGGATAAAAAAAATAAGCGAGAGTATCATTGTAGATGAGACACTTTGGTGGAGCCTTTATTGTCTCCAATCTCGTTTTTGTCAGAGAACAGGTCTATGTCGAGCCTGAAATGCTGTCCGCAGGAGACTATTTCTTTTACAGCAGATTCGTCCTTGTCCTCCTTCACGATGAGCGGATTCTTGGGCACCCTGAACAGCCGGGTGTTGTCACAGAGGATGTCGGCGAGCGATCTCTTCCTAATGTTGCTCATCTGGGCATCGTTGAAGGGATATGGCACCATGGGCCCGCGGTGAGACAAAAAGAACCTGTCGCCAAACTTGACGTTGTGGAACTGCTTGGCAATGAGGCAGGCAAAGGTTTTCCCCACTGCTGCTCCAGGCAGTGGAGTCTCTGCCATCCCAGCCGCAAACAGGTCAACGTCAGCCGGAGAGTCAAACAAAACTTTGAGGAGCTTCCACGTTTCTTGCTCAAACTCATCTGGCACTTTGTCCCAAGAGCAGAGAGCGGGCATTCCGCAGAACCTCCTGTAGTCATTGTACCCCGGCAGACCATGATCCCTCCCTCTCTGGATGGTCTGTGCCACAAGGTCATCTCCCATTTTACCAGAGGAATTGGCAAACATAAAGTTGACCAAGTTGTGTGGAACCCCAACTCCTGCAGCTTGTGACAGCATCCCATTGAGGAGGTAGTCCACTCCCCTTCCTCCCCTGGCCCTGTGCAGCCTCTCATCCAGGATCGTCATTTCGCCCAGCCTGTACCTCTTCTCCTTCCCCGTGTAGCTCTTCATCACCACATCTTCTGGCACCAGGCCTATTCCGTACCTCGAAGTGGCAGTGGCAAATCCATTTCGTATCGTTGGGTATGCAACCTAGAAGAGCAGCTACGTAGAGTCCTTTGAACAACGATACAAAAATGCCCGATCTTGCCTGCTTGTAGTCCTCTTGATTTTCAAATTCCAGCTTGTGCTGCCTCCACTCCTTTTCCCCCAAGAGCAATGGCAGGTAGGAGCCAAAGATAACACTCTGAAACTCTGCAACAACAATCCTCCTGGCCCTCTGGAACAGGAGCTCGTCATTCCTCCCACAGCACAGAGTTGACAGCTTGCTGGCCACCCTGTTGTGCTCCCTAAGAAACAGGGTGTGGATTGACGTCAGTCCAGGGCTCAGGGTTGCTCGAGGATCTCCTGATACACTTTTCTTCTGCAAATGACATCACAATTTATCTTTTTCTTAATATTGGTGCCAATTGTGTTTTCGTATGCCTGTTTTTTTCTCTTCCTTCCTCCTACAGCCGGAAGATTCCTCCCCCAATTGGATGTCCTCATCAGTCCCACGTGGAGCAGCCTGAGCTTCCTGCCCGCGGAGACGTCGCTGCCATAGATGCCGGAGAGGTCCAGGAAGGCCGTGTTGGCGTTCAGTTGCTCCCTAACCACAGTCCTTTCTCCGCAAAACACCAGAGAACGCCTGGGGAATCGTAGGGAAGGAACCTCCAAGATAGCTTTTTTGCAAGGATTCCAACTAACTCTTTTCTTCTTGCCTGAAGTCGTGACACTTCTTTTCCGCCTGCTTTCTTTCCTTCCCTCTTCTCCCTGTCTCCGCCGCCGTCCTCCTCTTTCTCGTGTAGTATCTGTTGTTCCTCCTCTGGCCCGTCCCGATACCCTTTACATAAATCTATAGATACAATGTCTAGAGAATTGTTCTTTTTTAACAAAAAAAAAATGGCACGATCCTTCAACCTTTAGACTCCCAAGGGAGGTCTTTCTCTTTCTCCTCCTCTTCCTCCCGTCCACGTTTTCGTCGTCGTCCGACAAGATTCTCTGAACAAAGTCCTCATCAGGGTATAAGCCGCCCTGTAACTCCCCTCCTCCGCCCAACATTTGCCTCTTCCTCCTCCTGGCCAATGATGATGCCTTGTCTTCATTGCAAGCGCCCTGGAATGGAAAGCAGGCATCTTCCTCCTCCTGATTTCCTTGCTCGCAGCAGTCTGACTGGTTTGAAAAGGAAGATCGTGTTTAAGCCACACTGATTAAGACTATTTCCATCAGTGCCATCACCTTTCTTCTTTGTAAAATCTTTCTCCGGCACCATGGACATGTCATGGTGGACGAATTGGGCGAAGGAGACGAAGAAGGCAGAAAGGTTCGTTTGGCGTCTTTGCTTCCGTCGCTCCTCCCTCGCCCTGTACCTTTCTCCCTGGAAGAGGACCTAAAAAAACATTATTGTACCAAAGAGTTGGTTAAAATGGTTTAAAGATGATAAATCGCGGCTGTCTGCCTGGCTTATCCTCCTCGGCGTCGGCAGCAAGGCTCCCGCCCGAGATCTCGCCTGGCATTTCGTCAGAGCGAAAGAAGTTTTGCCTGAGGCAAGACGAAAATGAAAGCATACGTAGAGTCCAGAAGAGGTTTTTCCTTACTACGCAGTGAATCCTCCGCCGGGATCGCCCTGCAATGCTTCCTTCCTCCCCTGGGCTTGGATCTCCCGTCTTCGTAGGCGGCGTTCACGAAGCGGCGGAGTCTGAAAAGATACCTTTTTTTGGAGGCAAGTTGTCCGTTTGCCTAGCCCTCACTTTGTGCTAGCAGCGCCCCACAGCGCGTTGGCCGGGTTGTTGCAGAGCCCTGTAATGGTCCTGAATGGCGCGGCAGGGTCGCAGGTGATAGGAAATGCACCAGAGCAGGCCACGTCAAGCAAAGGTGGCCTGTCATGCAGAGAAAGGCCGGCAATTCTGGTGGAAGAAAGCAAATTGGTTTGTTGCATAACTTTTCATGATTAAGTGTGCTTCTTTCATTTTCTATTTGGGGGAAATGACCATCATTCCCCTTCTCCTCTCACCTGGCCTTATATGCGTCGTTGATTGGGGCGTCAAAGGCGGCCTCTGCCGATGCCACGCAAGACTCCTCTCCGGCGGAGGCAGAGGCGGAGGACAGCAAGGAAAAGGTTGCCCCATGACGACCGGTGGTGGATTCATCGCTGCTGTGGTGGCAGTCCAAAGCCTCTTGCGCCTGGAGCACCAGGCAGTCGCGGAGGCGGGATTCGCGGGGGCTGCAATTAAGGGGAGTAGAATAATTTCGAATTTGAAGATCTGCAAGTTTTTATTTCGTGAACTCAAAAATATCTTTGTTTTTAAGGGGAGGGCCGGGAGGGCAGCACGTACGGAAAGCAGGAAACACTTTACGCTTACGCGGTACTTTTTAACTATACAGTACTTACTCGTGTGAAATGACGTGCCTGTTGTTTGAATTGGGCTGGAAGACTGCCCCTGCCAGACCTGCGCGGCAAGTGTCCAACATGGCCAATCGCCTCTCTTCCTTATACTTCCCCTCCTCTTTTTTGCCCAAAAGTCGGTTGCTGCTGGTGACCAAAGTCTGGTTTTTGGTAGGGTTTATTGTGGGATCAATCCTGGACATGGCCTTGACAGTTCTAGGATGGCCTGAATGAGTCTTGTCAGAGGAGGACACAGTCTTTCCAGGTTTGCCTAGCTTCCCAGCTCTGTTGTTCATTTTTTGCTCCTGCCAACCTGCAGAAGGTGGTGGAGCATTTTTCGCCACTTCATGGATGGTTCCAAGTTCTTTCTCCTCTTTCTTCTTGGGCTTGTGGTGCTTGGAGCCTATCCCTCCATACAGCTGTGGAAAATTTGTAAACGTTCCTATCCAGATTAAGCATTATCCATAGTGGCCTTACGAGTTCATCCAGCATGTCCTTCATCTTGTCCTCCAGGTCGTGCTCCTCGCGATCGTCGAAACCAAGGGTGTCGCCCTCGATGACTTGGTTCTGTTGGCAACGAAAAATGAGCTATAATAAATTTGCAAACACACAGAGCCGCACCTCTTCCTTTGCATGCCTGTCGACAAAGGGAATTTTCTTGTGATGTCTCAATCCCAGCTTTCTCCTTGGGCCATTTGCCTCCCCTCCTCCTCCTTCCCTAGCTTGGTCGTAGGAAAAGGAGAAGCCGTAAGCGAAAGACTCCCCCTGAGGAGGCTCTCTTACAGGATTAGAAGATGAGGGAACCTCTGCCAGATGAACGGTGCCCTCTTCTTTTCCAGGCCCTTTTTCTGGATGGACAAGATTTAGAGCCTCCTGATGTTGCTGGAAAATATCTTTTACAGGTGGTTCTTGTGGGATTTCTTTTGAATTGTGGCTTTGGACAATCTCTTCTGGTGCACCTTCCAGTGGAGCAAAGTGTGGGTGATCACTTCCAATAATTACTGGGTGACCTTGATGGTGGAATATTTCGTCTGGTCCACTCTGAAGTTGGTCAGGAACTAAGTGCTGATGGTCATTTTCCTGTGGTAGGTGATGCTGCAGTTGCTGATGATGATGATCACTCTCCTTCGGACGGAAATGTTGCTTTTGATGCTGATACTCCAAGGATGGGATGAGTGGATACTTTTCTGGAGGAAGCATGGGAGGCAACTTTGAAGTTTCGTCAGATGGTGATTGGAGCGGTTGCAGCTGGTTGCCGTCTTGCGGAGGCTCATGAGGGATAGGATTTGAACCCCATACTCTGTCTGACTCAGAGGCCGCCTGGTCACCCAATATGTAACTGAAGCCCTTGGGCTTCTTTTCAGGAGGACTGCTACCGTTCTTCTTGTCCAAAAAGCTGAACTTTAGGATCTGGAGGTTATTTTGCGGGTCCAGGATCCCCACCACGAACTTGCTCCCCCTCTTGGCTCTGTCGTCGCCCATCTGTTGTCGAATCTTCTTCATGAGGTATTCCTTGGCGAGAGCGCTGATGTCGATGGAATGGTCTCTGTCAGTATCTCCAGACAATGATAACGGTGTTCCCTTGGGGGGATATTTTTTTCTTCTGCGGTTATTTGGCCTTCTATGCGCCATTCTCATGGTCAGTTTGGGCGGATGATTCGCGCCCTTCTCGTCTGAACCGGGCTCGTCTTCCCTGTTGGGTGAAAGGATGCCCCTCGGCTCTTCATCTTTTCCCACCAGCACCAGAAGCTTTCCAGGTGACTGTGATTTCTCCTCTCTCTTGGGAATTACATTTTCGGAAGAAATGTTTTGTCCGAGTAGTAGCAAAAGGAGAAGGCGAGAAATAATTGGCCATTTCGTCATCCCCATGTCTTGAGCGGCGCCTTCTTCAGTTCTGAATTCCTTTCTTCTTCCGTATCATTCTGACTGATCGAGACTGCCCCGTTAGCTGCACAAATACGACTGAAATAGCTCCTTATGACAAAATACTTTTTCGGAAGATAATTTATTTTTTGAAAGCTCATACATTTCGACAGGTCGTAAAATCGCTCTGCATCAAAACACGAATGAATGAGATCCCTCCGACTGAATTTTAAATGTCTCCTCTTCAGACTTTCTTGGATGGAGGTCTGGAAAGAGAGTCTGTTAAAAGTGTACGATGTTTTGCAGTTGACATTATTTTCTAAACCTTTTTATCAGCCTCTCCTTAGCTTGCTTGCCCTCATACTCGTCTGAAAAGATTGCCATATGGAGAGGGACCCTTTCGGAGCAAGGCCTTGGCTGGGACTGAAGTTTGAAGGGGTCGCGGGGAAAGTCTGGCAAGTACGTGTTGTCACAGGCCAGGTCCCTCAGGGTCCTCATCCTGATGTTGACCACTTGGTCATCGGTGAAGGGGAACACCACCTCAGGTCCGACATGGGTAAAGAAGAACCTGTCACCAAACTTGAGGTTATAGAACTGCTTGGCCACCAGGCAGGTGAAGGTCTTGCCCAGCATGCTCCCCTGGGATTTCTCCTCGGACAGTCCACCAACATAGAGGTCAATGTCGGTTGGGTCGTCGTACAGCTGCCTGATTGATTTCCATGCCCTTGCTGGAATTTCTGCTGGTTTCCTGTCCCATGAACAGACTGGTGGCAGGCCACAGTACCTCCTGTACTCGTTGTACGGTGGAAGTCCGTGGTCCCTGCCTCTCTGAATGTTCCTGGCAATGAGGTCAGCACCTGTGAGTCCACTGCCATTGACAAAGAGGTAGTTGGTGAGATCCTCCACAATGTTCAGGTCCACTGCTCCTCCTGGCTGACGCGACATTCCACTCAAGATGTAGTCAATTCCCCTCCCGCCCATCATCAGTGGCACTGTGTCATCAAAGTAGGTGTTCCTGACATGATACTCATTGAACCAGGACCCCTGGTCATCCACCAGACTAATGTTGTTCCACACCATGCTGTGCCCAAACCTGAAGGCTGCAGTGGAAAAGGCATTCCTGATGGTAGGGTTCACTCCGGGGTCATAACTAGATCTCTTGTCCACTCTCAACCGGTACTTCTTCATGATCTTGGGGCCCAGGAGAAGGGGCAGGAACTGAGAGTAGACAATGTTCTGGAACTCTGCAATGACAATCCTCCTGGCCCTCTGGAAGATGAAGTCATCATCATTGTCACAGCACACTTTCTCCAATTCGGCAGAGATCCTGTTATGCTCTCTGAGAAAGAGGGTGTGGAGGGAGGCAAGGGCAGGCATCTCCGCTGCCCTTGCATCACCAGACACACACCTTTGAAAAAAGTAATTTTCACACCCTGTCTTATCTACATATGATAATTTTGTTCTCTGTTACCTTCCCTCTTGGAGTGGGAGGTTCCTCCCCTTCTGTGATGCCTTCATCCTTCCCCCCTTGTACAGCCTGAGCTTGCGAAAGACGCCAAACTCATTCCCATAGATATTGGAGGCATCCAGGAAGGCCGTGTTCCCGTTCAGCTGGTCCCGCTTCACCGCCCTCTCCTCACAGAAGGCTTGTAGAAAGATGGCTCAGGCATCAACTTATTATACTATTACATTCCTGCTGTTTTCTGGTCTCCACCTATGGATCTCCTGAACTCAAGGCAGTACCCTGGGTCCATGAGACCCCTCCTTGCAGGGTCCGGACTTGACCTTGGTCTTGTAGCTTCCATCATGGCCATTTGCTGGTGGTTAAGTCCGACTCCAAAGCCGCCGCCGGCATTGGACTGTAACGACGAGGGGAGGAACCCAGCAGCCTTGGCCGCAGCCATCGCACGGCTCATGGGTGGGTCCAAAGCTCCAGTCCTGTGCGAGTATGAAAGAGGTTTTTTGTGGTGTTTGTGGTGTTTTTGTCCCCGCCACCTATTGGTGGCCCTTGCCTCATTTCGACTTTAGGAAGAAAAAACAACTGGGATTTGAACCCATGACCTAGTGTTTGTGAGTCCAATGCTCTACCGAGAAAATTTTTTGTACCTTGGGTCATATCTAGCGGATGGTCTCTGGTGGTCAAATCTCGTCCCACCTCCTCCTGTGTCGAAGAGGTCAAACTGCTGCTGCTGCGACTGAGGAAACGGGTTATGGATGTCGCTGGGCCTCTGGTGCAGCACGTGTGATTGGGGCTGCTCTTGCTGCTGTTGGGGAAAGAAGGCAGCCCGGTAGCCGCCGATTTGCTTGCCCAGGGCCAATGTGTCAAGTAAAGATAGTCTGTGAAAGGAATAAAAAAACTTTTAAGTTTCGCAGATAATTGATGGATTTTACCTGTTTTGCTGCTGGTACTGAGTAGGAAACTCGGTGCTGTTACTAAAGTTGCTCCACTTCTCTTCGGGAAACTGTTGTGTGTCGTCATCCTCCGGCGAAGACCTCTTCATGACGATCTTCCTGGGCTTGAATTCGGGCTTCAGGAAGTGGGGGTCGTTGCAGGGGATCTGAGCAAACAATAACTATGACAAAATGTTTTTAACTATTTATTGCGCACCTGTATTGGGAAGCACCCGTCCTGTTCCGGCAGATCGCAGCAGTCCCTGTCCGTTTCCTCCTCAGGGAAGAGGGCAATGTCATGGCAGATGTACTGCCCGAACTGGACGAAAAGATGCGTCGCCTTCTTGTCCAAGATTGGTTCTGGTCTCATCAGCATGTAGCTCACGAAGCGAGGGTTGGGAAGGATCGACTTGGGGTTGCCCTGAGGGGAAACAAGAACACGATTTGTTCAAGGATATGAAGAATTCTCAAATTAATTTAAGGTAGCTGCAACAACCACAACTCTTCCCATTCTTTGTCCACTTCACCTTGCAGGACAGCCTGTGCTTGTACGCCCCGGATTTCCTCCCGTAACTAGCGGAGCCAACCTCTCTCCTTCTGTGATTTTAGATCATGATTTTCCCATAAGAATTACTTCCTTTAACTATTTTCATACTTTTTCAGTCCTTTCCTCCTGTTCCATCTTCCTCCCCCTCTAGCCCTGGCCCTCCTCATCGATCCTCCCCTGCTCCCCGTAGCGCAGTGGTTGAAGCTCGATTCCCAACCACCTCTGCAATACAAACAGAATTGGTTGCAAAAGGTGGTATGAACTAAACTAAAGCAGCTTTTTATAGTAAAAAAGTTTTTAACAAGGCAAGGATGTCTACTGTATCTGTATTTATCTCATGTTAAAAATAAGAAACTGTGCAACGTTTACTTTAATCCTTTGAATAGATGTCGAGCCTCTGGTTGGGTCTCACCTTGGTGTGTCCTTCCCGTCTGCATATGTGGCCCCGATGTATCTCCTCACCTTGGTGCTGGCAGCGCCCCAAAGCTGGTGGTCCTATTAAATAATAAATAAAAAAAATCGCACCCACTTTCTCTAGGAATATTTTGTTCAATATATTCTCTACCAAGTTGTTGCAAATTCCCGTTATCGACCTGAACTGAGCCGAAGCGTTGCAGCGAACGGGGAAAGCACCCTAAAAGCACAACAATAATCATTTCACACTTCTGTTTGACAAATTGTATTTTATTATCCCCCCCCTGCCTGGCACGCAATGTCCATGAATGTTGGTAGCGGCGTGAGGAAGGACATTCCTGCCGGCCAGCCCCGGTTGCGGGTGCGGCGGAGGGGGGCCTCCGCAGAACCAAGGCTGTCGATGGAAGGGGGGAAAGGGGGGGAAAGTACTTGAAAAGATCACCAGATGGTCACATATTTGTTGAAGATTTTACATTGTCGAACCAATATTTCGGAAAAAAATAATTTACCAAAACTCCTCCTGCGCCGCACCGTGTTGGCAGGTGAGAGCCTTTTTTTGGACAACAAACCTGTTTGAAATCTATTTTTGCAAAAATGTTTCTCATATTTGTCATCTCGCTTGTCTAGCTTCGCGGAGGAGGCAGCGCCGGAGGGCCTTCTCCGTTGAACTATCAATACAAATATTACATTCTCCGTACATTTTCTTGTAACATTTTTATGTTACTCCAATTTCCTGTTGACCCCTCCTTGCCTGAATGATGGAAAATATAGGATTCCACAAAAAATCATGGACAAAAGAACAGAAATCCGTGTGACCTCTTTTCCTCCCTGGCTGCCTCGCAAATCTCAATCATGTCTCCCAACTCGTCGCAGAGGAGAAAAGTCGGGAAGAGGAAAAGATAAACTCCCAGCAGCAGATGAGATAAAAACATGTCTGAATTTCGCGATTTTTATACTTCCAAGAGCATCCATTCATTTGAAGGAAGAAGGTGGTAAATTTCGTATGCGTAGGAGAAATTATGGCTTTCTTGCTAAATACGGTAAATGTGGAGCAAGGAACAACTTTTGTTTATTTGAATATTTTTTTAAAAAAAAAGAAAAAATACAAACATATCGTAGCCACTCTTTAGCGGGAAATTATTGTTCGGAGAGAAATTACGTCTGCACGCTTGGGTGTGTCTTGGCTCGTGCTTCTATTCTCCCGCCGCCGTGACAAGGGGGGGAGGAAAAAGCGACGCTAATTCCAAAAGGGAGGAAAGCCATCCTCTCTCTCTCCTATTTTCCAAAGCATCATCATCGTTTGGCTGAACAGCATAAAGCTTTTTTGGCCCGTGCCTCCAACCATCCATTCCGAGAGAGAAAGAGAGAGAAAAGAGGGGCTTTGGCAGATGGAAAAGGAGGAGGAGGAGAAGGTGCTAAATCTGAAGCCATCTGCTGCAACCTCGCCCTTCTCTCCTCCCCTTTCCACATAGCGATGCTACAGCAATTCCGATACAGCAGAATCGAAAGCGACGAGAGAGAAACCCTTTGCGGCAAGGGATATCTATCATGTGGAAGAAAGCGGTCTTTGTTGCTTTTTGCCTTGTATATTTCCGTCAAACAAAAATTGAATCTTGTATCGCAATCATAAAAGTCTAACAGAAAAAAATCATCCCCCCCTGCTTGTAGGACCATTTTCTCCTTCCGTTGCTGTATTAGCATCACTATGTGTGTCCGCTGTGTTTCTCGCCCGCGAGCGGAGGAGAGGGAAGCCATACAGCGTTGGGACGACACAGCAGGTGCTTTGGCATAGCATAGCGATAGTCCTCTTCCTTCCTTTGTCCTGCTACTGCATGGGTTGGTGGCTGCGATTATAACAAGCGGGAGAGGGAGGGAGGGAGAAAGGGAGGAGGCGTTTCCATCTGCACCCTTCGCAAGGACAACTACGGGGGATATTGAACTCTCCTCTCTCCCGCTTCTGTGCGCAGCATGTGAGGAAGAGATATATATTTTGTGGCGGCAGCGGCACCACACTTGTCAAGTTTCCCAAGGCTGCGGCGTGTTGGAAATTCCTACGATCATTTTTGAGCTTTTTTAAAAATGGACTCTTTATCCAGGAACTTAAGTTCAGTAATATAGATTAAATTATTTTTCTCGCTATCGATCGTCGTTCCATGCATGCCACGACGACACTAAATACACGAGGGAGCTTGTGGTGGTGGAGGAGAAGGCTGATACCAGAGAAAAGAGAGAATGCCAGAGGCAGAAAAACTAGATGAGAATTTCGGCAAAAGAGTAAAAGTGTAAAATCTAAGGGATATTTATTGAGTTTACGTGAAACACACACTTTTCCACCTGTCTGCGATCCCATACATGAGTCACCATCCCTCCTTCTCCTCCTCCTCCTCCTCTTGCTGTCAAGCACCGTACGTACGTATGTCCGCGTTTGAAGCGGCGTCGGCGGCAGATGAAAACGGAGCAAGTGCTTGTCTCAGGGCGAAATTCCAATGCACCTGCTGCCATGAAAGCGGGAGGGGAGGGTCGCTGTCGACGATGCTGAATGGAAATAATAAGGTCGTCGTGTGCCATGGGAGGATTATCCAATGCATTTGGCACTTTTCTTTTTTGCCCCATCCAAGCATCTCTCTTTCCATCTGCCGGAGGTTTCGGTGAAAACTGTGATGCGTGAAAAAGTGGAGAGAGCACGCGCGGGCTTTCCCGAAAGAATACTTTTAAAATGTTTCGTTCACTTATTTTTATTTACAGAATCGCCTTCTGATTTATTCTTTACATTGGGATCCAATTCCTAACTGCATGCCCGAGGGAAACAATTTAACAATCACTGATGAGAGGTGTTTCTAGTGAGGTGAAACCGATGTTGGCGATCAACCATAATGCCTGTTTTTTCCTTCCCTTTTCTCCTCTGTAATATGTTCATGATTTCTTTTCCCCTTCCCTGATCAAATCTCCGTCAGTGACCGCCGCCGCTCGATCCCTCCTCGATCCTCTCGTTTCAAAACACAAATCGCCGCCGCCACTTCCGCTTTCCCACACACACAATTGAAACGCGATCGCAAAAGACCAGAAAAGGGAAATTGCTGACTAATCTTTTTTGCCAGAGATGAAACCGCCCGTACAAGCACAGATTTTTGCTCACCTAATAAGAAAAATGCTAAATCAAAGAAGACTGAACAATATACGTACTGTGTCATTTACCCAGCGAAAATGTCCTGCAATATAACGTACAGTACTTTCAGTAGGTTTCTCATGAAAAGGGTAGGGCCAATAAAAGTTCAAGCCAGGAGGGGGGATGCTTATACTATGCAGATACTTTTTCCCACGGTCATGACTGATGAGCTGTCTGACCCTTGACGCAGCATCTGCACAGGTATTGAACAACAGTGGGTGATCATACGTGGGGTAGCAACATTATTGTTTCAGGGCCAGAAAAAAGGAAGGCATCAAACTATCTAGTCGTCACAAACAAATACCTTCGTTCGACCCCCCCTCCCACCCTGTCCCCATGTATGGTGGGACCCTAGGTCAACTGCACAGGTACATCGTCGGACATATGCCGGAAGTCTCTAATGCTTTTCCCATGGGTCACAACTCACAGCCTTCTCTCCTCTTCCGGCTTCCACCGAAGCAAATTGCCCCGCTTCCACAAAAGGGAGGGGGGGACACAGGAAAGGGTCATTCACTTGAACAGGATATGCATGGGAAAAAGAGTTTCTTCCAGCTTATGCATAGTGTCAAAGTATGCGTTTCTTGTTCCTCCAGCAAGAATGAAGGAATAAAAACAGAAAACAACCACAACATTTTCCCGCATTTACTCCCGAAATCCGGTACGCAAAATATTTTCCCGTCTACCGGAACAGGTGCTTAGGCTTCCACACACTGAAAGCCACAGTATGGCGGGATTGCTTCTTTTTCCACCAAAGGAACAAGAGGAAGCAGGCTTCCATCTCTCAGGAGCCTCAGGAAGTGCCTGTGGAATTTTCGAAACAGAAGCAGCTGCAGCCATTCATTCATTTGCCCCTTTTAAAAAGCCACACAAGCTCTTTAAAAAGACACGTCCCTAAAACCATTTATTTTTCGACTATTATCATAGTTTAGACTTTTTTTGATAATACTCGTATGGATACTACGATAAAAGAACACGTCATTCCCAATGTTTTCAAAATTATAGAATCCCACGATTGCCCTTTTGTACTTTGTGCTCCTCATATTGAGAGCAAATAGTCTGTCGAGTGGACACATGTGGGCAACGCGTACTCAGCATATTTACTACGGTCCGTACTCAATTGACACAGCAAATTTGCCCATGCCCAACCAAATAGCTCTACTTTTTCCGATTTTTCTCCCACTACTTAAAAAGTCTCAAAAAAACATTTTTTTATAATTTTGCGGGCAAATTACGTGGCGTTGTAATTCTTAATTTTAAGTGCTACGCGTTTAACAGACATTTCGGTGAGCTTCGAGGAATTTTTAAGCAGTTTTTTTTCTGGCTGGGACGCGTAGCAATGAGGCCCTGCAGCATACAAAATGAGCATGACTGTCAGTGAACTAGATTCTCTTGAGGTGTAAGCAACATCATGTTTCTGTTCTTCATGTTCTCTTCCCTCTTACTCCTCGTCACAGGATCTCAGCAGCCCCACATCGTGTTCGTACTCATGGACGACTGGGGTTAGTAAAACGTTTTTAAGCAAAAAGGAAGGTGGGGGCAGGACCATGTAAAACATCGTTACGTGACAGGGACTTGAACGGGTGGAGAGGGGACCTTCGGGCTAGACTGATTGTCCAATGCGTTCCGTCAAGTCTTGGTACGGATAGACATGATTAATTTCCTCAGGCTTCAACGACGTTGGCTACCACAACCCTGAGGTCCTCACCCCTAACCTTGACCTGTTGTCCTCTGGCGAAGGCGGCGTCAGACTTGAGCAGAGCTACGTCTCAGCATGGTGCACACCGTCAAGGGCGGCGCTGCTCACCGGGAAATACCCGTATCACATCGGGAGGCAGGTTAGGTCATAGATTCATAACAGCTGGAACAAACTGTCCTGGGTCAAATAATCAAGAACAAGCTCAGTTTGGGCTTGAAAAAAGTTTGTCATCGTCATTTGGGGTGTTCGGAGAAATGCTGCTCGTTACAAACAATTGAATATTGTAAGTGAGATTAGAAACAAGAGTATTTGTATCTATCCACAGTTGGGCACGTGGTAGGGCCGCAGGGGTGTTGAAGGGGAGGACCACAGTGCATAAGGGTTTTGAAAAGTTCGCACTTTTCTACAAACGGAAAGGGCAACCCCCTCGTGCCCATGTCTTTGTATCTCATTGACACTAGCAGGGGCATTGTTGTCTATTATTGTCTTTTTGGTCATCATCATTAATGCATTGGCAGAACAGACCTTCCTTTTTTAGAATGATGTGTTCATCACCACCTCTCTTGGGGGCCTCACCCTAGAGGAGAAGCTTCTGCCGGAGTATCTCAAGGAACTCGGATATCAGACACACATGGTCGGAAAGTAAGTCTTTTCTATACATGTACCGGTATAAAAAAACTAAACTTAACAAATTTACCTAGTTTGGTCGTCTTCTCCATCTTGAAATCCCATGTTAGGAGACCCAAAGATGTCAAATTAAAAAGATACTTGAATAAATAACAGTTTGTATCCTTTTCCTTTACATGTGGCACCTCGGCCACTGCAACGAGGCCTACCTTCCCACCAGTCGCGGTTTCGACTCCTTCTTCGGCTTCATGAACTCTCAGATCTACAGCGAGTCCCTTTTGGCCCCCGACGCACCTTACCCGGTCGATTTCTTCAA
>JAAUXV010097423.1_pt1 | contig 23622 bp, 21 predicted proteins | sample 7278181 | NCBI WGS metagenome assembly JAAUXV01 (sample SAMN14350114, study PRJNA611818) | marine sediment metagenome | isolation source: surface marine sediment (2.1m) | place: French Polynesia: Moorea | collected 2018-08
CCGCGTTTTTGTCGGTCTTCGGGTATGTGAACCAAGCCTCGGGCCCGCAACTCCGACGGCGTTTCTCCAGTGACATCCTCGCCCTTCAATAGAAAACTACCGGTCTGCGGAGAGGCGATCCCCGATAGAACGTCGAGCAGTTCACTTTGTCCGTTGCCCGAAACACCGGCAATGCCCAGGATCTCTCCGCTGCGAATCGAGAAGGACATGGAGTCGAGACGCTTGCGGCCTGCGCGCGAGAGGCTCACATTCTTGACTTCAAGAAGCGTCTCGCCGGTATGGGCGCGCGCCTCGCGTTTGACGGTAAGCAGCACCTCGCGTCCGACCATCATTTCGGCCATATCGCCGACCGAAAGTTGAGCCGTCTGTTCGGTCCTTACGATTCGGCCCGCGCGCATCACCGAAACCCTGTCGGTGATCGCCTTGATTTCATCGAGTTTGTGGGTAATCAGAACGACCGTCTTACCTTCCTCGCGAAGGCGCCTGAGAATCGAAAAGAGCTGCTCCGTTTCGAGCGGCGTCAATACGCTCGTCGGCTCGTCGAGAATCAGCGTATCGCAACCGCGCAAAAGAACCTTGAGGATCTCAACGCGCTGGCGAAGTCCGACGCTAAGCTCATCGATTCGCGTGTCGGCGCTGACGGCAAGACCGTAGGCGTTTACAAGGTCGTCAAGAGCCTTGCGGATTTTCACGAAGTTGGAACGAAGGCGCCAGTCGTCTTCGATACCCAGCACGAGGTTCTCAAGGACCGTAAAGGTCGATACGAGCATGAAGTGCTGGTGAACCATACCGATTCCGAGCGCAATAGCGTCTTTGGAGCTGTTGATCGAAACCGTTTCGCCGTTTCGGTAGATGGCACCCGAATCGGCCTTATAGAAGCCGTATAAAATCGACATAAGGGTCGATTTACCCGCGCCGTTCTCTCCGACCAGGCCATGAATTTCGCCCTGCCGCAACTTGAGGCTCACTTGGTCGTTGGCGACGACCGAGCCAAAGCGCTTAGTGATCCCCGCAAGCTCAATCAAGGATGCGGGTTCTCCTGATTCCATTTACAGGCCCAACAAAACCCTCTACATTCTCATTGTTTTTCGCCTTTTCGAAAAAAGTCAAGGCGTCTGGATGCTGAGACATCCCGCGCGCCCTGATGAGGCGGGCGGACCTCGAAAGAGCCGAATCCGAAAAGGTGTGCATTATGGCGACACATGCCCTCTACCCGGGGCGCTTTGATCCTTTCACCCTGGGGCATCTGGATGTCGTGCGGCGAGCGTGCCGACTGTTTGAAAAGGTTTCGGTCGCGGTGCTCGACCAGCCCGCCTCCGCGGGACGCTTTGAGACCAATGAACGTCTTGCTCTTATCAGAGCAGCGGTCTCAGATCTCGACGAAGCGCGGCGAATCGAGGTCGTCGCCTTTCGTGGGCTTGCGGTGGAGTTCATGCGCGCCCGCGGAGCAAGCCTCATCGTGCGCGGTCTTCGTCATCACGCGGACCTTGCGACCGAATTCTCAATGGCGGCCGCCAATCGCGCCTTGTCGGCAGGCTTTGAAACCGTCTTTCTGTCGACGAGCGGTGACTATGCGCATATCAGTTCCTCGCTGGTGCGCGAGGTCATCCGCTACGGCGGTCCCATCGACGCTTTCGTGCCGCCGCAGGTCGCCAGGAAGATCCAAGCCATGAAGACCTCTGCTGACTAAGTGCCTTGCCCGTCTTTGTCTGCGTGTCGGATCCAACTTTGTGCGGCGGCAAGCTGGGCTACCGGAACGCGAAAGGGTGAGCAGGAGACATAGTCGAGTTTAAGCCGCTCACACATATCGATGGATGCTGGGTCGCCGCCGTGCTCGCCGCAGATCCCGATTTCCAGTTCTGGTTTCTTAGCCCTTCCGCGCTCGATGGCCAGAACCATCAATTCGCCGACACCGCTTTCGTCGAGGGTCTGAAAGGGGTCGTACTCAAGAAGATGGCCATCGGTATAGGTGCGCAGAAAGGTTGTCGCATCGTCGCGGGAGATGCCAAAGACCGTCTGCGTCAGGTCGTTCGTGCCGAATGAAAAGAAGTCGGAAAGCTCGGCGATGTCACCAGCCCGAAGCGCAGCGCGTGGCAATTCGATCATGGTGCCGATCATATAATCCGGCAGGCGGCCCCGCGAACGCTCGATGGTTTGTGCGACAGAGCGGAAGCTGTTTACGACGTGTTCGAGTTCGCGGTTCATCGCGACAAGCGGAACCATGATTTGCGGCCGCACATGGATACCCATCTGCGCCACATCCGCAGCCGCTTCGAGCATGGCACGCGCTTGCATTTCAAGCACTTCAGGAAAGGTAATCAGGAGACGACAGCCACGATGACCAAGCATCGGGTTCGATTCGGTCAGCTCGCTGATGCGTCGCTGAACCTGGGTACGCTCCATTTGCATCGCGCGCGCAAGCTCGTCGATATCGCTCTCGCGCGAGGGTAAAAATTCGTGCAGCGGCGGGTCGAGCAGGCGCAAGGTGACCGGAAGGCCCTCCATCATGCGAAAGAGTTTGGCGAACTCGCCTTTCTGTTCGGGCAGGATGCGCTCTAGGGCTTCAAGGCGGGCTTGCTTGTTCGCGGCAAGAATCATCTTACGCATCAGTTGCAGGCGCTCGGAGCTAAGCAGCATATGCTCCGAGCGGCAAAGCCCGATGCCGTCCGCACGAAAGCTGAGGGCGACTTCGACCTCGGCGACCGTATCGGCATTGGCGCGCACCTTCAGTCGGCGCTTCTCGTTCGCCCAGATGAGCAACTTGCCGAAGGCGGGCGAGGGCTTTGCAGGAATCAGTGGGGTTTCGCCTTTAAGGATGCGACCGCTCGTCCCGTCAATCGTGATCGACTGATCGCGGCCAAGCGACTGGGCGCCAACGATGAGCGCGTCCCGCGCGTCGCTGATATGGAGGCCCGTCGCACCGGTAACGCAGGGCGTTCCGATGCCCCGCGCGATTACCGCGGCATGGCTTGTCATCCCGCCGCGCAACGTGACGACGCCGCGCGCCCGCAACATGGACGGAACGTCGTCGGGGCTGGTTTCCGTTCGGACCAGGATCGCCGGAATCCCTGCCGTGTGGAGCGCATCCACGTCGTGAGAAGAAAAAGCTATGCGCCCGCAGGCCGCGCCGGGTGAGGCTGGCAGTCCGCTCGCAAGAAGCTCGTAAGCGGCATCGGGATCGACCGCCGGGTGAAGCGTCGATTCGACTTCGCTTGGTGATACCTCCATAAGCGCATCTTCGCGTGTCATCCTACCCGCCTCGACCAAGCGGACGAGCAGGCAAAAACGCGCCTCCTGCGATAGCCGCTCGACGCGCGCGAAGCCTATGAGATAGAGCACCCCCTGATCAATGACAAAATCAAAGCGCTGAACCCAGCGCGTATGGGTTTCGAGCCTTCGCGCCAGATCATCTATGGCCGTGATCGTCGAGCGCAGGGCTTTGACCTCGCGTAGCGCCGTCAACGGTCGCGCCCAAAGTCCATCGTCGCGCACGTCCGAGACCGGGGCCGAAGGCAGAAGTTTTCCACTGGCCTCCGGTTCGCCGGTTTGCGGGCAGGATGTCGTCGCGACTCCCGCCATCGCTTCGGAATCCCGCTGACCGAAAACCATGAGCTGCAGGACAAGCGGCACGGGGTCTTGTCGCTGCGCGCGCAGATAGGCGATGTAGGCGTCGAGTTGCCCGACAAGCGTATCGGGCGGCAAATCCCGGTGCGATGCCCCATAAAGCGTGACGAAGCGTTCGACGATCTGGTCCAGCTCCGCCTGCGTCAGGTGCGAGAGCGGTTTGTCGCCCCAGACCTCAAGCGCGTCAAAAATGACCTCGTCAAACAGCCCGCGCGCCATCCCGGTCGCCTCCGCGAACGACAAAAGAAAGCGCCGATACGTATCCGTTGCAAAGCGCCTGTCTGCGCCGGCGCCTTCTCGATGATCGTGGGTGCCCAAGTAGAGCGGCGTCTTGAGCAACGGGCTGCCGTCCGGGGGGCTACAGCGCAAAGCGAAGTAGTGCGCGCCCTCCGTCTCGCCCACGACCGGAAGCCACCTCACCAGCGCTTCTTCCAACTCCGCGAAAGCCGTCTTGTCGCCCGCTAAGACGCGGCCAACGAAAGCCCGAGGCAAAATCATCAGCGGCGGAACCGTGAAGCCGTTCGCAGCCGCTTCAAGAAGTGAAAGGGCTTTGGGGCCGGCCGCGGCAAGCAGTCGCTCACGCGCCTGCCCCCCAAAACGCAGGCTCGGACCCAAACCATTCGAGCCACGATGGGCTGTGTCCAAGCCAGCCTCTGTCTGCATCAAAGGCGCAACGTCGGGCGCCGTAAACGGAGTTTCTGTAAAGGGTCTGTCAGGAAACGTCCACATGTTTCCTCGGCCTCCAACCGGGCGCCGCTTAGCCCTGAACCTCCGCCCGCGTTCTCAGAACGCCAAGGCATGATACCAAAGCAACGTCGAGGCGGGAGAGAAACAACATGGCGGTCGAAGGGCGCATCACGATTGACTTAGAAGCAGGGAGAGGGGCCGTGAAAAAAACGGGTTTTTGGCCATGCCCAGACCCATATCGGAAAGAGATAAAGGGCTAGGGCCGCACCGCAAGAACGGCGGCCAAAGAGAAGCGCTACTGTACGGAGATCGTCACGCGATCGTGCGCACCGCGCGAAAACTTTACCACGCCGTCGGTCGTGGCAAAGATCGTATGGTCCCGCCCCAGACCGACATTGCTTCCAGGCTTCCACTTGGTTCCGCGCTGGCGCACAATGATATTGCCAGCGATAACGGCTTGGCCGTCCGACTTTTTCACCCCCAGCCGCCTTCCGCGACTATCGCGCCCGTTGCGTGACGAGCCTCCTGCCTTTTTATGCGCCACAGTTCAAGTCTCCTTAATGCGCTCAAGCGCGCGAGATGGATAAAATACGCACACGCGCGACCGGTTTGCGAAAACCGCGCGTGCGTTTGTAATTCTTGCGCCGTTTCTTTTTGAACGCAATGCCACGAGTCACCGTGAGATTTTCGACTTTGCCTTCAACCTTGACGCGCGAAAGAAAAGGCGCACCAAATTCGGCCTTGCCTTTGTCGTCAAACACGGCGAGGACCTTGTCAAAGTGCAAAGTTTCGCCAATTTCGGCAGCGCGACGAAGACCGATAGACTCTCCCACGCGAACCCGAAACTGCTGCGCATCGACCTTAATCAACGCGCGTTGATCCGATGTTGACATCGTTGCCACCTTAATTTTTACACGCTCCAAAAACGTCGCCGAAAGCGACAATTGAACCCAAGAATGAACTCAAGAACCCCAGACGCTAAGGAACCTATACCAGATAAAGACCCCACAGCCCCCAGGACACAGACCCCACAAATCACAGACACAAAAGCCCATGCGCGCTTGTGCGGACCCCTTGCAGGGTCAAGGATATGAGACGGAAAGTCAAGCGAAAAGCGTCGCCTCATCTGGCTTCTTGTGATCCGCGCTCCGGACGCTTCGCACCCGCAAGCGAAGTTGCGTCAGCCGCTTGCTTTTTCGCGCGCGCTGGCGTAACTTTCCCTTGCTTTAGGCTGACCGCTTCGCCAGAACCGCGCAACGCCAACCGTAAGGCGATAAGGGATCGGACGACGGTTCCTGAAGGCGCTTGCGGGCCAACCATCTTGCGGGCCAACGATGTGTTGATTTTCTTGCGACGCCCTGAAAGAGGCCATAAGCGACTTGAACTCCACGCGGGGGATGCGATGTTTGGGAAAGCTTTTGTGAAAAGCCGTCAAGGCATGAAAACGATTCGCAACGCCTTGCCCATCGGGCTTGCTCGGCTGATTTTCGGGGGCTTCGGTCTCGTTTTTCTGGGCGCCGTCGAGGCTTTTGCCTACGATCCGTGGCAGATCGGCTTCTCGGAGCCCGCTTCGGCGATCGCACGCCAGCAACTCTGGTTCGATAACTTTTTGCTCTGGATCATCATTCCCATCGCGGTTTTTTGCTACGTGATGATTTTCATTATTATTGCTCGCTTCGGTGCGAAGCGAAACCCAACGCCGTCGAAAACCACCCACAATACCCCCCTCGAAATCGCCTGGACGGTCGTGCCGGTCTTGATTTTGCTCGTCATCGCGGTGCCCTCGTTTCGCGTGCTGTCAGACCAGCTGCTCGTGCCCGACGGAAAACGCGCCTTCAACGAGGCCATACTGCCTGAACCGAGCCTGACGATCGAAGTCACAGGAAACAGTTGGTTCTGGAGTTATGACTACCGTGCGGAGGGCCTTAGCTACAGTCACGACAGCTTCGTCGTTCTTGGCGAGGAACTTGAAGCCAAGCGTGTCGCAAATCCTGGCGTGGACTATCCGCGCCTTCTCGCCGTCGATGAAGAAATGATCGTGCCCGTCAACGAAACCGTGCGCCTGCTCGTGACCGCCGACCCGGAAGGCGTGATTCATTCCTGGTTCGTGCCGCAATTGGGTGTGAAAATCGATGCGGTCCCCGGAAGATTCAACGAAACGTGGATCAATGCCGAACGCGAAGGCATCTTCTACGGCGCCTGTACGGAGTTGTGCGGTCGTGATCACTCGCGCATGCCCGTCGCGGTTCGTGTCGTCAGTCGCGATGTCTTTGAGCGTGAGGTTCTCGAGCGCGGCGGCACCATCGCCAGTGTATCTGCACCAACGGTCGATACGGCGGCAAGTCTGCGCGACGGTGACGGTCTGGGCGAACGATCTGCTTCCGTTCGTCCGGTCGCAGTTTCAGACCCGATAGTCAGTCAATAGGAGAAAGCAAATGGCAGACGCTCATCACCATCCGTCGTTGATCCAGCGAATCTTCTTTTCGACCAACCACAAAGACATCGGAACGCTTTATCTCTTGGTGTCCATTGCTTCCGCCGTCGTTGGGGCTGGGATGTCGATCCTTATGCGCGTCGAATTACAGACACCTCCGAACGACTTCTTCGCCTCACGCGACGTCTATAATGTTTTCGTCTCGGCGCACGGTCTGTTGATGGTCTTTTTCGTCGTGATGCCAGCGCTGATCGGAGGCTTCGGCAACTGGTTCGTGCCCCTGATGATCGGCGCGCCCGATATGGCCTTCCCGCGCATGAACAACATTTCATTCTGGCTGTTACCTCCGGCGCTTCTTCTCATGGTCATATCGCTCTTTTTGCCCGGAGCATCGGGATCAGTCGGCCCGGGGGTCGGATGGACGGCCTACCCGCCGCTCTCAGGCAATGCGGGCCACCCCGGACCCGCCGTCGATGCCGTGATTTTTGCGCTGCACCTGGCGGGGGTCTCCTCGCTTCTGGGCGCGATCAACTTTATCGCGACGATCTTCAACATGCGCGCGCCCGGAATGACGCTGCACAAGATGCCGCTTTTTGCTTGGGCCATCTTGATTACGGCCGGGCTTTTGCTTCTGACCCTGCCGGTGCTTGCGGGCGCAATCACCATGCTTCTGCTCGACCGGAACTTCGGAACGACCTTCTTCGTACCCGGCGGTGGAGGGGATCCGGTCTTGTTCCAGCACCTGTTCTGGTTCTTTGGTCATCCCGAAGTCTACATCATGATTCTCCCGGCCTTTGGTATCATCAGCCACATCATTTCGACCTTTAGCAATAAGCCGATTTTTGGCTACTTGGGAATGGTTTATGCGATCATTCTGATAGCGGTCGCAGGCCTGATCGTTTGGGCGCACCATATGTATACCATCGGCATGAACCTGCCGTCGCAGCGTTACTTCGTCGCGGCTACGATGGTCATCGCGGTGCCGACCGGGGTGAAGATTTTTTCCTGGCTCGCGACGATGTGGGGCGGCTCAATTAAGCTGGAGCCCCCCATGCTCTGGGCCATCGGATTCATCGTCATGTTCGTTACCGGCGGCGTTACCGGCGTGGTGTTGGCGAATGCCGGCGTGACGCGCGTTTATCACGATACCTATTATGTGGTTGCGCATTTCCACTTTGTTTTGTCGCTCGGTGCGGTCTTTGCGATCTTCGCCGGATGGTACTATTGGTTCCCGAAAATGTTCGGGCGCATGTACAACAAGACCCTCGCCAACGTTCACTTTGCGATGATGATGGTCGGCTCGTTCCTGACCTTCTTTCCCATGCACTTTCTTGGACGGGCGCACATGCCGAGGCGTTATGCGGGCTATGCCGACGCCTACGGTCCTTGGAATGAGATCGTGAGTTACGGTTCCTATCTTTCAGGCGCGGCGACGGTCGTCTTCTTCTACCTCTGCATTCAGGCGATGCGTTCAAAGGCGCCGGTTCCCAACAATCCGTGGGGTGCCGGGGCGACGACGCTGGAGTGGACGTTATCGTCACCGCCGCCGTACCACCAGTTTGAAAAACTGCCACGTTTTGGCGCGTCGGGCAGGGGCGGCAAAGATCGGACGGCTGTGCCTTCTCACACGAGCTGATGTCCGGTCAGGCGACCGCTTTCTCAGCGCTTCACGAGGCGCTAACGCGCGCGCGGAACTATGTGCAACTGATGAAGCCGCGCGTGATGTCCCTCGTGGTCTTCACGTCACTCGTCGGTATGGTCGTTTCGCCGTTGCAAGCGGTGGCGCCGTTGGAAGCGTTAATCGCTTTGGTCTTGATTGCGCTCGGCGCCGGTGCGTCCGGTGCTCTGAACATGGCTTTCGATTCCGACATTGATGCGCTCATGGCGCGGACCCGTCGCCGTCCTGTTCCCTCTGGCGCGCTCTCGTGTGACGAAGCGAAGTACTTTGGTCTTATTCTCTCTGTCGCCTCGTGCTTGGCGCTTTGGCTGGTTACGAACGGCTTTGCCGCTTTTCTTTTGGCTTTCACGATAGCATTCTACGCAGGATTTTATACCTTATATCTCAAAAGACGCAGCGACCAGAATATCGTGATCGGTGGTCTTGCGGGCGCCTTGCCGCCGCTCATTGGAGAAGTGGCGGTGACCGGAACTTTCAGTGGGGTGGGGCTGAGTCTCGTTCTGATCATTTTTCTTTGGACGCCGCCGCATTTTTGGGCGCTGGCAGTCGTGCGTCGCGAGGACTATGCGCGCGCGCAGGTTCCGATGTTGCCCTGCGTGGCGCCCGCTTCGACGGTCGTGTACCGCACGCGCGTCTATGGTGTCGTGACGATCATCGCCTCCTTTTTGCCCGTCGCGCTAGGCGAAGCGGGTTGGGTCTATTTTCTCGGTTCGTTTTTATGGGGCCTGAGTTTTTTGTTCGCGCTTTGGCGCTTCCGACTTACCGAGCGGGGGGAGATCGACAAGGCGAGCGCCTTGCATCTTTTTTCGGTATCGATATTTTATCTTTTCGCCCTTTTTGCGACCTTGCTCATTGATGACCTGACGGCATTTGCTCCTCTGATTGGGGTTGCGGCATGAACGATGATGATCCACGGCAGCGCAACAAGAGGGGGCTTCGCAGGACCGTAATCGTCCTCGTGACCGTGATTGTTTTGATTTACGCCTACACGATCTTTGCGCCGGGCTTTCTTCCGGAGCTAGTCTCATGGCTCTAGCGCTTTCACGCAAGCGGCGTCTTTCGTCGCTTGGGTTTTGCCTTGGTCTGGTTTTGTTTATGGGCGCGGTGACGGCGCTCTCACCGACTCTTTACCGCATTTTTTGTCAGGTCACCGGCTTCGGCGGTACGACGGGCGTCGCGGCCGCGCCTTTGGAAAGTGATGCGCTTAGCGATCGTTTCATCACTGTGCGCTTTACGGGACGGGTGGCCTCAAGCTTGGCTTGGTCCTTAGCGCCGGCGACGGAGGAGGTCGTCGTGCGCCTGGGTGAGAGTACCGAGGTGGCCTATTTGGCAGTCAATCGTTCGGATGCGCCCCTCGCAGGCACGGCAACCTTCAACGTGACGCCCGATGCGGCTGGCGCCTACTTCAACAAGATCGACTGTTTCTGCTTTACGCGCCAGGAGTTATCCGGCGGCGAGACGGTTCGCATGCCGGTCGTCTTTTTCGTTGATCCTGAGATCGTCAACGATCCGGTGATGGGGTCGCTACCCGATATCACCTTATCCTATACCTTCTATCCGCTTGAACCTGCGCAGGCTGAAGGATCGGAAGGCGCGGCACTTGTTTTGCTTTCTCCCTTGGCGTAGAGTCGGGAGATCCTATTCATTCGGGGACGTTATGGCGGCGACAGATCGAGATCATGACTATCATATTCTAGACCCAAGTCCGTGGCCGCTCGTGGGTTCGGTATCGGCGTTTGTTCTCGCGATGGGGGCCTTGTTTTATCTGGGTTCGCTCAAGGGGGCGATAGGCGTTTCTGAGGGCACGGGTTGGCTTTTCATGGGTCTTGGCCTGATCGGTATCCTCTACACGATGTTTTCGTGGTGGAGCGATGTGGTGTCAGAGGCGGAGTCGGGCCATCACAAGCCTGTCGTTCAGTTGCACCACCGTTATGGGGTGATTTTGTTTATCGCCTCGGAGGTCATGTTTTTTGTCGCTTGGTTCTGGGCCTATTTCGACGCGGCTTTCTTTCCCGATATTGCGTTGCAGGCTCTTCGTGTGGAGCACCTAGGTGGGGTATGGCCGCCTGCAGGTCTTGAGGTTCTTGATCCGTTTCACGTACCGCTTGTCAACACGTTAATTCTGTTGGTTTCTGGAACAACCGTGACGTGGGCGCACCATGCCTTGATCGAAGGGGATCGGCGGGGTTTACGGACGGGGTTGATGTTGACGATCGTTCTGGGCCTGATTTTTACCTCTTTGCAGGTCTACGAATATGTGCACGCGGGCTTCGGCTTGTCGGGTTCCATATACAATTCGACCTTTTACCTTGCGACGGGTTTTCATGGTTTTCACGTCATCGTCGGGACCATTTTTCTGATCGTTTGTTGGGTGCGCGTCGAGTCGGGTCACTTCAAGCCTTCGCATCACCTTGGCTTCGAATCGGCGGCCTGGTATTGGCACTTTGTCGATGTCGTATGGCTATTTCTCTTCGTTTTCGTCTATGTCATGCCCGCACTTGTGCCTCTAGGTGAGGGCGTGGGCACCGCCGCTCTATAGTGCAGCATCTCGAAGCGGCACTTCGGGGCGCCATTGGTCGCTGTCCCTATTGCGGTAAGGGGCGCCTTTTTTCCAGCTACCTTCGTGTCAGCGGAGCTTGTGGTCATTGTTGCAAGTCCTTTGCCTCCGCAGATGTCGGTGACGGCCCCGCGATTTTTGTCATGATGGCTGTGGGCTTTGTCGTCGTTTTTCTGGCGCTTTTCGTAGAAATCGCTTACCAGCCCGCTTTCTGGGTTCATGCGCTTTTGTGGGCGCCCGCGACGGTAGGCCTGACTTACGCGACGTTGCGACCGGTCAAGGGGGTCATGGTGGCGCTCCAGTTCGCCAATAGCGCTGGTGAAATAACCCGTAAGGACTAGTTGGGAAGCCTCGGGGCGTACCGGTTGCTTTGAAGCGTCGTCATACCGGGCGTCATGACACCCTTGTCTTGCGCCTTCGCCGTCTTTGGGCTGTTTCTTCGAGGCACCGTCATACCGGGCGTCATGACACCCTTGTCTTGCGCCTTCGCCGTCTTTGGGCTGTTGCTTCGAGGCACCGTCATACCGGGCGTCATGCCCCCCTTGTCTCGCGCCTTCGCTGTCTTTGGGCTGTTGCTTCGAGGCACCGTCATACCGGGCGTCATGCCCCCCTTATCTCGCGCCTTCGCTGTCTTTGGGCTGTTGCTTCGAGGCACCGTCGCGCGCGCTTCAAACCGGCGCCTGCGTTGTTGTCACAAGGTCTCTGCAATCTGGATCGGACGCAAGAGCAGGCTTCCGCTCCAGGCGGTGAGGAAACGCAACGGACGGGTAGGTCAAACCGTTGAAGAGATACTGCGCGGGCGCCTCGGCTTCACATCGTGAGACTTTGGAACGCCCCGCCACAGGATGAGGGCAGGTGCTTTACCGACGGTTGGGCTCCGCATCCCTTTTGCGCCGGTCCCCCAGCGTGCTCACCCCGATGGCGGGGAAAGGGGATGAGCTCGAACCTATCGACTAAAATCCAATTTGTATGAAACTGGTGAGTTCAGGAATGATCTTCCACCCGTCAAGGTATTCGTTAAAGTCTTCGAGTTCAGTCGTATTGAAGAACTCTTCCGCATTGGCCGTGTTGCAAAACGCTGAGCTGCAGGAAAAGTTGGACTCGGTGAGCGCCTCGAAGCCACCGGTGTAGGTCACGCCCAAGGTAAAGCCGAAACGCAAGCGACTTTGGGTTCCACCCGAAAGTCCTCCGATACCAATGCTGGGCTGGACGTTCCACTTGGGTGAGATGTTGAGGGCGATGGAGCCTGTGTAGGATTGATCGAGGGCTTCAACATCGTAGGTGAGGTCGGTATCGAAGCTGGTCATGCGCACGCCGCCGTAAAGGAAGACGGAGCCGAGAGAATAGGTAGCATCTGCGGAGAGGGTCAGCTTAGAGGTTTCCAACGTGAGATCGGCATCATCGATTTCGCTGATTTCGTCGAAATCGGTGCCATAGTTATCGGTAATGGAACTTGACAGGATGGATGCAAGGTCCAAGCTGAAGTAGTGTACGCCGCCCGAGAAGCCGAAGGGTGAATTCGCGCCGCCGTCGTAGCGAAAGCCCGCGCCGATTCCGTCCGGAAACCCTAACGAAACGAAGAGACCTTGCCTCGAAGTTGATACATTGCCAGCGTCGGAATAGTAGGGGTCTTGAGACACGTCGTAGATGGAAGCGTCTTGCGCCTGAGCGCCAGGGAGGATACCAAACATTCCCATGCTGGCCACGACGATAAAGCGATGAAGTGAAATAGAGCCCATAATTTCCTGCCTGCTATGAATGTGAGTAAAAGCGGTTAAATTCGCACAACGCTAAAGATCATAACGCACGCGAGCCAATCTGCAAGAGCATAAATGAATCGCGATGCGCCATTGGAGACGAAAGCGATTAACAAATCTATTAACAATGTGATTTGTTTTCGTGAACCACCTTGCAGCTTATTGCACGGAGCCTTAGGTTTGTTTTTCTAATCTGGTATCGGTCTGATGATCTTCTACATGGGGGGATGTATGGAGCTATCTGCGCAATTGACGGGTTTGGCGATTGTCGCCGCTTTTGGTCGGGGCGGGGTTATCGGTTTGAAGCAGAGGCTTCCCTGGCGCCTTCCGACGGACCTCAAGCGCTTTCGCAAAATTACGCAAGGCGGGGTCGTGGTCATGGGCGGTCAGACCTTTCGCTCGATTGGCTCTGCGCTTTCGGGGCGGGACAATTACGTTGTGAGTCGCTCTTTATGTTCTCCCATTGAGAATGTTCGCCTCTTCCGCGATATTGATCTGGCCTTGTCGGCGGCTGAGGAGACAGAAAAATCCGTTTTCGTGATCGGCGGCGCGCAGATTTATCGGCAGACCTTTGAGCGCGCCAGCCACCTTATTCTGACGCGAGTCGACTCGGATGCACCTGGGGATGTTTCTTTTTCTCCTTTTGCCAACCTCGATCAGGATTCGGACTGGCGTCTCGTTGAAGAGGAACAAAGCGAGCAAGACACGGGCGATGCCTATCCGATGTGCTTTTTGCATTACCGTCGCGTCGAAGGCAAAGCAATCCGATCCTAAATGCGTCTTTACGACGCCAACTCTGCTCACTGTTTCGTTTTTGCACAGGTCTACGAGCCGATCCGCTTTCGTTAAGTATTTGTTTACTCCTTAGTCGGAAATTTCTGCCTAATGCAACCTAAACGTGTGGGCAGGAATGTTCATCCCTGAAGCAATGAATGCCGTTAAGAACTTCGGAGCCGGACGACTGGCCGCTACCGTCGCCGTCTCGCTAATCCTACTCGGCGTTCTACTCTTCTTGATCATGCGCGCCTCCCAACCAACACTCGTGCCCCTGTTTACTCAGCTGGTCAGCGAAGATGCTCGCGCCGTCCTCGCCGAGTTGGAAAGCCGCTCCATTCCCTACGACCTCGTAAACGATGGCACGACCATTCGCGTGCCGGAAAAAGATCGACTCGCACTGCGCCTCGATCTCGCTGGCTCCGGGCTCATCCAGGGCGGCGTCGTCGGATACGAACTCTTCGATTCCGTCGACGCCCTCAGCACAACCAGCTTCCTGCAATCCATCAATCGGTTGCGCGCACTCGAAGGCGAACTCGCCAGAACCATCATGGCACTTCGATCCGTCGAGCGGGCCCGCGTTCACCTCGTGATCCCCGAGCGGCGCCTGTTCGAGCGCGATCAGGTTGACCCGAAAGCCTCGGTCATCGTCCGCCTCGCGCGCGACCTTACCGCGGCAAACGTCACCGCGATCCAACACCTCGTTGCCTCCGCCGTTCCCGGACTCGAGCCCGCTCAGGTCGCACTCGTCGACGAGCAAGGGCGTCTGCGCTCTGGCGCCAGAGCCGGCGAGGATAGACTCGCCTCCAGCACCTTCTTCGACGATGCAACACAAAGACTCGAATGGCGTCTTGCACGCCGCGTCGAGGCCATGCTAGAGCCCGCCGTCGGCGTCGGGAAAGCCCGGGCCGAAGTGACCCTTACCCTGGATCGCCGTCACACCGTCCGGCAAAGCGACCTCTTTGATCCCGACAGCCAGGTCGTGCGCTCCTCGCAGACCCTAGAAGAAACAAGCCAGTCACGCGATGGCTTCGCCGAGCCATCAGGGGCGGCAGAAGGTGACGTGCTCGACGACCAGTCGGAAAAAATAGAGGAAGTCATCAATTACGAAATCTCGCGCACCAGCGCGACCGAAACCCTGGTTGCCGGCGAGATCAGACGCATCTCGCTCGCGCTTCTCGTCGACGGCGTCTACGAAAGCGACCAAAGCGGTGCCTTGACCTATCGGGCGCGAACGCCATCGGAACTCGCGCAAATCCGCGCGCTGGCCGAGCGCGCCATCGGACTCGATGCAGCCCGCGGCGATACCATCGAGCTCGTCAACTTGCGCTTTGTCGCCGCGCCTGAGGTCGGTAGCGATAGCCAGAGCGACCCGAGCCTATCGGTCTCCGCGCTAGCCTTTTTGCAGGCCAATCTCCTTCGCATCATCGAATGGTCGGTCCTCCTCGTGCTCGGTATGGCTTTTCTTTTCTTCGCGGTCAGGCCCCTGATCAAAAAGGCGACAGCCCCCGACGAGTCCGTGCGCGCCGCTTTGTCAAAACTCGCGGTCGAAACCTCCGAGGAAACGGCCCAGAGCGCAAGCCGAGGCTATGCCAACCTTCTGTCCAAGGCCGGCGAGCTCGCCATCGCCCACCCCGATCAGGCGATGAGCGTCATTCGCCAATGGCTCCAGGACGATGCGCAGGAAGAGATCAAGGCACCGGGTGAACAGACCGCGCGGGAGGTCGCCTGATGGCAGGGGCTGTGACCTCGGGCGCTCAGCGTAGCGGTGCCGAACGCGCCGCAGCTTTGCTCTTGTCGCTGGGTAAGGATCTGGGCGGTGCGCTGATGGCCCGCCTTGAGCCTGCGGAAATTCAGCGGCTTACCCGCGCGATATCAGAGCTTCGGCAGATCGAAACCGAGGAAGTCGATTACTTGCTTGAAGACTTTACAACGCGTGTGGAAAAGGCCTCATCGGTTCGCGGCGGCTTCGACAAGGCCGAGCAGCTTTTGGCAGGACAGTTCGACGCGCCTCGGGTCATGGCGATCATGGACGAGCTTCGCTCGCCCGACCGCAGTAACATTTGGCTGCGCCTCGCGCAAATCGACGCGCAGATGCTTGCGACCTACCTGACCGCCGAATATCCCCAGACCTGCGCGGTCATTCTTCTCAAATTGCCCCCCCACGTTTCGGCAAAGGTTCTTTCGCTCTTTCCAAACGATCTTGCGGTCGAGGTTCTTGTGCGTTGTCTTCGTTCGCGCTCGGTGCAAAAAGAGGTGATGGAGGAAATCGAAAACTCGCTGTCCTCGGCCTTCGTCGCAACCTTTGTTCAGGCCGACCGAAGCGAATCCTTCAAGCAGGTCGCGGAAATTTTTAACGGTTTCGATCGCCAGACCGAGAGCCGCCTTATGGCGCAGATCGAGGAAATCAGCCGCGACGAAGCCGAGCAGATCAAGACGCTGATGTTCGCTTTTGAGGATCTGACGCGGCTAACCACCACGAGTATGCAGTTTTTGATCCAGCGCATCGACAAGTCGAAGCTGCCCGTAGCACTCAAGGGCACGAGCGCGAGTCTTCAGAATTTCTTCTTTGACAATATGTCCGAGCGTGCGGGCGCGGCCTTGCGCGAGGACATGGAGCTTCTGGGCCCGGTACGTCTGGCCGAAGTCGACGCCGCCCAGACGCTGATCGTCGCCACGGCCAAGGAGTTGATCGATCTGGGCGAGCTGGATATCAGCCGGGGCTATGAAGAGGACAAGCTGGTTTACTGATGGATAGGGGTCAGGGATGAAAGGAGATCGCGGATGAGCGACGAAACAGACGAGGATCAGCGCGTGGGCGATGCGCCGCCCACGCGGGGCGAGGGGCAGGAGGCGCTTTCATCGGTAGACCTGCCCGACCTTACCGGTATGGGGTTGGGTGAGGGGGGCGACAATGTCGGGAGCCGAACGGTCGGCGAGTTAAAGACGATTTTTGATGTGCCGGTCAAGGTGACGGCGGTTCTGGGTCGCAAGCGTCTGTCTCTGGACGAAATCATAGCGTTGGAGCCGGGGAAAATCCTTGCGCTGGACCGCAAAGTCGGTGAGCCAATCGACATCTATGTGAACGATCGACTCGTTGCGCGCGGCGAGATCGTTCTGATCGGCAAGCGGCTGGGAATCACCATGACCGAGTTGATAGAAAACCAGTGAGGCGAAAATGCAGCTGATGATCATTGGCACCTTGGGTGGCGAGCTTGGCGCGGCGGCGGCGCTCGCGCGGGCGCGCGGGGCGCAGGTTCAGTTCGTAGGCGGAATTGGCGAGGCGATGAAAGCCCTTCGCGCTGGGGGCGGCGCCGATATGATCTTCGCCGATACGAAGACAGACATCCGGCGGTTATGCACCTTTCTACGGCGCGAGAGATTTTCTGTTCCCGTCATCGCCTGCATCTTTTCGTCTGAACCTGCAACGGTCGCCGCAGCCTTGAACGCAGGCGCGCGCGAGTGCATTCCGCTTCCGCTCGATTCGGATCTGATCGCAGGGATCTTCGCCCTCGTCGCACAGGAGCCAAGCGAGATGATTGCCCGTTCGCCCAAGACGCGCGCGGTTGTTGAGCTGTCGAAGCGGATCGCAGGCAGCGGCGCCAACGTCCTGATTACCGGTGAGAGTGGAACGGGCAAAGAGATGATCGCGCGATTGATCCACCAACATTCGCCGAGGTCGGGGCGCAAGATGGTCGCGGTCAACTGCGCGGCCATTCCTGACAATCTGTTGGAATCGGAGCTCTTTGGCCACGAACGCGGTGCCTTTACCGGCGCGCTTGCCCGACGGGTCGGGAAATTCGAGGAGGCCAGCGGCGCGACTCTCCTGCTGGACGAAATCTCAGAAATGGACCCCCGCATGCAGGCCAAACTCCTGCGCGCGCTTCAGGAACGGCAGATTGATCGTGTCGGCGGACGCCAGCCTGTAGAAGTCGATCTGCGCGTGATCGCGACCGCGAACAGAGACCTTTCCCTCGCCATGAAAAACGGAACCTTTCGCGAAGACCTCTTCTATCGCCTGAACGTCTTTCACCTGCACCTGCCCCCGCTTGCCGAGCGTAAAGAAGATATTGAGCCGCTCGCGCGCTTCTTTGTCGCCCGCTACTGCAAACTCAACCAGGTTGAACCCAAAGCGATAAGCGATGACGCTCTGGCCTTGCTCCTGTCGCGGACGTGGCCGGGAAATGTGCGCGAGCTCGAAAATGTCCTGCACCGCGCGGTCCTCCTGTCGAACGGGCCGGCGGTTGGAACCGCCGCCTTGGCCATGCCCGGTCAGGAAGGGGCAAGCCGGAATCCGCAAAGTCTCGACGCGCCCCCCCAAAACGAGGCCACGGGCACAAAGGAAGAACTTTTGTCATCGGTGGGACGGACCATCGCCGACGTCGAGCGGCAGCTCATTCTGGAGACCCTCGCCCATTGCCGTGGCAACCGGACGCGCGCCGCGCAAACCCTGGGCATTTCGATCCGAACCCTTCGCAACAAACTCAAGCTATACCAAGGCGAGGGACTTAAGGTTACCGCACCGGGTAGCGCTTGCGATCACGAAGACCTGCCCCTTGAGGCCGTCGGATAATGGCCGAGGCGAGGGAAGGGTTTCGGGCGCAGGGTGTCGCTCTGAAAGCGCCGATCAGCGCCATCTTGCGCGCCGATGTCGGATTCGCGCTCTTCATGCTCGCGATCATCGTCGCGCTCTTCATGCCGCTCGCGCCGGCCGTGCTCGATCTCTTTTTGGCCGTTTCGATTACCTTTGCCGTCATGATCCTCATGATGACGCTCTTCATCAGCACGCCGCTCGACTTTTCTGCCTTTCCAAGCCTCCTCCTTGTCGCTGCCATGCTCCGTCTTGCCCTCAATCTCGCCTCCACGCGTCTCATCCTCGCCGGCGGGCATGAGGGAAGCGCATCGGCGGGCAAAGTCATCGAAGCCTTTGGCGCTTTCGTCGTCGGTGGCGACTATGTGATCGGCATGATCGTCTTTCTCATTCTCGTTACCGTCAACTTCGTCGTCATTACGAAAGGCTCCGGACGTATCGCCGAGGTCGCCGCGCGCTTCGCTCTCGATGCCTTGCCGGGTAAACAAATCGCCATCGACGCCGATCTGGCCTCCGGCGCTATCGACGAAAAGGGCGCGCGCGAGCGGCGCGAAAAACTCGAAAACGAAAGCACCTTCTATGGCGCCATGGACGGGGCGTCAAAGTTCGTGCGCGGCGATGCGGTCGCCGGACTCGTCATTACCGCGATCAACCTTATCGGCGGGGTCCTTATCGGGTTGGCGCGACATGGAATGCCTCTGCGCGAGGCCGGACAAACCTACGCACTGCTTACCATCGGCGATGGACTCGTCACCCAGATCCCCGCCCTCGTCGTCTCCATCGCCGCCGGGCTGCTCGTCTCAAAGGCCGGCGTCCACGGAACCGCAAACCAAGCCTTTATGAGGCAGTTTTCTAATCATCCCAAGGCCATCGGTCTTTCGGCTTTCGTCCTGATCGTCCTCAGCTTCCTGCCCGGAATGCCTTGGCTCGCCTTCTGGTCCTTGGCCCTGATCGGAGGGCTCATCACCTACCAACTCATGCGATGGCGCGCGCGCGAACAGCAGCAAAGCGACCCTCATGCGCAGCAAGACAGTCCGGCCCATGCCGCTTCTTCGTCCGAGGCCGAACTGCGCGTCGAGCCGTTGCGCATCGAGGTCGGTTCCGATCTGGTTTCCCTCGTCGTCGAGGCCGAGCAGGACGAAGACCTCACCCGGCAAATCGCCGCTTTGCGACGGCGTATCGCCGCAGAGCGCGGACTCGTCCTGCCGAAAGTCCGTATGGTCGATAACCTCGCCCTCGACCCCCATACCTATGCGATCAAGGTCCGCGAAATCTCCGCAGGGCAGGGGAAAGTCTATCCTCATCACATCATGGCCATGAGCGGCGGGCAGACCAGTGGACGTGTCGCCGGTATCGAGGACAAAGACCCCGCTTTCGGCGTGCCCGTCGTCTGGATCTCGCCCGACCAAAGACAGGAAGCTCAAGAAAAGGGATATACCGTCGTGAGCCCATCCGTCGTTATGGCAACGCACCTGTCCGAAGTCCTGCGACGCCATAGCGCCGAGCTGCTTACCTATGCACAGGTCAAGAGCCTTGTCGAACGACTCGAGCCCGAACAACGTAAACTCGTCGATGACCTCGTGCCTACGCGCATGAGCCTGTCCGCAATTCAGAGAGTCCTTCAGGCCCTGCTCAGCGAAGGCCTCTCCATTCGCGACCTCGGCGCCATCATCGAGGCTATCGAAGAGGCCGACCCGGCAAACAAAAATGCCAGAGCGATCGCCGAAGTCGTTCGACGTCGACTCGCGCGACAAATCTGTACCGGAAGACTCAATGGCGACGGAAACCTCGAAGGAATCGTCCTATCACCGACTTGGGAAAGCAGATTCTCCGAAGCCCTTAGCGAAGTCGACGGACAAAGCGCAATCACACTGAGCGCCGACAAAATGCAGGACTTCCTGCGCACCCTGACCAAAACTCTACAGACCAAAGGACAAGGAGCCGAGCAACTCACCTTTATCGTCGCTGCAAAACTCAGAGCGCCCTTTCGGGTCCTCATCGAGCGCGTCCATCCCGACCTCGCCGTCATGAGCTGGGACGAAGTCGTAAGGGGAACTCCTATCAAGGTGCTCGCTCATGTCTAGCGCCAATCCATCGCGCCGAAAATACCCGAACGTACCGCTACCTACACAACCTTCGCAAACTTGCTCTTTTTTCTTGTGTCTTGAACCGTTTGCCGCTAGCCTTCTAGCATTCAGGGCTTTACCAGATGGCGGCACGGTTTTAGAGCCTGCGCGGATTCCTTAATCTCCAGCGCCGTTTCTATGCTCGGACCTACGTTATGTCAAACCTCGGTAGGGACACGAATGTGGCGCGGAGGATAGTCTATTGATATATGCAGAAACTGAACCGCTTGGGCTAAGGTTGACAGCTACGCAATTCAAAAATAGAGTCCTTTCATCAGTTTTCTATACAACATTTATTACAAATACGTGCTTTTTGAGTTGTTTTTTCGCGTTTTTTACTTTCATGTTGTGTGAGGTGAATCTCTTATGGCGTTGAAGTCTCCAAATGCCGTCGATGTCGCTATCGGTGGCCGAATCCGATGGGCAAGACTCTACTGCAAAATGAGCCAGCAACTCCTCGGTGACGAACTGGGTGTCTCCTTTCAGCAGATCCAAAAATATGAACAGGGACTAAATCGCGTGAGCGCCGGACGATTGCACCAAATCGCCCGCGTCTTGAACGTGCGTGTCACCTTCTTCTACGAAGGACTCGGAGCAGTAGGCGAGCCCGATGGCTTTATGGAAAGCGACGACGAAACCCTTAAATCCGTTTGGGGGGATAAAAATCAGAACGATCAAAACGCGGATGCAACCTCCTTGATCGATGACTTCCTTTCGCTCGACGAAAGTATCGAGCTGATTCGACTCTTTATCGACATCAAAGACCCAAACGTGCGCCGCCAAATCGTCGAAATGGTCCGAACCCTTGGGGCGCGAAAAGAGGCCGTGGGAGATCGGTAAGTCCATGGGCGCCGCTCCTCGGGGCGATGGCGAGATGAAGGTCGTCGCTGCCCGCTTTAGAAAAATCTCAAAGGGCGTGTCTACCGCAGGTCCATGCGGCCACTTGAGAGAAATTTCAAGGCGCGTGTCTACCGTAGGTCCATGCGTCCGCTTGAGAGAAGTTTCAAGGCGCGTGTCTACCGTAGGTCCATGCGGTAGCTTGAGAGAAATTTCAAGGCGCGTGTCTACCGTAGGTCCATGCGGTCGCTTGAGAGAAATTTCAAGGCGCGTGTCTACCTTAGGTCCATGCGGTCGCTTGAGAGAAAGGCGGGCGCTCCAGATGCGGGAAGGTCGAGGCCGGACGGGGGAAGGCGTATGACTCGTGGTCTTTTTTCTCGTGATCCGCGCTCGGTTCCGCTCGGCGAGCGCTTGCGTCCGAGGCACTTGCGCGATCTCGTCGGGCAGGATCACCTTTTCGGCGAGCGCGGACAGATTGCAATAGATCTGAAATCAGGGCGGGTCAAAAGCATGATTTTTTGGGGGCCACCAGGGAGCGGAAAAACAACGGCAGCGCGCCTCGTCGCGGAGGCGTCCGGGCGCCTCTTCGTGGAGTGTTCCGCCGTGTTCTGCGGTGTCGGAGACCTTAAGCGAATCTTTGAGAAGGCCGAGAAAAACCTCGGCGATGGACGCGAAACCATTCTCTTTGTCGATCAAGTCCACAGGTTTAACCGCGCACAGCAGGATGCCTTCTTGCCCGTCGTCGAACGCGGGCTCCTCACCCTGATCGGCGCAACAACCGAAAACCCAAGCTTCGCCCTAAATGGTGCGCTCATTTCACGCGCACAAGTGATGACCTTTCGACGGCTCAATGCAACCGCACTCGCCTCGATCTTGAAACGCGCCGAAGACCACTTCCAAACCAAGCTCCCAATCAACGAACAGGCGCGTCAGCTCCTTATCGAATTCGCTGATGGAGATGGGCGAACCCTCCTCGGCTATTGTGACGACCTCTTCGAAGCCAAGCAGAATAACCATAAATCACTCGACCCAAACGCGCTCGTTCAGCATCTGCAACGACGCGCAATGCTTTACGATAAAAGTCGCGACGCCCACTACAATCTGATTTCCGCACTTCATAAGGCGCTACGCGGATCTGATCCCGATGCCGCACTCTACTACCTTGCTCGGATGTTGGAAGGAGGCGAAGACCCCCTCTACATCGTAAGACGACTCGTGCGCGTCGCTTGCGAAGATGTCGGTCTCGCCGATCCGCGTGCGCTCGAACTGTGCCTCCAAGCAAAGGATACCTTCGCTTTTCTCGGCTCGCCAGAAGGCGACCTAAGCCTCTTCGCCGCCGTCGCTTACCTCGCGATCGCGCCCAAATCAAACGCCGTCTATCGCGCTGAAACCAAAGCGCGCGAACTCGCTCGGCGTACCGGTTCAGTCGATCCTCCCAAGGTCATCCTTAACGCACCCACGCACTTCATGAAGCGCGAAGGATACGGCCATGGCTACCAATATGACCATGATGTCGATCACGCCTTCTCCGGGCAAAACTACTTTCCCGATGGGGTGCAACCTGTCGAACTTTATCAGCCAACCGAACGGGGACTCGAAGCGCGGATCAAGACGCGCCTGCACGAACTCAAAGCCCTGCGCGCCGCCCGTCGCGAAGCCAGCAAAAAAAAACCTAACCCCCCTTGCCCTTTGCCTCCTCATGCGCCTCGGTCATCGTCTGCGCGGCAGTCTCGTCCCCAGAACTTGGTCGCGCATCCGTTTCAGAAGCCGCACCCGTCGCCCGTTTCCCCTGAACGTGCGTCAGCTTTACCACCTTGATGCGGCGCGGATCCGAATCAATAACCTCAGCCTCGTGGGTTGATCCAAGACGAACGACCTCGCCACGAACCGGAACGTGTCCTGCGATTTTGAACAGCAATCCACCAAGCGTATCCACTCCCTCTTCCAATTCTCCCAAACGGGGGAGCGCATCCCCTTCCATCGCCTCCTTAAGCGCCTCCAGAGCGATTCGGCAATGCACGAGATAAGAAGCCGACGCGACCTTTCGGATCAGCACAGCCTCGTCCTGATCGTGTTCGTCGTCGATGTCGCCGACGACCGCCTCAACGACGTCCTCGATTGTCGCCAGCCCGTCGGTTCCGCCGTATTCATCAATGATCAACGCCAGGTGAACCCGTGAGGTCTGCATGATAAGAAACAGGTCCAAAACGGGCATTGACGGCGGAACGTAAAGCGCCTCGCGAACGAGGCCACTGCCCCCGACCGTATCGTCGTCGGAAGTTCCGCGCGCGATGCGGGTATCGGGGTCAAGGAGCAAGTGGTTAAAAAGGTCCTTGACGTGAACGAAGCCCGCAGGATCGTCAAGACTTTCACGATAAACCGGCAGTCGGGAATAACCGACGCGCTGAAACTCCGACATGGCGGCCGCCATTAAGGCCTCGACACCGAGCGCGGCGACGTCGCTACGCGGGACCATCACATCGGAGACGCAAAGGTTGGGAAGCGCAAGGATATTGTAGAAGAAGTTGAACTCGGTGGGCGTAATGTCGGAGCGCGA
>JAAUXV010162229.1_pt1 | contig 23069 bp, 24 predicted proteins | sample 7278181 | NCBI WGS metagenome assembly JAAUXV01 (sample SAMN14350114, study PRJNA611818) | marine sediment metagenome | isolation source: surface marine sediment (2.1m) | place: French Polynesia: Moorea | collected 2018-08
AGAGCAGTTTGATTCTCCGCAGTCGATGAGTAGAGAAGAGTAAGGAAAGAAGCGAAGAGCACTTTGGTAGGATGGGAAGGAAGGACCTCCAGGGGTGCTTTATGAGTCGTGTTACAGGGGTGTGGAATTCACCGCAAAGTATGTTTGCAAACGTTGATATTTAGACTTTTCGTACAGGTAGCTTTGGATTCAAACATGACACGAAATCACCAACGTTAGCTTTGTGTTTGGTGATTTCCATGCCATCACCGATTCGGCCTTAGCAATACCATTTGGCTTCACATCGGGAGATCCCTTCCCCAGTTCTTCTTCTAATTGGAACACTTTTCCACTTTCACAAGGTCGGGTCAGAATCCTCCTCCTTTCTTTATGGGTAACGATATGTGCTCGGAATAATGATGATGACGAAAAGTAAAGGCGGAAAACGCGAACCTTGGAAGAGATGGAAGGAAAGGCAAAAAAGAGAGCTCGATAATTAAAACCCAAAAAAGTTTCTTTTCCTCCTCCGCTCAAAGAGGGCCGCACCATTTGTCTCTTTTTCTCCCCCCTCCCCCTGGTTTGGGGCCCAGAAAAAAGTGACAGATGTAGGAGACGAGGGCGGAGGAGGAAGGAGAAGGAGATGAACCGATTGACCTGGGGGGAGGGCTGACAAGAAAAACACGAGGGCAAAAAAGAGGGGGGAAGAAGAGAAGAGAAGAAGGTGGTGGGTGTTCCCTTCAAGAGGCCAAAGAACAGGAGAGCGATATTCGGGACCTTCTTTTCGGTTCGAATTTGGCGACAAATTCTGGGGCCATTCCTTCGAAGCCTATCTATCTCCTTTTTCTTCACACGTATGTTGATGGATGCCTTGGGCTTTTTCGCCCAGAACCCATTCTCTTTCTCTCTTTTGCGGCATGGTAATTTGGAGCATGACCCCAACCCCGGGCTGTCAGAAGAGGAAGAGAAGAGGAGGACGTTGAATATTGATTTACGAGTGCTGTTCCTCCCCCCTTCCCTCTTCCTCCTCCTCCACTCATTTCTCAAGGGCAGTTTGTCAAAGTTTTTATCCCCCATTCCTCTCTCTGCGTAGTGGACTTTAGGAGGAGGGTGTCTTTTCACATGGAAGATCTATTTTGTTGCTGTCCGACATTCGGTTGCCCTAAAAAATTTCGTGTGTAAAACAAACGCTCTTTTCCGAGCCCCCACCACGCAAAAGACCCCTCTTTTTTGCGGTAGGTCCAACTCATTTTTTGCTCAGTGGGAGTCGCCGCATAGTATGGGGGGGGCAAGCCTGCAAGAAGAAGCGTCTCTATCAGTTAAGGCGGGCTCTAATTTTCGGGGCGTATTGATAAGGAGGAAAGAAGAAGAAGAATGCCAAAGGAACCACATGGCACGTACAGAATCAGTGTGGCTTACAAGTGAAACAAAACTAAATTGTGGTGTTTCGTGTTGACCTCATACTTGAAAATTTTGAGCCTAAAATAGGTGAATCCCCTACCAGAACAGAATTTTCCCTTCGTCCATCGAGAGAGGCGAAAACTGGCAAGTAAGGCTCCTTTTATTTCCACTCCAAGATAAAAGCGGGGGAACGAAAAATCGAGATCTCCCAAGATGCATCTCTCGCCTATGTACATATGTGGAATGTGTAATCGGAGCAGCATTCGAAAAAGGCATCATAAAAAGAGTCCCCTTCTTGGAGGCGGTCCAAACATCTCTTTTTTTCTCTTTTTGCACTTTGACTTGGAGTGGCAAGGCCAAATCCTGAGTGTGACACTCTCGGTCGATCCGTCATGTATCTTCGTCGTTTTGACGGACGAGCGCCTAAATCTCTTTTTTTTCTTGAGCTTGTTGGCCAAGCAACATCAACGAAAAGATCGCTTTAATGTATCTGCGCTTAGGTGAAAAGCATAGATAATTATACAGACTTTCCCAAATGGGGGAGCTAACTTAGTACGAAAACACGTCACCCTTCTTTAGCTCGAAAAAAAAATTTCCCTTCCTCTCAGTCAATGTTTGTCTTAGACCGAAAATATCTTACCCTGCACTAAGGCGAAAATTGCACAGTTTGAGTTAGGACGAAAACAATGGGGAGAAGAGGAAGAAAAGTTGCCAGATGCAAAGACACAAAAACACTGTGTCATACAGTATTCACAAAATACCCGTTGTTGACAAGTTATTTGCCTTTTAAAAACAATTATTTTCAAAATTCATTCCATACAATTTCAACTTTTTGACTACAGCAATGTCATTTAAAAACAATTTGAATTTTCAGTTACTGTTTTCACCATACCATATCTTCGGGACATCTATGGCGGACTGGTCAAGTGGTCATTCCCAAAAATATTTTAGCTTTTGTGACTATTGTTTGCTATTAGCAAAAACTTATTGTATACACATTTGAAATTTAAATTTTCAATCGGTAAAAAGGTGCTTAAAATTTTTAATGACAAGTGGCAACTCCTCTGTTTTCCTCCCTTTTCGTCGTATCATAGACTGTATCATTTTCGGTGGTTTGAAGGGTGAGGACAATTCGACCTAAGTTGAACATAGAAAATTTCGGACACAGTCAAACATGGAGCTTTTCAGATATTTAAGGGTGGCACTCTTTCGACCTAACCTAGGCGCATCTCCCAAATCGTTGCATTTAGTCTCTACGCGTTTTCCAAAAACTGGTTTTTTCTTCTTCTTCACTCTTCCGTAAACAATTCTGCACGCATTTCTCCGCCCTTCCATGGTCGAGTTTGTGGGCCCCCTAAATGGACTGGAAGATGGGTCCTCCTCCTTCAGCTAAGGACGCGAGCCAAATCAGACGACGATGACTCGACCAGATACGGACGTGTGTGCGACTAATGTGCGTATTGGAATGCGTGATGCCCGGGTCAACTTTTCCCTCCTCTACACATGTGTGCAAGTACCAAAAAGTCAAGGTGACTACATAAGACAGCAAATGGGGTTTTGGGGAAATGTGGCTCATGGTTTTTCGATTTCGTCTCGTGCTCTTGTTCTTCCCTTCATCGCCGAAATTACTACTGTGATCAACCTCCTTGTCTTCTAATTCGTTTATTGGCCGTGGAAATTGAGATCTGGCTCTGGGGATGATATGTGTACATACGCACGCGGTATGGGTACTTTACATTACATGCTCGGTTGAAAAAGATTGAGAAGTAGTTCAATACAAACCGATCTGATGATAAATTTTCCATTTCCCCCCCATTCCTTTACGTATGGGTGGGTGGCAAGATAACTCCAGTCGGGTATTGAGCAGACTTTTTTCACATCATACATTAACTGGCCCGTTCTTGGTTGGGCTGTTCTTGCTTCCGCCTCCACCTCTTCCCCCCTCCACCTGCTCCTCCTCCCTCTTCCCGCAGTTGTACGAGTAGATTGGCCTCGCCATCGCCACGATGCAACCGCAGCAGAAGCAGAGGCCGCCGCTCACCCAGCGGAGAGGGTTCCCGTTCGCCCCGTCCTCCGCCATCCTGCGGACCTCAGGAGGGGCCAGGATGCGGCGGGGGGCGGAGGAGGTCGTTGGTGGCTGTTCGGTGGCGGGGAATTCATTCTTGGGCCTTTTAGAAATGAAGTGAGTTAATTATTTTTAAAAAAGAAAAGTAAAGGCTTTTTTCCCAATTACTCTTGTTTGTCTTTCTCCAGGGCCTGCAGCGGCATCGGGTTGTCAGAGTGGCTGTGCATCCGAGGGAAGACTTTGCCCCGGCTGCAAAAGGAAAATTTAAATTACAAAAGTTACACATGGCTTCCTTTACTTTTTTTTAAAAAAAAATCAATATACATTTGCATTTCGTCTCCAAAGTTGACTGCCGCGTCTTCGTTGACCGTCCTGCACCTCCTCCCCAGCGCCCTACAGCAGCAAGTGTAGTTAGCGATGCTCTCCTCCAGGTCAGCCCAGCGCCAGCCGCACAGGAGGCCAAGGGGGGAACCAAAGACCACCACAATGAAGAGGACCGGGCCCTGGACAAGGAATTTCGCAAAGAACGGCAGATATCTAATACTTGCAACTATCTTTTTTTGCAGAGAAGTCTTAAACAACAGCCAGCGTTCCTAATGTTTCATTTTTTACAGCAAAGTTTCCTATCATCATTTATTTTTAAAAAGCATAAAAACCCTTCCCATTGTAATAGCGCCAGATTCGGGAAATTAATATACTGCATTGTATACTGTACCTGCAGCGAGTTGAAGCAGTCTATGGCCACCGTGAGCATGTACAGCGCCACACTCCAGAGCTGCCCCTCGCCCTCCTCCAGCGACGGGGCGGGGATGTGCTCCCAGGCCCAGGGGAGGCCGAGAACGAACACCAATGACGTCACGAGACGACGCTTCGTGTTCGTCTCCGCCCTAACGTCGGGGTCAAGCCGGCCGCGGCTCCTTGAAGAGGCAAGAACAGACATTGTCCAAAGACCTGCGGCATTTACCGGTAGAGAGGAGTATTTTCTCACCATATTCCGCACATGAGGTTGCTGGCGGTGAGTCCGTACATGACCAGGGTGACGATGTTGGCGAGGGCGCCGATGCCAACGTAGAACACGCTCTGAGGAGACGAGAAACATATCTGCATTTTTTGGCGCCATCGATATCGATAACTGGCAGTGTTTTCCCGAACCTTTGAAACCATCCTGTCCTTGTTGAAGAAGCAGCTCTCGCCGCTCAACCTGATTCACCAGAAAAATAATTGAAAGAATTGCGTGTTTGATTGACAAATTCTAAATGTAATATAACCTTGGCTTGATCAGGTCCGGCACTCCGTCCAAGGATGAGCATATGCCAGCGCCGGCGGTGAAGCCGGCGGGGACCAGAACGCAGACGAGGAGGTATCTCTTGAAGAGGGGGTGCTTGACGCCGTTGCGGATGCTGCAAATTTTCAACATGTTTTTACAAAAAAAATAATGCAGACGCTTAAAAGAAGAACAAGAATAACCCCCAATCCTTGACCCTGATCCTCTTAAAGGTGTTGAACACGTTGATAGCCATTGCCGCAAACCAGAAGCAGGAGGAGAGATGGGAGAACTGGAGGGAGAGGCCGAGGGACTTGCACAGCCAGGGGTAGGAGGTCAGGATGTCTTCGTGAGTGACCTGGGAAGGGCATCTTGTATGTAATGAAATAATCTGCCTGATACGAACGCGAGGTAGTTTTGACATCATTTTAGACAAGAACAACCAGAAGAACAACAACAACTGCAAAAGCAGCAGCAACAGTAGTACAGTAGCTACGACTAAAGCAAGAAGAAGATATTTTATACAGTCTCACTGCTATAGCTATGTATCCCGCGCAGAATGCCCACTGCGATGCGATGATGAACATTAGCATGACACCGAACAGGTTGTGGCTGCGGCGGTCGTAGGCGTAGATCAAGGTAAAGGGGAAGAAGAAGGAGGAGAAGACGAAGCACCAGAATACGGCCTGCGACGAAAGACATAATTAAGCTTACATTTATTTGTTTTTGAAAAAAAGACTCACCTTTTTGTGAATGTCTGGGAGCCTCTTTGCCAGGTCCTTCAAAGTCTTTTCTAGAACTCCTTGTTCGTCCTCTGGGTCCACCCTGTCAAGGCAGACCAAGAACTCTCTGGCGAAGGAGGAGGCCTTGCCCTTGCCTTTGTGGTACGTCCTCATGCAATAGTCTGCGAATCCGATCTTCTTTGCCACTTTTTCTGCGATCATCGCTTTTCCTCCGACCTCAAAGTCCTCTTTGAAGACCGGCACCGCCGCGAAGAGTTTTCCGTTCTCCAGCAGCTTGGCCCCTTCCTCCTCGCGGACGGGGAGGAGGGTGCCCCGGTCGGACAGGCAGCGCTCCTGCATGAAATACAAAAGAAAAATCAGAAATATCCCAACAACACGGATTTTATATTCTTTGCGCAAAAGGAAATTGCTCAAAAAGTACAACAGAAAAATCGATTGTATGGTGCTTATCTGGCGTACGGCAAATCAGTAATTTGATTTTGACAGAAACTTATTTTGTTGCTAGTCACTTGCTACACACGCGTTAGGGCAAAATACAGTTATTATGCCCGTTCAGCGTTAAGCCATGTTCAACTCTTACCCTGAAGTTAATTGCGAAGAACATCCTGAGGTCGTCTGAGGTTGAGCTCTTCCTGAGCTGCGGCCTCCCCCTCCCGTGCTCTGATAGGACGTAGAGGGGCGGAGGGGGGATCGGGGAGATCACCTCCGCGCACCCATTCCCGTCCCTCTTGTCCACGTGCCAGGGAGGGCAGCACGTCTGGAGGCAGGGCTGGTCGCCGCACAGAGCGGCCTGCTCGGGCTCGCAGACGGAGGCCGCGGTGCCGGAGAGGCGCTGCAGGAAATAAAATGAGCAATCTGCCGTATTTGCCCAAAAGTTGGTCTTTTTTGTCGACTAACCTTTCTGTTGTGTGAGAGAACGAAATCAAAGCAGAACTCTTCCTTGTATACATTTAGTCCCTCGGTTATCTTGTTTTCTTTAAGGTGGTATACGAAGTCCGTGCTGTGCCTGAACTTGTTCCTCATGGTCCTGAGCGCCTTCCTCTCGCAGACGGGCTTCTCTCCAAGGACCCACCTGACAGGACGGTCTTGGTCGTCTCCTGAGAGGCGGTGGTGACGGCGGGGGCGACGGGAGGAGGAGGAGGAGGAGGAGGAGGAGCCGAGGTACAGGTCGGAGAGGCTCACGTTCATGGATGTCACGCCGCTGGAAAGATATTCTTGGTTTTTTTGTTCCTGTCTTCCTGATGCAACTGCTGCTGTTGCGTCTTTGAATGCCGCTGTTGCTACTACCACTGCTGCTGCTGCTGCTACTACTGCTATAGATTGCTGTTTCTGCCGCTGTTTTTTTGTTGTTGCTGTCGTTGTTGACACAATTGCTGCTATTATCGTTTTTGTGCATGCAGCAATTTTACTGGAAATCAATAATTTCTTTGCCTTAAATTAAACTGCCCTCGATCTAACTTACTCTTGGGTCTTTACGCAGTGCGTGAGCGACGGGTGCATGGCCTCCCCCTCCGGGCAGCATTTGGGCAGTTCCACCGGGTCCACCGGGTCAAATCCGGGTCCACCGGGGTCCATGTCGAAGAAGGAGGCGGAGAAGAAATCATCGTCATCGAAGTCCAGGAAGGAATCGTCTCCGTGGCAGGAGGAGGAGGAGGAGAGGACCAAAAGGAGGAGGAGGAGGAGGGAGGAGACCATCTTGTCTATCAGACTGCCAAACGAGGACTGAGCAATCGATGAGGGGACAAATAATTCTGACACTTGTTGCGTGAACAGCGCCCGAGAGAGAGATCGTGTCAATTATCCCTTTCTTCCTTCTCCCCCCTCCACCCCTTTTCCGCCCGCAGTTGATGATTAAAATCGCACCCGCGCGCAGGTAGGGGATTGCTCGAATATCACAGGGAAAAATCAGGACAGAGAGGAATTTGCACAGATTGTCTTTCTTGTGCGCGCATTCTGGTCTTCAAGTCGAATTGACAACTGAAAAAAATGGCGCATTAATAAGTTTTATTGCAGTCGAATTGTTACACATTGAGGTGTATTTCTAGAGGAAGAGCCACATCAGCTTTAATTTAAAAACCGACAGGAAAGACAAGCTACGGTGGTAGTTCATTCAATTTTACACGATTTACAGGCCTTGAGCAAAAACAGTTTTGCTTGCAACCTTGCATGGAAGGGAAAGGGAAGGCAACGGCGTGAGATCCGAAGTGATTCGACATTTCTCGAGGGATTAGTTAAGGGAGGATATCTGGCCACCGAATCTTCACTTTTGTCTGTACACAAAGTAAAGAGACATCAATCATTTTCGAGCTCCTCTAGATCAATTCCACCAAGCTTTAGTTCAGAAGTCAGTTGGAATACTTTTTGGGGGGGATTACTCAGCCCGTAAGTTCTTTGCAGGACATACAGAAGATTCAACTTTTTTTGACAAGTTTAAATGCTGTTACGACAAGTTATTCCTACAAGTTGTTGTTGCAGTCGTTTATTTTCCGTTGTAGTATTACTCGTACCATTAATTGTGTATAAAATACTGGTAGTTTGCGAGATACGGATTGTCGAGGTCATTTAGGCAATTAATTAAAATATCACAGAATAGTATACATACATAGGCATAGGCATACATACGTACAAGTATCTTGATGGGGTATCAAAAAATTCTACTAAGGGCAAGAGGGATGGCACCCAATAGTCCAAGCGAGGACACTCTTCCCATGGCTGAATTCGAATCACTATCGTCGCTCTTATCATCGTCACCGCCACCTTCCTCCTCATCCTCATCTTCCTCGCCCTCTCCTACCTCTTCGGTGGTAGTCGCTTCCGGAGTGGTGGCCTCGTCGTACTCCCCGTCCTGCTCGAACTTGACCTCGAACAGGACCATCCCTCCCACCCCGTCCCCGTTGGAGCACCCTGCGCCGAACCCCCCGGCCCTCCTGGCGTACGAGCTCCCGATCCAATAGCCTGAATCGAGCCCCTCCACCTCGATCCCCCCACCTCCTCCTCCCTTCTCCTCGTCCGCCGGGTATCCCTTCGCCCCCGCTGAGAGGACGAACCCTTTGAACGCCGGCTGCAGGTCCATCTCCACCGACACCCCGCTTCCCTTGCCCCCCTTGTTCACATCCCCGTCCTCACCTCCTTCCCCGTCTGACCCCCCCTTCCCCTCCCCGTCCCCCCCGGCCCCTCCGCCGCTGAACCCGTCTCCCCCGTTCCACGATGGCCTCAGCGCGCCCTCCGCCCTGACCAGCGCCCTCCCGTCCTCGGCCGTCACCCAAGTCGGGCCTCCGTTCAGGGCCACAGACGTGTCCTCGTACGTCTGACCGCCGCGGCCGATGTTAACGTCGAGGCTGCAGAGGACAAACAGAAACATCGTTTTTAAATGCGTAGAGAACTTTAAAAACCTAACTTTGATCGCACAAAAGTCAAATGCTGTCTCGTCTACTAGTATTACGCATAATTTTTTAACTGTTTGTGTCTCTGTTGTTTAAATTGCAAGAAATGCTTTTTCAACATCTCATTCACTAGCTGTTGAGCTTCTATTTTAGCCATTTACAATTATCTTATGCGAAAAAGCGAAATATTGGTTTTTTCCCCTCACCGGTTCGAGTACGGTATGTCTATCCCCTCCACGAGCGTGACGTATCCGCTGCCGCCGCCTCCGTTCCACCGCACCGATCCCGTGCTCCCTGACGCCGCCCCTCCGCCCATGGCCAGGACGGTGAGGTTGGCCCGGCAGCCCATGGTGAGGAGGACGGGCTCGGGGTAGCCGCCGCCAAAGTGGTTGGCGGTACCGCTGGTGGAGAAGGCAGCCTCGCCGCTCCAGCAGGGCTCACCGAAGCGGCACTGGAAATTAAACGACAAATTTCGTTTTTAGCATGCTTTCGCTCCACGAGGACACTCAGAGGCTGGAAAAAGTTTGCGCCATGAAAATCAGTAAATTCAAATCGCGTCCCCTCCCCACCTTCTTTGGCCCGGATGAGCACTTATTCCTCTCCTGGCCGTTGGTGCAGGACAGGTACGATTCGCACCTCGAGAAGAGCTGGCAGAACCCCGGGAGCGTCTCGCTGTCCTCCGCGAAGTGGGTGTAGAAGTTGCATCCTGGAGTGTGGAGGCACTCGCGCTGGCACTGGACCTCGGAGGAGACGCCGGACTTTGAAGATATGACGTTGTCGGAGCCAGCCTGAAAAGTGGAAAATATATGATATACACACAAAAAATTGCTTCCAGGAATTTACTTCGCCTCCGCTTGTTCTCGAATTGCGCTTTTTGTGTCCCACATGATGTTGGCGATCTTGTGTTCCCGCAGTGGTTGCTTTACCACTGCTGCCTGTTCCTTTGTTGTTGTTTTTCTTGCTATTGCTGCTGCCGCTGTCATTGTTGCTGCTATTATTGCTCTTTTATCTTTTTCCGCCCACCTGGCACGCCATCTTGAAGCCGCATGTCTTGCACCTTGGCATCCCGTAGACGCACCCCCCGTACTCCTCCCCGAAGTAGTCCTCCCTCTCTTCCTCCTCCACGCAAACGGGGTCGCCATCGCCGAACAGGAAGCAGGCGTTGGAGAAAGGGGCGGAGTCGGGACCGTACCACAGAAAGGAGGCGCAGCCCTCGTCCGAAGCGGACAGGCACAGAGACTGATGAGGGGGAAAAAGAAATTATTCTAGAGAAATTATTCGCGCGCAGCGAATGGAGCAGACTGGGAAAAGTCGAGCTCGGGCTGTGCTTCAGCTCAACTTTTTATGAAAAAATGCTGCACTACACTTGTATCAAGGCGTGATCGAGCCCGAGCCGGGCTTTGCTCTCTCCCATCACTACCCACCTGGCACTCGTTCCACGACTCCACCCCGTACTCGGACTGGATGATGTTGACGCCGGGGCCGTCCAGTTCGCAGTAGGGGTCCTCCACCACGCAGGAAGGGACCGAGATCGAGACAGGGACAAAGGAGAGCAACAGAAGTAGTAGTTTAGTAGTCGCCATCGTGTTAATGTTGTTTTCTAGACTGCTTTGTCCCAGTTCCGAAGCGGAGGGATCTTATACCAAGTGGGCCCTCTGCCCCTCTGCTCTGTCGTCATATCCCACCTTCCCTCATCTTCCCTTTTATTTTCTCGGAACAGTGCGAGAATTTCGTTTCAACAGGGGCGTGTTTTTGAGGGCCCATACCTACAACGGGCAAACAATGAAGGCAACAGCGAGAAAATTCCACCTTGTGCTGATAAGAATGTGTGTGACACTACTGCACAATTCAGGAGAAAGATTTTTCGCAATCTGGAAAAGTCTTATTATCCCATTTTGCCACAAAATAAGTTTCTTCCTTTCAGTTTGTATGGTATCCACAGGATTTCCCATGAAAAAGCGGAAACAAATAACGCGCCTATTTCATTCAACGACGAACGAACCCTTTTTGTGTTGCAGTACTTGGGCCAATGTGGGTACATTTATTTCACGCCCAGCGTATTCATAAATGTCAGTAGTCAGTGAGCAGCTCAGTTCAGATTCCAAAAGTCATTCTCAGGCTATTTTCTCGTCACACGTAGTGGCACGGGTGTGACTCCTCCAGCTCCATGTTTGGCAGGATGCTGTTCGCGAGGTCTGTCTTGGCCGCCGCGTAGAACCCTGAGGCGTGCTCGTAGATGCGGGTCTGGTCAGCGTCGGAGGCGACCTTGGACTTGCCGTCGTCGAAGGCGGTCACCAGGGCCTAGGGGGGGAAGAAAGAAACCACTTTTAGTGCACTTCCACACGTGGGTAAATGGTTAAATTCCCCTAAAAAATCAAGACGAGAAAATTGGACGTAATTTTGCCCAACAGCCGACAAATTGCGTTTTCCGAACGCAATTTCAAGTTTCTCTAAGCAAATCCATGAGCTCAAAAGTGATGGGCGAACATTCAAAAATAATCCTCTTTGCCGAACTCCGGCTGGGCCTCCTCCTCCTCCTCCTCTTCCTTTTCAATATGAAAAAGAAGCTGTTGAACTTTTCGCTTGGATGAACTCACGTCGTAGACTTTCGTCTTCTCGGTGACGATGGTCTGCTCCTCCTCCGCGGTGAGCGTCCCGGTCATCTCCCACTTCCTGCACAGGGCCCTCGCCGCGTCGTTGGCGGTCTTCACCGCCGCCGTGGCCATCGTGGACTCTAACACCTCGCCGCCCTTCGGAGGGGGGTCCGCCTCCGCCTCCGCCGCGGGGGCCGGGGCGGGGGCGGGGGCGTCTTGCTGGAAGACGAATATAATATATTTTGTGGTTTGTGAAGACTGTTGTTGAAAATAGTTCATGAATACCGTACAGCACAAAAGGAATCGGAATGGAATTAAGAAAACAACTCCTATTGTCAAGTTACTTGCGTTTTTGCAGTATTCTGCGAAGGGTTTTTCTAATTTTCCGATTACTTAACTAAATGATTTACTTTAGTACTTTTCAATCCTGTGAACAATAACTTTGACAAATGGTACATTACATAGGGAAACGAATAATAACTCGGTAGTAAACAAGCTTGATTCCGCCAGAGCGATCTTGTCAGCGGCGCTGTGGCGCAACTCGAAAAAAGTTAACGGTTGAGAGAGCAGACAGCACAAAGTACTTCGATTCCATATTTCGCACTACTACACTTTATGCACTGTAATACTCACCGCTGCGGCCATTGATGCCAAGAAAAAGACGGCTAGGATGACTCTCATCTTGATGCTTCTTTTCGGGCGGGCGGCACTTACGGTAATGAAAGAAATCTTCTTTTGAGCTGTGGGGGAAAAGAAGGGGAACAGACTTTTCTCCTACTAACCCTTTTCCCGTCCTCCCCGGAAGACTGTACTGTAAGTGCACACAGGCACACAGGTAGGCTAGAAGGGGGAAATGGAAGAGGTGCGCAGCGAAATTTCCCGCGCGGGTGCGCCCTCGCCATCATAGAAAATTTTGGAATTAAATGCGGAGGAGAAAGAGGATAAGAGAATCTCCCTTTTGATTTTTGTCTTTTGCAATCATGTTGCAAAATTTCCTGATGGAGCCTGCAGCGTTGTTTCCTATTTGATAGAACGAGATATAGGTAAAAGTCGATTGTTGTTGTCCTATTTTCCACGGCTGACGCCTTTTCTGTCTCAAGTTCAAATTTTATTACCTTACCACGATCATAAACTATGAATGCAACCCTTTCCGCCTTGGAATCTACTGTACGTGCATTGCAACCGGCTCCAGGGGTGGGGATGGAAGAGGAGGAGGACTCGGGTCACCTCTATCCACAGGGCAGGCAAAAACTTTCTTCTAGGTAGATCGCCCTAGCAGCCTGCACATTGCACATGTTGAGGGGGGGATTCCAACCCTTTCACCTTCCTTGCCCAACCCGTGGGGCTCCTTGTCTCTGGTCTACTTTCTCGCCCTGCGTACGACGGCTAAGGTACTTACCAAGGTCATAAGACCAAGAGAATCTCGGTAAAAACGGCGGCAATAAATTATTTTTTTCTGTGGCCTGTACCAATAAACTACGACGCGGAAAGTATGATCCGGAACGTTTTGGGTTTGCAGATACCCACCATTTAATTGATACAATCAACAACCATTCGCATTGCATATTGTCACGATAGCGCGGAAAACAAATTTTGATTTAAGTCAGTCTGGCGATCTTCTTCTTGGCGGTTTTTCCTCAGACCCAGTCGCAGGGGTGGTACTTCTCCGGGTCCTTGAGCGCCTCCGTCATCTCATTCAGGGAGTTCTGGTGGTGCCTGATGGCACTGTCAAAGATGGCGGGCTGGTCCAGGTCGTTCTCGCCATCCTCCATATCCATCCAGGCGACCTTGCCCTTCTCCAGGGCGGAGATAAGGGCCTGGAATAAAAATGTAGATATTGAAAGTCTACCTAAAAATATTCACGCTCTTTCCAAAAAAATACTCTTCAGGAACGAAACTTGTAAGCATAACTTTACATTTCTTTCATTGCTAGTGCAATGCTATATAAAAAATCTCATGATTTGTATAAAATATCCAACTGGTTAATGCTGTGTATCTGTGTTTTTAAAAATATATCCTACTTTTTCTCACCTGTAGCACTATCCCCTTCTTCTCCACTATCATGTTCAGGTCCGCCTCATCTAGATACGCCCCCTGGTCCACCCTCCTGCACATTGCCCTGGCGTCGGTGTTGGCATCCCTCGCCTCGGCCTCTGCAAAAGCGGCGTCGACAATGGTGCCCGCCTTGGGGGGCAGGGGCTTCTTCTCTACTACTACCTCGACAGGTGCAGGTGCTTCATTTGCAGGAGCAGGCGCTTCTTCAGAAGGGGCAGGGGCTTCTTCTTCTTCAGTTTGAGCAGGTTCCATGGCGGGTGCATCTTCTGCCGGAGCAGGTTCGTCTTGCTAAATAAGGATCAGGGTTTCAAATGTACACACTTCGCAGTATTTTCTATGCGAAAAGAACATCCCACTTTCTGCATGCTTTGTGATTTCAATGCCAAGCAATATGCGAGCGTGTTATTTTTCAGAAACTGAGCAACTACCGCCCTAAACGCTAAGTCATTCAAGAACCGCACAAAAGTTTACATTGAAATTCACGGGGAGTTGTGTAACGACAAACTATGCTCACCGCTGCGGCGTTGGCGACGAGGAACCCCATCAGCAAGACCCACGACGAGAGGATGGATTTGGCAGCCATCGTGACGATAGAGTTGTTGTTGTCCTGCTTAGTCAAACAAATCGCCAAGGAAATCTGGTGGGAGGAAGGAGAGGAGAGACGAACGGAAGACTCCCGTAAAAAATCTCCAGGTAAGAAAGTTACGGCCTATTAGGGAGGGAGTACGAGAAATACGGACAGGCATTGCCGGACCATACAAAATCTGATTAGCAATGTCTTAATATCTTTTACAAAAACCTATATTTTCGATTTGGTGTTAAATTTGGCACCTAACTTAATAAAAATCAATAAACAACCAACAACAAATATAGCAACAAATGTCGGTTTTCTTTATCTATTGCCCACGCATGGCATTTCCCCTCTTCTTCCGTCAGTTCATCAGCGCGCGCCTCCTCCTCAACCCTTCTTCTGCCTTCTTATGCTCGTAACTGTGTAAAAATGAAGCCTTCTTCCTCCGTACCTTTCATATACCCTGACGCGGCGCTAGGAATGATTTCGTGGCAAAAATCCGCTTCCTCAGCATGTGTATGACAGATCGCCTCACCCCTTTTCCCCTTCTTCCTCCGTGGTGGCTTCTGGTTGGCCGTTTTCTTCTCCTTCCCTTTACGAAACCACCGTGGATTCTCTAAATCGCCTCCACTCCGTTGCCATCGGAGCAGATGATCCTTTTCACTCCAACAACAGTTGATAATGCTCCTGAGTACTGTACTACTGCGTGCAGGGCGGAAAAATGTGCACATCATCCGAAAACTCATGCCATATGTTAACTGACGACTTTGGCTTTGTAAAAGCTCTAATCGTAATCTACATGTAACCTACCGGTAGATAGACGAGCTAAAAAGTCATGTATTGCAGAAACTCACATAGGATAAGAAATTGCTTCTGAACGTAAATGTAAATGTGTCAAGAATTTATTCCACGGGAGTGTCGACGGTACTGAACTATGTACTTCCTGATACATCATGATTCATGACGGCAAATGATTTTGTGGCAAATGGTTGTTTAGACAATAAAAATGATGAATAAAGCGGTGCGTAGCACTATTATTTGAAACAATTTATTCTCCAGATGAATAAATTGATCAGAAACGCACAAAGACCAACAGAAGAGTTAAACGTATTATCCTATCAAAAGCAAAAAAACATTTCCTTTCCTTTGTTGTTCTCGGCCAACTCGTTAATTGTGCCTGTCTCCTTCTTTTCAGACCCAGTCGCACGGGTGGAGGCCGTCCACCGAGTTCTCTGAGGCCGCAATCTCCGTCTTGTACAGGTTGTAGTAGGTGATGGCCCGGTCGAAGAGGGCGGTGGCGGCGGCGTCAGAGGCCCAGGCCGCCTTGCCAGCGGTCAGGTCGGTTATTATGGTCTGCAAAGGAGGAGGAGGATCTAGGAGATGATTTTTTATTTCTTCGATTTGGGGAACGCGCGTAATAATGTGCAGCTCTTGTCGGGGCAGTTGGTACCAGCAACCGCAATTCAGGAGCCTTTGGTTGAAAGGTTTTCCATTCTTGCCACCTTTCAGAGCATCAGCAACAGCTATAGTTAATTGCAAAAAAATTGTATAGTAGTACAGTATTTTATAGGACCATTTCCCCTCCTTCAGGTGCCTTTCGTCTTCTTTTTCGGCCAGGGAATGTACGACTGTGCAGAAGTCCCTCTGCGAGTAGTTGGTAAAAAAACCAACCAAACAGACAATTCAAAACATTCTTGCTATAATTCATAATTTTAAAAAAATTCCGTTCACATTCTTTTTTGCCGCAGAGTATCATTTGACAGCATCAGTTATTACTCACATCAAGCAAGATGGTCTTCTTCTCAATGACCGTCTTGGCGTCGACCTCCGCCCCCCCGTCCCACTGGAAGCAGAGCATCCTGGCCTCGTCGTTGGCGGCCTTGGCCTCCGTCTTGGCAAAGGCCGCCTCCACGATCTCCCCCGCCGTGGGAGGGGGGGCGGCAGGGGCGGGGGCGGGCGCGGGGGCAGGGGCGGGCGCGGGGGACTCAGCGGGAGCAGGGGCGTCTTGCTGCATTGATTTGTGAATTCGAAAAAATATCGACTACTATGATTTTTTGGCGCTTTCGTTTTCAGTTCTCAAATTTGCTGCAGCTTTACTGTAGTACGTTAAAATGCTGTCCTGTTTCATTAATAAGATTTAAAAAATAATAAAATAATTTGTGTGATAGTTACTTGATAAACGGCTGTAAAAAATTCTGGCGGCATGAGAAGAAAACTCAAGTCATCACTTTCCAAAAAGAAAAAAAACTGTTGACGCATGGTTTGAGACAAATGAATGTAATTTACCGCTTCCGCAGGCGCCGCCGCAATGAGGAGCAGGAGAAGCCAGAAGGAAGAGAAGAAAGAAATCCTTGCCTCCATGATACTAAATTGGAGATGCAACTTTCCGATAGTTTTATTGCCTGTACGAGCAGCAGTCAAGACGCAGACACACACACAAAACTCCAATAAAACCTTGCGAAAATGCGGGCGAGTGGAAAGAGAACGAGAAATTTCGGAAACCTGCAGTGCAATCCAGGAGGGAACGTAGGGGGAAAAGACGCTGCAAAAAACCATCAATTAGGCATACGTGGTCACATATGTATTTACATGTTCAACGGTAGAACACATCTAAAACAACACGAAACCGGCTACTGGGTGTTAAAAAAACAAGGCTATCTTCATACTGGCAAGCATATTGTATTTATGTAAATGTGTGCAAAAAATGAGGGGAGCCCATGTGTGTTTCTTTTTCATCTATTCCTACCCCTTTCGGTTCCCCCGCCCGCCCGCCCGCTCCGCCTCAGGCCTCCCTATCCCCCGTCCCGCCCGCCAGCCTGTACCTTGGAAAAGTAGCGGAGGGATGGGATCGCGTGAGAGAACTTTTTTACTTATTTCCCTCACCGTCCTTTCCCGCACGCATATTCGGACATTCGTAGTTTTCGAAGAAATTTTGTGTTCGGGAAATTGCACGTCGTTCGAGAGACTAGAAAACACGCAATGCTAGGTTGATCACATCTACAAAAGGCATCTATTCGCATTTGGGTTTTGTTTTAATCGATACGCGTACATGACAAAATCGACTATGTGTTGTATTGTTTTGAATGTGTATCACTCGATTATAAGGGGTATCTCGGTGCCGTCGGTCGAAAATTCAAAAATCAGACGGGAAAAAGCTATCTGGAAACTGCAGTAGAACGAACACACGTCCACAGGAAAAATCGATTAGATCTACAGTAACTGAAACCTCGTATTGTTGCTTTTTTAAAGTACAGGGGGACTTTTGCCCGTACGGATCTGACACAGTTCGGGGAGACAAAAATCGAGATTGTTAGTATTAAGCGAAGGGCAGTGCTAGTGCATTGAACGACGTAAACATGGGAAAAATCACTTTGGAGTGAAACGAACACTTCTTTCTTTCTTCTTTTTTGACAGCACCTAAAACTTGGATCGTCTATACTTAAGAACATTGGAATGCCCGGCAATCAAGAAGACTATTTTTGTACATTTTTATACACTTTCTACTGCTTCTTCGAAAGATTGGGGATTTTTTGTATCATGGGGGCGGGGGTCCGCGGACAAACTGTTGCCCGTCAAAGTAGAAGAAGTGCGGGCCCCCGCGCAACCCCTAGAAGTGATGCTGCTGTTGCTGTTGCTGCTGCTGTTGCTGCTGTCGCTCCGGCAGCGAAATTAAGAACTGCTGCTGCTGCACCGTCTGCGGGAATACGGGCTGCCTGCTGAGGTCCAGCGACGGCGGCAACTGGTACTGCTCGTGCAAGTCGCCGACGCCGCCGTCGGAGGCCGAGGCCGAGGTCGAGGAGGAGCCTCCGAGGTTCACAGCAGGAGCGGGGGCGGAGGGGCCGGGCTGCTGTTGCTGCTTGGTCAGTACGGCGAAGACCTGCTGCTGCTGCAACTGGAGCTGCTGCTGCAGATGCTGCTGGTCCAGCATCCTCCTGCGCTGCTCCTCCACCGCGCGCTGTTGCAGCAGCTCCTGGTGCCTCTGGATCTCGTGCGCCTGATGCATCTCCTGCAGCAGCTGTTGAGGTTGCTGTTGCTGTTGCTGCTGCTGCGCAAGAGTTGGCGCAGAAGACACCGCTGGCTCCATGGGAGTGTGGACGGACGATGACACCTCGTGATGCTGCTGTTGCTGCTGAAGTTGTAGCTGGACTAGATGCTGTTGCTGCTGTTGCGGCGGCGGCTGGACCGCGAGCTCAGACGCAGCGGAGCTTGTGGGGGAGACGGCCGCGCTTGCCGCCGCAGACGAAGAGGACGCCCCCGCCCCAGGCGCGTTCTCATACCCGAAGTAGGAGGGAATGTTCCTTATGGCCTCGCTGCATGAGCTCTCCCCTCCAGCAGAACTGTTGGCGAAGGGAGAGCTTCCCTGGGAGGTCGACGGTTGCACCTGCTGCACCTGCTGTATCTGTTTAATGGCGATTGCGTCCGCGTTCTGTTCCTCCCTCTGTCGCTTCGTGGGTCTGCCTCGTCTTTTAGGAGAGGAGGCGGAGGAGGCGGGGGAGCGAGAGGAAGAGGCGGAGGAGGCCCCGCCGCCGCGGCCGCGGCTCTCAGGGGAGGGGAAGCGGGCGGCGCGGTCCATCAGGCGGAGCCACTCGGCAGAACCAGGGCGGGGGACCTGAAATAAGACAAGTTGTAAGCATAACGAAGACAATACATCAGGGGACGATTTCCTTACCGTGTCGTTGGTGTGCAGGTTCGATAGGAGGTGCTTTGGCAGGTCCCCCTTTGCCTGGAATGCCCTTAAGCATAGCGGGCACTCGTAGGGCCACTCCGATTTGGGCTTGTGTGTCAGTGCGTGCTTGCTCATGGCAGAGGATGACGCCACCTTCTTTCCGCACACCCCGCACTCCATGTTGGCCTTTGGGTTGTGCTGTCGTGACATGTGGGACTGCAGCGAGTTTGCCCTGGCGTACACGATGCCGCAGACCGGGCACGGGTAGTGGCCGTCCAGGTCCTCCTCGTGTCTGGTGATGGTCTCTTCCTTGGAGCGGCCGGAGAGGGTGACGAAGGGCCTGTAGTTGTACCCGCGCACTCTGCCCGGGTCGGAGAGAGAGGCCGACTGCTTCGCCCTCCGCTTGGCCATGGCCGAGTCGTACTTCTTCTGGGTGACCCACTCGCCGCGGAAGAGGACCTTTCCGGCGGGGGGATGAGAGGTGGACGGGCCGGGATGGATGGCGGCGGCGGCGGCGGCGGCGTCGACCGTGGGGACGGCGTCTTCTTGGACTTGGAAGTCTCCTCCCCCGCCGGCGATGCCACACTCTCTCACGGCCTGGTCCACAAGGTCTGGAAGGCTGCTGTCGCCGCCTTCTGCTCCTGCAGTGGCGATGTGAGGAGGCGCCGATACTGAGTCAGAATGGGCGTTGTTAAACACCACCTCCTCGGACACAAAGGAGGGTTCGGAGTGCTCGGACAAGGAGAAATTCAGTGAGACGTCTTCCTCGTGCTGATCTTGCTGCTGTTGTTGTTGCTGGGACTCTTCAGCCGCCGTTGGCTGAGAAGGGGCTAGGAATCCAGGCTGGCTTGAGCCTGACACATTTCCGTCTTGTGGATTCATCATTGGATCTCCAGCGGTCATCACGCTTTCGTCGTTGGAGGAGGCGGTGGAGGCATCGAGGAACTCCTGCGGCGTGGACTTCCTGGCAGCTATGATGACACCTTCAGAGCGGTTCACGTCCTTGTCCTTCTCATCTTCCTTCTTCTTGTTATCTTGATTGGTCAGCCAGACGTCCTTGGCGGCCTTCTTCATGTCCCTCTTCTTCTTCCTCGTCTCCTTGTCCGCACTCTTTGGCAGCCTCCTGTTGTATTTCCTCTTGGCAGCGTTGGCCAACAAAGATGCCGCCGTCACCTTGCCAGTCAAAGGCTTCTTCGGCTTGTTCTTTCCCCCGGGCTTCCTGCCGCGCTTCTTGGGCACCTTGTCGGGCGAAGTCGTCTGGTCCGAAGCCGGAGTCGTCGGAGTCGACGCTTCGGACTTCTTCCTCGTCGGCGTCTGCCTAGGTGTAAGAACCCCAGACTCTTTCCTCTCCTTCTTCGCCTTCTTCTTCCCCATCATGATTTTGTACCTGGTCCTGCTTGGATCCCCTGGACTAAGAACCCTGAGCATCTCCGCGATGGAGAGCTGCCTTATTCTGACGAGCGCCGTCTTGTAGATGAGCTTGTCGTCGTCGACTGCGTCTGGGTCGTCACAGGTCCAACGGAACGGGTAGGGGGTCACCCGGCCGTCTACGGGGGTCAGCCTGTCTTGAGGGGGAGTCTGGCGCTGTTGCTGCTGCTGTCCCCCGCCGCCCGGCGTCGACACCGAAATGGTCTTCTTCTTTTTCTTGTGGCTCCTCTGGACTCCTTCCTTCTTCTTTCCGCCCTTCTTCCCCTTGCCCTTCTTGATGGTGGCCAGACTCATGACGGGCTTGCATGTCTGCGTCCGCTTCAATGCCGCCGCCACCGCCGCCTCGGCCGCGTCCTCTCCTCCTCCTCCCTTCTTCCTCTTCTGTCCCGCCCTGCCCTTCCCCCCCTTCCTCCTCGCCGCCGCCGCCCTCGCCATCTTCTGTATGATGGTGTCCAACTTCCCGTTCTTCTTGGCGAACTTGATCGAGCTCATCCTCTCCTTGAGCGACGGTGACAGAGTCTCCTTCGCTTCCGCCGCAGCCGCAGCCGATGACGACGGCACCAGCAAGGGCGAGGACGGAGAGAACTCTGCCTCCGTCGGTGGGGGGAGAAGGGGCTCCTCCGGTTCAGAGTCTGGCTGGTGAGTCCTGGGCCCGAAGCCGTTACTGTTGCAGTCGCCGGCAGTGAGGTCCTCGGGCTCAGGCTCCTCCTCCATATCTTGAGTCTTCTCTTCTGCTTTCTCCGCCTCTTGTGATTCAGCTTCTTCTTGTTTCTGACTATGTTCGCCTTGGGCTTCTGCTTCAGGTTCAGGTAGAGAAGGTCTGGGTTCCCTCGCATCTTCTTCTTCCTCTTCTTCTACCAAGGCCCCGACCTCATCAGCACCTGGGTGAGGAGGAGAGACTCCTATTTCTTCCTGCTGAACACCTTCGACCTCTATCTCCACTTCTTCAGTCTCTTCTTTTTCTTCTTCCTCATCCGTCCTCTGCCGTTTCTCCGGAGGCTTCTCGGTCGAGAGCGGCGAGTCGGAGGAGGACAGTGGCCTCTTCTTCCCTTCCTCCTCCTGATTCTCCTTGTCCTGATCCGGACTGACCGTGTCGTGGATCTCCTCCATGAGGAACTCGGCCTCCTCGTGGTTGCTCTTCTCCTCCGTCGCGCTGCTCTTGCGCCCGGATAAGTCCACGTCGTCGTCCTCCTCCTCTCCAGCCTCTTCCACTCCGCTGAACTCTGTTTCTCCGGTGGGGCCCGAAATAAGGCTTGTGGTCAGAAGATTGACCGACACGTCTCCCTCCTCCTCTTCAGCGGCCTCTTCCACTTCGGTCTTAGTGCTGTTCAGGTCGCTCTCTTCCATGGGACTTTGGTTCTCCTGGGTATTCTCCTCCTCCTCCTTGACGTCGGGGTCGGAAGGAACATCTCCATCCTCTGTGGCAGCTTTTTCTGGCTTTTTTGCGGCGCTGGCCCTTCTTCGTCTTGAGGAGGACTCCTCTTTGGACTGTTTCCTGTCTCTGTGGTTGCTCCCTTGCCTGCCACCACCTCTGGGACCGCTGTTGGCGCCGCCGCGCACCCTCCTGCCTCTTCTAGCACCTCGACCACCTCCACCACCACCACCACCGACATCATCGTCGTCCCCTCCGTCTTCCTCCTCCTTTTCCCTTGGCTCTTCCTCTTCCTCTTCGTCTTCCTCGTCCTCGTCTTCGTCTTCGTCGTCGACGTTGACGACGTTGTCGAGCCTCTCCGGGAAGTTGATCTTGGTGTCCAGATGCAGCACCTGCTCTAGCAGATGCCTGACCTCTGCCAGCTGCGCCTCCTGCACGTAGAGGTCTCCCGTGTAGAGGAACCTGAGCACCAGTGCCATTGTCGCCCTGCGCACGGAGGGAAGCACCACCACCGAGAAGTCTTCCTCCCGCCGCATCATCAGGCGCCAAAGGTAGCGGCTCTGGGCCACCACCACGAACCTGGAGAAGAGGCAAATACAACGGATAAGTTCATGTGGACAGTCCAAGGACCCAGCTCATGCCTCACCTGTGACACGGCAGCTTCCCGTCCTCGCATACGAACTCCATGTCGGCGTGCCCGTGGTCGGAGTGCGCGCCCGCCCCCAGGTAGGACACCTGGCCGAAGGTGCCGAAGCGGCGGTCCCTGGGCGGAGGAGGGGGTTTGGGCGCGGACGCGCGGCCCCGTCGCCGCCGCCCTCGACCGGGGGACATGGCGGAGGACGCAAACGGGAATCCCTGTCCTCAACTTCGTTATCGTCTCAACCGGAGATTTTATGCTAATGATTTTTTCTCTTTCTTCTTCCTTTTGTCGTCGAGCCACGTCCCCAAGGAAGCGGGGGGGGATCCGCATAGACAATGTCGACAAATGACGGAGACGGAGGCCGGACCTCGAATCGAGAGATAGGCGGTGACGGTGAGGCCACAGCGGAGAAAACAGACAGTGTGCTCACACTGAGCAAGAGCAGGCGCCCTCTTCCCTTCTCTCTTTTGGCTGAGATGGGGCACTGCAAAGGGAGGAAGGAAGGGAATAAAAGCCATGATATGCACCTTAGGATCAAATTTTCTCTTGATAACCATACTAATCAAAAATAAAAAACCTAGCTTAGCAGTTTTTTTGGACCTCAAAAAAACTGCTAAGACACTTTTTAATGGTTTGTGTACTTTAATTACTGAGAAAATTTGATCCTAAGTTCAGAATAAACAAAGATTTGATGAGGTTTGGTGAGTTGTTATAGAGAAAGCTTTCCTCCTTCCCCTGCTTCCCCTGGTGCCTGGAGCTAGCACTAGAAGGGGAGGGAGGAGACAGAAGAGCGTGATGAGCACACTATTTCTTTTTTCACTATGGCTGGCGCTTGGCGCTGGGGCGCACTGGCGCAGGCGCCACCTCCGCCGCCAGCGCTCCTTGCTGCTGCTGCTGCGCCGTCCGCCTCT
>JAAUXV010135994.1_pt1 | contig 23066 bp, 36 predicted proteins | sample 7278181 | NCBI WGS metagenome assembly JAAUXV01 (sample SAMN14350114, study PRJNA611818) | marine sediment metagenome | isolation source: surface marine sediment (2.1m) | place: French Polynesia: Moorea | collected 2018-08
GGTCTGGATGGCTGACGCCACGCTGTAATCCGTGAGATGCGTCTGGCCGTAGGGATGGCGCAGCTTCGCCGCCTCGACGCTTTCGAACAGGAGGATAAAGTCGCCAACTTGGCTCTGCAGGCCGTCCTCCTTCAGATAGTCCTGCACGCTGTTGACCAGCTCCTGATACGTGTCATAGGCCATCAGGTGCGGAACCTCGGATTCTCGGCCAGATACTCATCGAGCAGGCGCTTCCAGACCTCTTCGCGGTCCTGGCCGGTCTCGTGCGCGATCTTCATCGCGTCGCGCTTCAACCGGTAATAGATATGCTCCGGCAGGACGCACTTGCGGCGCAGGTTCTTCTGACCGGACCAGGCGCCCATCTCGGAGCGCACGGCATGGGCGAGCGTGAGGGCGGGCTCGGCGTCGAACGTCGTGTGGACCAGCAGCTTCTTGCTGTCGGGATCCCGATAGATGGACGAACCGGGACGACCGCCCGCCAGGACCACCCGGCGCGCGACCTCTCCTTTCGGGCCATAGATAACCTGTTCCATCAGACGAGCTCGCAGCGCTCCAGCTTTGCCATGCGATCGACGAATTCTTCCGGGGCATCGAAGACGCCGCCCTTGCGCACGACGCGGGTGTAATTGCCATCAGGGATAGAAAGGCCGGCGACAGTGACGATCGCGCGCTTCATGCCCTCGGCGGGCGGGCCCATGCGATCCTGAATCGCCTCGAGCTGCTGCGCCTCTTCTTCGGTCCGGCTTGCCTCGGCCTTGCGGCGACGACCACGGCGGCGGCGGGGCTGCTCTTCGGTCTCTTCGGTCTGCTCGGACATTAATGGCTCCTCTGGGTTCAATTTCCCGGACCGCACAGGTCCTTTGATATTCGGCACTTTACCGCGACAATCTCAGCACGCAATTGCCCAAGTTCCCGCTGGTTCTCCATCGTCACCTTGCGCGTGAAGATCTGGCGCTCGTCGGATCGATTGAGGCGCTGCCCGGTGACCTCGTTCAGAAACACCGTTGCGGTCCAGACCGTCACAATGATTGTGCCGCAGACCGTCAGCACCTGCCTCCACGTGACTTTTGAGGTTCCGTTCATTCACCGTGTCAGCCTCACATACTCAATACCGGCGTCCGCGGGAGTGCGCTGCTCTACCCATGCCGGATCGACCAGGCCGAGGTCCGGCTCGGCGGGAGCGCCGGAGATGTAGAACGGGGTTTTGTTGGGCTGGCCGTCGCGATAACTGGTCTTGTTGCTTGTCGCCAGGACGTTCTCAATGCGGCTGTCGAACGGCTCTTCCGCGTTGATGACCTGCCCATACCAGCCCGAGGCTAGCGCGCTGTAATCTTCCGGCAAAAGGCGCATATCCACCCGGATCCAGTAATCCGCATTCATGCGGTCCCAGGAGCCGCTCGCCTGCAAGGCGCCGTCGGGCAGCGTGCCGAGCCTGCTTACATGGACGGTCACGCCGCCGCGCAAATCGCAATCCTGGCCGGAGAAGTCAAGGCGGCCGTTTGCCAGCAGCGGAACAGCTGCGTCGTTGCCGGGTACGATCGATCGAAGCCATCCGGCTTCCGAGGAGGCAGCGCCAAACATCGTCTCGTTCAGGTGCGGCGGGCAGTCCTCGAGGTACCAGCTCGCGCCGCCGCCCCACTCGTAGCCATCGGTGTCCCCGTTCTCGTCCGGATTGCCCAGGCGCCGGAATTCCTCGTCGTTCTTGATGTCGTTCTGCGTCCAGTCAAGGCCGGTCGACGGCCGGTAGCTCGGCGTCGCATTGAGATAGCTCAATTGAACGGTCGGAATGGTGAGATAAAGGGTCCGCAGCCACTGCAACACACGCCAATGATCGACCCGGCCGGGATTGGCGCCCCCGTCCGGCTTTGCGAATCCAAATACCGTGTATTCGGATGGCGTCATGCCGTTGTCTTCCTCTCCCCAATAAACGTGATGTTTTTCACCACTCCGTCGAGGTTTACCCCGCCGGTCGAAATGTCCCCAAGCATAACGGTGTCGATGTCGTCGGGCATGGCCGCGGCAATCGGGGCACCGACGCCCGCACCATCGATCCAGAACTGTTGATCCGCCTCCGCCATCGCCGCTTGCGAAGTACGGCTTCCCTGAATATCCGCCGCGGTCGTGCCTGTGTCCGACCCGCCTTTCCGCACGTTAAAGTGCGCGTCGGTCTGCGCGGCGCCGGAGCCGGATGTGACTGCAATATGGTTCTGAGAACGGTTGGTCCCGTACATCTCCCAGAAGCGCGAGGAATCGACATCCAGGGCCGGGTCTTCCGTCTCCATGACCACGGTCAGCCCCTCGTCCGTCTCCCACTGCTGGAACGGGATCGCCTTGGTCGTGGTTTCGAGATGCGGCAGAAGGACAGACGATTTCTGAAGGCTGCTCTCGAACAGGCGCAGTGTGAAGTTGACGGCGCCGGCGACATCGACCTGGACGAACTGCGAGGAGTACGCGGTCGCCGCTTCCGTGAAGGTCCGCGAGACAGAGTAGCGCCGGAGCGTCGTGTCGAGCAAGTGCAGGAAATCAATGGTGGAGTTGGCGAGGCCAGACTGGCCTGCGTCTCTTTCGACAAGATTGAGAAAAGCGCGCGTAACGTTCGTAAGATCCCCCGCGACGATGGCCCCGCTGACGGCGGCGAACCAGGTCTCGCCCTGCGCGCCCGCCGGGATCTCGGCACCCGTCGCTGCGTAGAGGGCGATCGAGCCGGTGGCTGTCCCGGAGATCTCATAGTCGGCATAGACGCGCCCGCCGATGGTCCCCTTCGTGATGTTGACCGTGACCCCGGCGAGGGGGTCGTTGCGATAGTCCCCGCAGTCAGATATACCGTTCCGCCGCCGGTCAATGCCGACACTATCGGTCGGCGCAACGGGGCGATCCGCGCTCTTGACCCGGTTCGCCCCCGCGACAGGGACATGTGAACGTTTCTTATTGCCCTCGTTCATCATACTGGCGATCCAGTAGACGTCACCGTCTATGACCGTGATAGTGAACCGGTCCGTCGGGGAAGCAGGCGTCCCCTTACCCTCCACCCACTCCAAGGTCTCAACGCCGGATATCGGCGCAATGCCGGCCCCCTCAAGCCCGAGAACTGCGCCCGCCGTGCCGGTTTCCGCCCAAAGAAGGGCGCGGATGAAGTGTTCGTTCGTATTACCCGTCGGCCCGGTCACGTAGACCGTGCCGCTGCCCTGCGACCGGTACATCGCAGTCGCGGACTTGTACGGCCCGGCATCAAGCGCGGCTTTCACATTGGCGGGAAGGTCGGCCCGCAGCACAACCGTCGTGGTCGTACCCCCATCCGTAACGCCCGTCAGATCGGTCGGCGCGATGCTGTGGTTCTGGCACTTGTTCTGAATGCCGTCCGGCTCCCAAAGGCCGCCGATGCCCTGCTTGCGCCGGATCAGGTACCTTGCGGCACCTTCCGTCATTAAATCGAAGACCCTTTGACCTTCGCACCACTGGGGCTCATAGAATTCCACAATTTCTCCAGGCGCGGCCGTTTCAAGCATCTTGCCCCCAGAGGCCGGCGTCTTGATGATCGTGGATTTCGTAAATGCCCCGTTGTTGACCGATCTGACCGTGCTTTGCGTGTGAGGGACCGCGGCCCCCGCACCGCCGGCGGCCTCAACGAAGGCATCCGCTGACCCTGCGGAATTGTCCAATCGATAGACCGCGCGATTGCCGGATCTGCTAAGCGAAAACGTTGCCGCCGCATCACCGGACTTTGTCCAGTTGTCCAGCGCTCCGACGCTGCCTGTCTCGCTGTACGGCAACCAAAAATCGCCGTGGTAAAGCATCATTTTTTTGAACAGAAGCTGTGACCCGATGGCCCTGTTCGTACTCAACGATTCCGGGGCCGATGTCAGGGTTCCGGTCGGTCGTTGCCGAATGTTTCCGCAAATTCGATATCGCCGGGGATTGTCAGGATCCCGCGTGGCTGAAACGACAACACCCTGATCGCGAATGTCTGTGCCGGAAATCTCGCCAGTCGCAAGATCCACCCACATATGCACAACATCAGATCCATCGTCGCGCAACGTTATGCGGGCAAATGGTGCGCTTCCGCCTTCCGGCAACTCAACCACCAAAGACAGCGGATCAACATGATCAACCGACAATCCCTGCGAAATAATCGCGGTGCTGTCGTTGGTCGTGAACTTCCAATCGTTTTCGTTGATCTTTTTAAGCGTAGAACCAAGATTCGTCCAACTTGCGTCGTCAAACGCATTGGATTGACGAAACATGTTGTCCGGGTTTGACCACACCTGCTGCAGGGCGTGCGGGGCGTATTCGAGACTGTCGACCGCCCGCATTCCGATAACCGGATCTGCCTGCGCGAAGGTCTCAAAATACTCGCTGTCAGGCGCGTTCTCAAAGTCAAACCGCCGCGTCCACACTGGGCTCCACTGCCCGTTTCCACCGATGATCGGAACAATGCCGCCGCGCCGGGCCACGATCAGACGTCTCCGTCGATGCCGGCGTCAATGATGGCGCCGTTCACCAAGCCGGTGATCTCCAGGCGGTAGTGGTAAGGCACCTTTGCCACGACGCCAGACAGGCCGCCCCCGGAGGTAATCGCGACCTGATCGACCTGCTCGCCCGTGAAATTGTCGTACCACGTGACCGTTGCAGCGGCGCCGGCAAGCTCAGACAGTTCTTTCACCTTCAAGACGCCGTCGACCAGAAACGACGCGAGGCCGCGCGCCGTGCGAGTCTGAATCCCGCTTACCGCGTTCGTCGCAGCGTTGCGGAAGACCATTTTCATTTTTGGAATCCTTTCATCTGAGAGAGGTTGAGGGGACCGAAGTCCCCCCAGGAGCCAGGGCCCCAGACCTAGTTCAGATCATAGATCCCGAAGTGCGCCGCTTCGTTCGAGACCTGCAGCGTCCACTCGCAGAGCAGCAGGCGCTTCTCGTTGTCGCCTGTATCCGCCATCGGCCGGGAGAAGAAGTTCCGGCCAGGCGCCGTGCCCAACTCGATAAAGGAGTTTGTGATGCCGATCACGGAGGTCGTGTTGACGTGGCGCGACGGCGTCATCGCGATATCGGGCCCGAAGTCGGTCTCGTAGACCGAGACGGCCGCGATGATGCGGCGCGTGCCGACATCGAGCTCCTTGTTGGTGGCATAGCCGGTGAAGCCGCCCGAGATCGTCTTCTTCTTCGCGTTCATAAAGACCTGATTGACCTTCGCGCCCTCGTTGAACGCATTCTCCAGCGCGGTCGTGAAGAGCGTCTCGTCGAAGTCCCGGAGGTTTCCGGGAGTCCGCGCATCCACGCCATTGCCGGTGGCCTCGACTGCGGTGGCGCCGCCCTGGACGTTTGAGACGAGATAGGTCTCAATGCCGCCCGAGACGCCCGCAACGGCATCGGCCGCCTGGACCTTCGCGCCGTTGCGGAACATCGACATCTCGACGTCCGTCTTCAGCGCAACGCCTTTCTTGACCTCCTGATATTCGATCATGCCGCCGCGGCCGTAGCCTTCGAAGGCCTGATCCGAACCGGAGACGACCGGCTGCTTCTTGGAGATCTGGGAGTTGTTGTCCAGCCGGGTCGGCTTGTTCGCCGGCGTGCCGACGAAATCCTCACCTTCCAGGTTCTTGTTGGTCGCGCTCGGAGTGTCGAGCTGGTCAACCGGCCACTGGTGGAGATGGTTGCCAATGGTCGTCTGGGTGACCGTCGACATCAGCGGCGTGTCCTCCGGAGAGGTATCGTAGATCACGTCGCGCACGGACTCCTTGAGGGTCTTGTCGTCAAAGGTCCGCAGGGTTTCTGCAGGTACTGCCATGATGGCCTCGCATAGTCAGGGTTTGACTTACGAGGACCTCATTGCCTTGAGACGCTCGGCTGCGTCGGCGATCGATCCGCTCTTCATGTGGCGGGCCGTCGCTTCTTCAAGCTTCGACTTGCGCCCCTGAGATCGGCCGGATTTGCCCTTGTCCGCGACCTTGTCCGATGCGGGCTTCAGCTGCTTCTTCCGCACCATCATCAGATCGTATCGCCTGGCCTTGTAGGCCAGCTCGAGGAATCGGCTGTCTGCCGGATGGATGGCCCGTTCTTGGACGAGATCCTTCGCATTGAAGCCCAGGCCCTTGACGAGGTATTTACCGACCTCGTCGCGTTCGCGCTGGTTCTTCATCTGCGGGACCCGGGTTTCAAGACGGACCATATGCTGATCCATCGCCCGGCCGATCGCCTCCCGGCGTTTCTCCGCATCCTGCTCCCGCTTCTTGTCCAGCTCCGCCGCATCGAGCGTCGCCTTCGCCATCCCTGCGTCATACTTCGCCTTTTCCGCCGTGTAGCGGTCGGGGTCGTAAAGCGGGTCGTCGGGATCCGCGAGCTTCGGATTGGGGGGTTCGAGCTTGTCGACGTAAGCCGAGAGTCTCGTGGCGAGATCCTCGCGCTCTTTCCGAAGTGCCTGCAGCTCTGCGTCCAGCGTCGATCGAACCTGCTCGTTCTCCCGGCGCCCGTCGCTTACCGCCTGCATCTTCGTGTCGTAGTCAAGACCCTTCTGCGCGAGTTCGACAGCCTCCGCGCCGGATACCCTTCGCTCTTGCCCTGCATATTGCAGCGTGAGCTCCGCGCCCGACCGGGCTTCTCCTTCGTCGTCGGAATCGTCTTGGCGCCCGCTCAGCAGCTCACCGTAATCGATGTCATCCCGGAGGAACTCATCGTCGGCTTCGTCTGCCCCGCCGCTGTCGGGCTCCCGCTCCGCTTCCTGGCCGGCGTCTTCGCCGTTCAGATCGGGGAGGGGGTCGGCTTCCGCTTCCCTGGCGGGGGCGTCGGCCTGCACCGGGGCGGGATCGGTATCCTGCTCCGGCTGAAGATCGGCATTATCCCGAAGCGCGCGGAGCGCATCCGCGGCCTCGGCGGCTGTCTTGTAGGTTGCCCCGCTCGGGTTGCCGTTTCCAGTCCCTGCGGCGTCCTGAACAGCCAATGCCTATCTCCGGTGTGGGTTTTTGGGCTTCTTCGTCTGCCTGTCGATCTGCTTTTTCAGCTTCTCGACGTCGGCAGCGGCGGAACTATGCACCGCCTTCGCATCAGATTCAACCATCTCGATAACCTGCAGCGCGACCTGCAAGCGATATCGCTGCAGATCTTCGGTCGCCGGGCAGGCAATCAGGAGGTCATAGTAGATCTCACGCAAGGGCCCGGCGATGGTCTGCCAGACCTCCGAGGCGAAGAAAAGCTCGGCCTTTCGCAGCCGCTCGATCGCGTCCTTCTCCTCCTGGGGGTCTGCCTTGGCCGGGAATCCCCAGCGCGCGAGTTTCGATGACATTCAGCCCTCCTGTGTGAACCTGTCTCGGGCGGTGAGGTGTTTGCGGCAGGACTCCTGCGCGAAGTCGGCAATCCAGGCGTCGGGATATTTCACCTCCGAATTGGCAAATTGCAGATACCAGCGGTGAATTGCAAAAGCCTCGGCCTCGTCCTCCAGGCATTCGCGCCAAACTTGATCCATCCGGGCCCAGGCGTTCTCGGTGCGGCCGGCGCGGATATCGCGGATCACGTCCAGCCTCCGCTGGGCGCGCTCCGGATCGGCTTTGGCCTGAACCGCATGGGCAAATTCGTGCGCCATCGCCGCGACGCCCGCGTCATTGGCAATCCAATCCGCCGGCAGGACGATCACGTCGCGCTCGGAGTGGTAGATCGCGTGGACGTCCCCGTTCAGCTGTCGGAACTCCACGGTCGGGACCTTGGCGGATGGCTTGTCCATTTCGTCGGCCACAAGCAGCATGATCGGGCCAGCAAGCTGTTCGTAGGCCTCTTGCTGGCTCATGTAGTCCGGCCCGGGATCGGCGTCCCGTCCCGCGCAACCGGCGAGGAACAGGGCAAAAACGATCAGAGTTTTCCACATAGCCTTGTGAATATGAACGGACTAGAGGCCGCCTCCGCCCCGCCAGCCCCCGGCATCGAACTCGTCCTCGCCACCGCGCTCGTAATCCTGCGGACCGCCGCCTTGGTGCGAGCCCGTTTCGCGCGCTTCTGTGACTGTCGGGGTGCCTACCCGCGTGATTGTCGGCAGTTCGGCCGGCAGATCGTCGCGGTCCTGGCCAGGGATATCGGGCATGCTGCGGATCAAGGCCTCCAGCGCGAGGTCTTCGAGGCGATCAGCCACGCCCGCCCGCGCGGCTAGGCCGAAGGGGAGCGACCCGCCAGCCGGCGCCACAGCCATCGCTGCGACATTGCCGGTGTAGCCACCGGGCCCGGCCAGGAAGGCGCCTTCGGCCATCATTTCGTCGTCGGTCATGGTCGTCACATCGCGGACGAGGGCGCCGAGAGGCCGATCGCCAGCGAGGATCGAGGTATCCTCCGGCGGGACATCCTGCAAAATCGGCGGCAAGGCGGCCGGATCCGGGTCCACCTGGGAGGGCTGGGCGTTGGGATCCGGCGCGCCCCGCCGCACGAAGGACGAAGGCCGGGCGCCCCAGCCGCCGCCCTCAAGCGGATAGGCGAAGGAGGCATACCAGTCCTCATTGAGCTGGCGGTAGTTGTTGAGGTATTCGGCCACCGTGGGAATCGGATCGAGCGCGAAAGCGGGATGGTCAAAGCCTCGTTGGCGGTAGTCGATCATCTTGGCATCCTCGGGCGATCACCCATTGAGATGTTGGCGGCAATGGCCTGGCGCTCGGTGGCCTCGCCCTCGATCACCTTGAAGCGGTCGGCGCGATTATCGCGAACGCTGTCCCGCTCCTTCTGCATCGTCTTCTCGCGCTCGGTCTGCGCCTTGATCATCGCTTCCTGAATATCCGTCGCGGCCTGCTTGTCGATCGCGTACTTCTGCAGCTGCACCATGACGTTCTGCTGCGCTTCCTCAAGGGCCTTGCGCTGGATCTCCGCCAGGATCTGCGGCGGCACCTGGACCTCGCCCTTGCCCGTCGGATCGCTGTAATAGCGGTGCGGATCATCGAAGCCGGCGGCACGAACATAGTCCTTGCAGGCGTTAAAATACTGGTTCCGGAAGACAAAGCCCTGCGCGGGATTGTCATCCGCCCAGCCAAAGGCCGCGACGAGTTCCTGCTGATCCTGCTTGATCTGGCCGAGGTAGGCCATCGTCGCCTGCTTGGTGCCAGCGCCCAGGCCGACATTGACGCGCACCTCGAGATCGGGCGGCAGGAGGCGCGCATCGATTGTCTTGAAGCGGTCGCCGACGCGGATCGTCCGCGGCTTCGTCGAATGCCGCACGTTCAGCATCAGCGTGCGCGCGAAAACGCGCTTCATGCTGTCGGCATACGAGGCAGCAATCCAATCCTTGATCTCGTCGCTTGCCTGGCGCCGGTCCATCGTCTCCGTCGCCGATCCCGGTTGCAGGCTGTTCGGATCGCTGGCCGGCTGGACCTCCGAGGCGCCCGTCCGCGCGATGGTCTTCTGCTTCACCCACTGGTCGATTTTGTTCGCGAGCGGCGAGATGTCGGGCGGCCGGTCCCAGCGGATCTGCGACGCATCCTCGGCCCGGATCACGCCGCCGGTCGATCGCTCGTTGACGTCGCGGATCGTCTCCCCGCTCTTCCGCTCGGCGCCCTTGCCCATGATGATCGTCGGGGTGTTGATCTCGACGCCATAATCGAGCTGCTGCCGGATGTTCTCGGAGCTCAGCCGCTGCAGGTCGGCCACCCTATCGGCCACGCAATCCCCGTAGAACGTATGCGGAATCCGGAAGGGGCAGAAATCGGTATAGGGGATCTCGGAGACGGCCTCGCTCTCGATGAAGATCTGGGCGCCGTCGCCGCCGCAAAGCACGCGCCGCAGCTCGTTTGTCCCGTCGCCATCCTGATCGACATGGACATAGGCCTGGATCAGGACGACATCGTCCTGCCACTCGTCGGCCGAAGACGAGCCCGTCGTGCTGTACCCCTCCCGGACGATGGTCATCTCTTCCGTCTCGACATTCCAGGCCGGGATCGAGAGCGCCGTGTCCTTGTCGATGCCCATGTCGAGCAGCTGCCACCGCGCCTTGTGGATGCGCTCAAAGCACCCGCGCATATCCTCGTGCACGTAGTCGTCGCCAGGCAGGACAAGGAAGTCCTCAGGCGCAATGCTCTCGTAGCGCATGCCGGCGGTTTTGGCCGTCTTCTTCACCTCGATATCGACCAGCTGCAGCATCGGCTGGTTATCCGGGCCCTCCTCCGCCTCCGGATCGAACAGCGGATTCGGATCGGGCCCGTCGTAGCGGCGCAGCTCGGTGTATTCGACCTCGATGTTGTCGGGCGTATCCTCGAGCATCAAGGCCTCGACGTCGTCGGCATCGAGCTCGAAGAATCGCCGGAAGGTCTGCTCGTTCTTCTCCGCCCACCAATGCTTCATGATGCCGGTCTTCGAAACCATCCCGTCCCAGCTCACCGCCTCGAAGACCTTGAAACCGTCGTTCCGCTTGTAGAAGTCGTCGTTGCAGTAGTCGGTCGCGTCCTGGGCGAACTCCTCGGAGATCTTGTCGAGGATCATGTTCCGGACATCATTGCCGCCGAGGCCTTCCTCGTCGCTCGTCGCCAGGAATTCGCAGGCCTGCTCGGAATACGTGAATTTTTTGTTCACGCCCGGCAGCATCCACGTCACCGCCTCGAGGACTTCGGCCGTGACGAAGGAGCTCATGCCCTCCTTCTCGTCGCCATAGGGCCGCGATTTGTAGAAGCGCAGGGTCGTCTCGCGCTCCGCTTCGACCTCAGTGTTTTCGACGTATGACCGGGCGGCGTTGTAGAGCTGGGAGGTGATCGCCCGAAGCTCTTCGTCTTTCATCTTGGCCATTACAGCCTCGCTCGTGGTTTGATCGGGACGTAGGCCTTCTGGCGGATCTGCTCGGCGAAGCGTTCCATGACATAGGCATATCGCGCGGCGCTCATCAAGTCGTCAAGCTCCGCGACAATCCGGCCGTCCTTGCGATGGTAGAGGCCATACTCCTCGAAGAAGCCCTCAAGCGTCGAGAAGACGCGAAGCAGGCCCGTCTCGAAGTCCTCGAGCATGCGCATGATGCCGGCCTCAATCGATGTGCTGCCATTGGGCAACTGCGCATGCACGGCCAGCATCTCGAGGCCGTGATCTTCGTACTGCTCTTTGAGCGGTTCGCCGCCGTCCTTGCCCCGCGACAGCGCATCGGCCGGCCAGGCCCAGGGCAGCGCCTCGCCCCATCGCTTCATGTGCTGGGCATGATGCAGCGGCGTGCGTTTCGACTGCCGGTATTCGTGCGTAAAGAACTTCTCGCCGCTGTCGCGATCGATGACCATGCGCACGGCCGCGGTGGGATGGTCCCAGCCAACGTCAAGGCCGCCGATCTGATACCAGTGTTCCGGGATCTCGAAGGGCTTGCACTCGACGTCGGCGCGGGCCAGGGGGAAGACGGCGCCGGAGCCCAGGACCGGAATACCCTTCTCGCGGGCGTCCCGCTCATGCTCCGGCATCGAGGCGCGGATCGCGGCCTTCTCGGCCTCGGTGTAATGATCGGCCTCCTCAAGCTCCATGCTGACGACGTGGCGCGTCATGCTCCGTCGTCCTCCGGTGGCACCGGCCCGCGCAGTGCCTCGTCGATCTGCATTGATGTCTGGCCTTTTTGCATCGTCACCTTGACAAACTCCGGCACCACCGCGCCGGGTAGCTGATCGGTCCGCCAGTCGACGCATGCGTTGAACTGCTTATCCCAGACGACGATGGCGAAGCCTTCCGGATCCGGGATGTCACGCAGCATGTTGCCGACCGTCTTGCGCAGGGTAACCCGGCGATCCTTCGCCCGGCGCTGGTCGCGGTTGTTGCGGTGGACGGTCAGGCGGGGCGCGCTCATGCTGCCCTCGCTTCGTTTTCCAACTGCGAGACTTGGCGCGAGGTCATGAAGAGGCGCACGACCTGGCTCATGCCGAGCAGCGGCGTGAAAGTGATGATCGAGAAAATCCCAAAGCGCCCGTTCTGCGTTCGGGTCTTGCCTTCAGAGTAGATATCCAAGGGAGGTTCCTCGTCGAACCAGACGCCGTCGAGCGTCGGGCCCTGCCATTTTGCCCGTCCCTGTTCGTAGGCCTTGAATTGCAGGACGCTGTGCCCCGCCTGGACATCGCCGCCGCCGCCATGCCGGATCACGGCGGTATCGATCGCGTCGGTAATGCTTCCCGCTTTGCGCGAGATATCGACGATTGCCTCGCCGGGAATTGTCCCTGTGCCCCAGGCTTCCTGCGTTGACGGTTCGCCGATCAAGATCCGCTGGGGATTGTCGCGCGTGCTTTCCGTTGATTCGCCGGCCGCCCATAGCTTTGTCGGTCTATCAAAAACCGCGCCCTCCCACCAGTCCGGATATCGGCCGGTCAGATGCATCGCCCACTCCATGCCGCCGCAGAGCGTCTTGCCGAGCTGGTTGCCTGCCATGAACAGGCGCTCGCAAGCGCCTTCGTTGTGGTCGGGATTGCCCAGGGCGTGGAAGCGGGCCTGCTTAGTGTAGGGACGATACGTCGGGAGTTGATTCCTGGCCGCCCTCGCCTTCAGCGTCTCCACGATCAAGTCCTGTTCGTGCAGCAAGCGCTGTAATTTCTCGCGTGAGGCGTTTGGCTCGTTCGATGAGTTCGGCATCAGTAGACTCCGCGAGTTCGTCCGTAATCGTGACGACTGCCTCAATCTCCTGTTTTGGCATCACCCACTTTGCGCGCGTCTTCAGCCAGAAGATCTGCGCCGTGACGTTGTTGTGCTTCGTTGCGTTCTGGAACAAGGACTCTGCGACCTTGAGGTTCGCCTTGGAGTGGCCTGTCTCCAGTTCTTTCCGGAACGCCCGACGGACGGTCTGGATGTGGATGCCGAAGATCTTCGAGATGTCCTCCAGGCGCAGTCCCATTCCCGCCATCGTCTCGACGTATCGGCGCTGATCCTCGGTCGGCTGAAACTTGTTGTGGACGGGCTTAATTGGCATCAAACGCGCTCCCGTCCTCGCGGTGGGCCCGGCGCCCGGTGTAGGTCTGCCAGCGCCGGACGATGACGTCGCAGTACCCTGGGTCGATCTCCAGGCCGAAGCAGGCTCGAGCTGTCATCTCTGCGGCGATCACCGTGGTCCCGGAGCCGAGGAACGGGTCGTAGACCTGCTGCCCGGGCTCGCTGTTGTTCTCGATGGGTCGGCGCATGCACTCCACGGGCTTTTGGGTCGAGTGGCCTGTCCGCATATCATCGCCGCCACTGCCTTTAAACGCCCCGGCGTTGGCGATATTCCAAACCGTGGTTTGCTTGCGGCCTCCATTCCAGTGCCCCTTGCCGCGAACAGCGTAAAGGCATGGCTCGTGCTGCCAGTGGTAGTGGGAACGGCTAAAAACAAAGTCTTGTTTGACCCATACGATCTGAGTCCGCATCGTGAATTTGTTAGCCTCAAGGTCAGCGGCTAAACCAGCGAACGCCAAAGAGGCATGCCAGATATAAGCCACATCGCCAGGGAACAACGCCCACGCATCACCCCAGTTTGCCATGTGATCATTTAAAACTGTCCCGCGAGATTTCTCGCGGGACCAGCCATATTCTATCCTCCAGTCCGGGTCGTACTCCACGCCATAGGGCGGGTCGGTGACCATGAGGTGGGGCTCGGCGCCGGCGAGGAGGCGCTTTACGGCTTCGGCGTCGGTGGCGTCTCCGCACATGACGCGGTGATTCCCGAGGATCCAAATGTCGCCGGACTTCGTCACGGGATCCGCCGGCAGGGGCGGTGCATCGTCCTCGTCGGCCAGGCCGGCGCCGCGTTCGCTGAGGGCCTGGATTGAGATCAGTTCGCCCTGGGTGAAGCCAAGCAGGGACAGGTCAACGTTGAGGCTGCTGAGGTCGCCGATCTCCAAGGCCAGGAGGTCGGTGTTCCATTCGCCATTCTCGGCGATCCGGTTGTCGGCGATAGCGTATGCCCTCCGCTGAGCGTCCGTGAGGTGGTGAAGAACCACGCACGGTACGGTTTCCATCCCCAGCTTCTGAGCTGCCATGAGGCGGCCATGCCCAGCGATCAATTCTCCCTTCTCGTCGATCAACACAGGATTGTTGAACCCGAACTCTGAAATGCTTGCTGCGATCTGCGCGACTTGCTCGGCGCTATGGTTCTTTGCGTTCCGGTCGTTCGGGATAAGGTCCGGAACTGCCACGGCTTTTATAGATGTGGCGCCATGGTTTTGCAGGGTCGCTTCGGTTTTTCCATCCGGCATGCGGTGAAATCTAGCGACAGGCTTGGATTATGGCAAGTTTTGGGTCGTCGGATGGGTTTTCAGTCCTTTCGGCATTTTTCCGCGTTTCGGGTTGTGAGGGTTTTTGCCGATTCCGTTTTTGGTGAGGATTTGGGAGGCGTCGGCGTTTGGCGGAGTGTATCCGCGGTTTTTGCCGTGTAAAGCCTGCTGAGTGCCGTCTGGCGCATTTTACCGCTCCTTACACGTCCAAACGCCCAACATGGCCTGTACGGGCTTTAAAATGCTCGTCAGGGGCATTCTATCCATCGTCGCCCCCTTCGTTTCGCAGCATCCGTTGGGCGCGGTCGAGATACTCGGCTGCGTTCTGGTTCTGGTGCTCGCTGCCGCCGACGACGGTCAACCGGCGATCCTCGGCATCGAGCAGCCAGGGTGCATACTCCCGCGCCAAGGCCTCGCCGGTCGGGGTGAGGATCTCGTGCAACTCGGGGGCGTCAGCGACGAAGCGGCGCACGGCGGGCGTTGGATCGATGACAAACCCGTGCATCCTGGCCACCTCGACGGCGGCATTGCAGGCCTCGCAGCCCTTGGTCGTCGGCGCCCAAATGCGCGAGCAGCGGGGGCAGGTCCAGGGATTAGTCATCTTTCATTTCCTATCCGCAGTAACAATTCGGGTATCCGCAATCGACGTCGTCCTTGTCGACGCTCTGCTTGTCCGGCTCGGCCATGCAGAACTTTGGGGGGATCGTCACCCAACCCGAGGCGCCGCAGGTCTCGCAGGGCCAGCATCCGGCCTCGACATAGCCCGTCCCGTCGCACGATCCGCATTCGCGTTCCATCACTCCGCTACCTCCATCAGAACAGGTTTGGTTATCCGGCATTGCCGAGCGATTGACACCAGCACGTCGCGGAATGCTGCCGGGGTTGCGTTGCGGATTCGGGTTTTGTCTTTGCCGCCGACCATGGCCAGCATTCCGATGCGCCGGGCTTTTTCGTATCCGTGCTTTTTGAGCGCCACCGGATGCAGACGTTGCGGGCTTGTCCCCCACGTTAGCGGCTGGGGCAGGGTGCCGGCCACGTAGAGCCATGTTGCCTTTCTGGCGATGTGGCCGTAGTGCCCTTGTTCGACGCAACATGTCCATCCGCCTTGCCAGTCTGCCACCACCCAACCGCCCGATCGCGGGGGTGTCATCAAATCGAACTGCCGCCAAGCATGCGAGCTTTCGGGGTGTTCCAGCACGCCGCCCCATTTCCTGACGGCGGTCAATGCGGCTTCAAAGCACCCGCCGTCATCGCCCATTTTGAACTGGTTCGGCTTGCGCGTTGATCCGTGCCAAAACCGTCCCCAGCGCTGGCACGGCGGATGCGCCACAACCGGCCATGGCCCGGCGTACAGGCGGGCGTCGCGCGTTTCGTCCCATGGATCGACGCCCGGCAGGTTCCAGTAAATTCCGTTTCGTTCGACGTATAGCGCGGCAACGGTTTCGGTCATTCCGCGGCCTCCTCTCCGTTTGGCCCGCAGATATGCACCGGGCCGAGGTGTGGGAATTCTGTGCGGATGACGGCGCGGATCGTGCCGCCGCGCAGTTCTTCGATGACGCGTGCGAACTTGGCGGTTCGGTATCGGAATTCGACGCGGCTGGGCGTGCAGATGGCGAGGCGGAGGCGTCCGGAGGTGCCGGTGTGTCGGGCTCCGTACTTGCGTTTGCAGACTTCCATGACGCGGTGGAACATTTCGGCGCCTGCTTGGTCAATGCCGGGTTCAATTCCGCCTTCCCATTCCAGGCCTGCGGATTTCGTTCTGGCGCGCTTGTCCTTCAGGGTTTTGTGCAGGCGGTTTTTGAGCTGGTCGCGATCGTCGGCGTCGGCGTCGGCTTCGTCGAGCATTGCGTTAAGCTCCGGGAGGGGCATGTGGCCCGCCTCGGCCGCTTCGATCATGGCCTCGGCATTTTTGGCCGAGATGTGGAAACCGGAGATCCGCTTTCTGGTAGCGTCTCGGTGCCGTTGGTAATCGCTTGGTGTCTGGGTCGTCATTTTTTTCCTTCACTGAATTTTTTTCAAAGCCGAACTGGCCGCTCTCACTCGAGCCATGGCTTTGGCCACTTCGTCACCGATCTTGATCGGGGTTGTGTCGTCTCCCGAGCCGCTGTCGGGATGGGGATGGTCGGCGCCGTTGATCGGCTCCTGTGTGTATAGGGCTAGGTCTGAATCGATATCAGCATCGGCCCGTTCGGTTTGACCAATAGATTGGGTAGTGGAGGAAGTACTGGATGCACCTTTACGGGGGAGGGGGTGGGAGCTCACCGTTTCGCTCTGGTTTTCGCTCTGAGCGGGAAAGTGAGGGTCGCTCAACCCTGTATTGTTATTTTTCATACGCTTAGCCAAATTTTCAGCGAATTTTAATCCACCTTTCGCGCCGTTTTTTTGCGCGAGTTCTTTCACTTTCAGCGCGTTTTCGAGCGTTAAAATTGCTCTTTCTTGAAAAATGCACCCCTCCTCTACCCATAGTTTTTGCATACCCAGGAGTTCACTTTTCACCTTCCGATATCGCCGTGTCGACATGTTGTTCATGCGCGCAAGTACCTGATCGTTGTCGAGCACGCGGGCGTTCGACGACCAGATCAAACAGCAGATTGTGATCAGGACTGAGCGCTGGTCTGGGGTGCAAGTGGCCGTCCCGGCCAGCCAATCTTCGAAGAAAAAATCGACGTGACTTATGCTTTTTCGATGGCGTTTGGTCACGTGCAATGCTCCTCGAATTTGCGCCAAAGGCGATCAAACACGACCGTTTGCTTGAACGACAGATCGCTGAATTGTTGGACACTGCCCAGAAAAGTCAGCTCCCAATCCGTGTAAATGTCGTCGGCCTCCAGCATATGCGCCGCGGCCCTTTGGTGATCGGAAATGCCGGTTTTTGTCTCGTAAATGCTGGCATCGGAACCGGCCGATATCATCGCCAGAAACTCTGGCCAGGTCAGTCCGTGACCCGCAAGAACGCGGTTGGCAGACCGCAGCGCATTAACCGCCTCGCCGTCGTGGTCCGACATAAACATGGCGCAAAGCTTCAACAGTCGCTCAACGGAGCGTGCTGTTAAGGGCGAATGGTTTTCTGGCATGGGGTTCCCTTACTGTTTGCGACAACGGCGCGGCGGGTTCCCGGTAAGGGAACGGGAAGGATCTGGGAGCTACCCAAATCACGCCCGCCTGCGTCGTCGTTTGACATTGAGATTTTACCTCATAAGCGGCACGATTCAAGCGTCAAGCCGCCCCCTTTTCCATGAACAGCAACCGCTCTGTGACGAAGGTCTTGCCGTCGATTTCCTCAACGGTGCGCCGCGTCGCCATATAGGCGCGGTCGTCGAAGACCAGGAACCGGGCGCCCGCGATCGAGATCGGAGCGTCTGTGACCGACCGCCACTTCGGCAACCGCCAGTATTTGCCCTTCATATGTTCGTTGCCGTTGACCTCGACGCGGATATTGCCGCGGAATTGACGTTCGGCGATCAGTTGCCAGGTCATGCCGCGTCAGCCTCCCTCTTCTGGTAGGCCCGCGCGCAATGCCCCTCGCAATAGGGTTGGCCAGGCACTACCGCCTTGCCGCAATAGCGACCGTCAGGCTTGCCCTCCCAAAGCGGCCACTGGCATTGCCGCGTCGAGCTGGCGACGGCGGCAATGCCGCGACTGCGATCCGGCGATTTGCGCTTTGTTGCGACCGACATGCCGATGCGCTGCAGGCGCCCGAGCACCGCATTGCGCGAGCGGACCGGGAAACCCAGATGGATCAGCCATTCGGCGATCTCGCGGGCGGGGATCCCTTCCGCGTGCATCTTCCGCAGCGCGCGGTCTTCGTCGTCTGTCCAGGGTAGGTTCTTAGCCACTCCCGTCTCCTGTTTCTGGGCGGTTACCTTTGAAGCCGCCTCCACGCAATGAAGGTATCGGCCACCGCAATCGCATCGGCGACGTTATCGTCCTGCGGATCGAAGCCGCGGGCCCGGATCATGTCGACCATCAGGCGTTTGTCGGCGCTGCCGTTGCCGGTCACGTGCTTCTTCGCGGTTCGTAAAGGCACCTCGCGGCGCCGGATCTCGTTCTGGAAGGCCAGCATCTCGACGATGGCGAGCGGGCCGTGCAGGCGGCGGAGGTTGTCGATCGTATCGCGGCGGCGATGCAGGAACGGCGCCTCCCAGACGATCCAGTCCGGGCGCATCGCGTCGATCATGGCGCGGAGCCATGTATCGACGCCGTCGAACAGCAGGCCCAACTCCGCGCCCTTCGGCGCCATCGTCTGCCGGCCGTAGCGGATCTCGGCGTGATCGGGGGGAGGCGCAACCTTCGCCTCGAGGGCCGAGAGCGGCCAGGATTTATAGGCTGAGCGCGATACCGCGCACCAGCCGGTCACGCGGGCAATGTCCAGGGCGAGAATCCCGCCCTTGAACATTCCGGGGCGGTCAGTCCCGGCTTCGGGGGTGGGAAGCTGCGCAACCGCCCGGCCGCTCTCGGGTTCCATGCTCTACGCCTTTACGCGGCGTCCAGCATGTCGAGCTGAGCGTCGAGGCCCAGGATCTCGCGGTAGGAATCGAAGGCACGCAGGAAATCCGCCGCCTTTTCCGACTCCATCTGCGTCAGCTTGAAGGCTGCCTTGAACGCAGCCTTGTGCAGGCCGTGGTTGACTTCGGCCAACTTCAAAACCTCGCTCATATCGGCGCCGGTCTCGTCCTTCTCGGTCTTCAAAGCGGCGTAATCGCGCATCACTTTCTGCAGCCTCTCCGGATCAATGTCGCCGGCGCCTTTCTTGATGGTTTTGGCCATGTGGATCGTCTCCCTTTGTTAGGTGGTGAAGCCTTCAGTTGTATCGCGTGCGCAGGCGATCCGAAACTCCGTCTCGGCCTTCGCGGCGCACTTCGGGCATGCGTCCATCCATCGGCCCGGCAGCGGCACGCAGCCCTCGCCATGACAGACGCTGCAGTCCACAATGTCGGGGGAAATTCTTAAACGCTCGCGCTGTCCGGGCAGGATGCGGGCGCCCGCCATCAGTTCGGCCTCGCCTTGTTCAGCGTCTGCTCGGCCGTCGCCTCGCACTTCTCCCGGCTGAGGCCGAACTGTTCGCCGATCCGGATCCAGGCCTCGACCTTCGCCCGCCGCGCGACCTCGGGAATGCCGTCGCACTTCTTGAGCATGCGATCCCGCCCGGCCTCGTCGCCTCTGGCCAGCCGCTGGAAGGCCTCGCCCATCGTCTGCTGCTGCGCGCTCTCCGCCCGCTGATCAATCTCCGAGCAGGCCTGTCGGAAGAGTTGGGCCATCTGCTCGATCATGCCGCCCGCCTATCCACCGATCAGATCTTCCAGCTTCACGGACAGCCCGCATTGATCCGCCAGCGCCACAAGATCGGCCTGGCGGCCAGCCGGAATGCGGTCCTGAGTGATCCAATAGCGAACGGTTGCGCGGTTGACATCCATCGCCTGAGAGACGGCGCCTTCGCCACCGAGCTCCCAAACAAGCCGCTCGATGCGGCGCCTGGGCTTAAAGTTCAGCATGCCGTCAATTTGGCCTCGTGAGTTCCTCGCGTCAACAAAATATTTACACTTTTGGTGCAAAAAGTCCTGGCAATTTATGCATATGCCTATATATTCAGATCAGCACAACGGAGAACACGCCATGAAAACGCAGACACCCGCAGAGATAACCGACATTGCCGACGTCCAGCTGCGCGTGGAACACATGCGCCGCGAGGGTCTGTGCATCTTCCGCACCGACGACACTCGGCACTGGACCTTAAAGGAAGACGCCGGCCCGCTGGCCACCATCGGCGGCGCGCACACCGGCGGCCCGGAGGCGTTCGGCGGGCATATCCCAGACACCTACGCAAACCTTTTTACCGCTGCGCCCGCAATGCTGAAGGCGCTGGAAGGCATGGTGAACGAATACGTGGCGACCTATGGCGACGAAGGCGATGATGCACCCGACACCGTCAAGGCTGCCATTGCCGCCGCCGCCCAAGCCCGCCGGACACGGCGCAGCGACCAAGACGCGGCGGCAGTCTCCGACGATCCGACGGGGATTTGACCATGTCGGAGCTAACAGGAATGTCCGACGCCGCCCTAGACGCGCTGAACAGGCGCCTGCGGGAGCGCGCAATCAACGCCGAAGGGCGCGGCGACTTAGAGGTGTCAACCAGGGCGCTTGGCCTTCGCCAAGACGTACTTTTTGAGCAACTGCGGCGGGCCGGATGGCCGCTGCCAACAGAAGGGACAAACCGATGAACAAGCACACACCCGGACCTTGGGAAAAAAAATACGATCCATCGACACACCGAATTGAGGTTAATGCACCCGATGATGGTCGATGCGTTTGCTTTATTCACGTACCACCCGCGACTGGCTTTGATGTTTGCGAAGCCAACGCCCGCCTGATCGCCGCCGCGCCGGATCTGTTGGATGCCTGCGACTTTGCCCTAACCATCCTCATGGGCATGGGCAACGGTAATGGCGATGCCGCCAACGCTTGCCGCGCCGCTATCGCCAAGGTCAGCATGAGGGGACAGAGTAATGACTGAACAATCGCATATCGATTTGATGCGCGCCGTTAAACGAGAGCGCGAAACAGAACAGCGTGTGCGCGCAATGGATGCGTCCGACATTGTGGAAGAAATCCATCGCTTGGAAGATGCGCTTGAAAAAGCAGACGCCGAATACAACCGCCTCTGCGAGATCAACGCAGAGCTTCTGGCGGCGCTGAAAGAGTGCATCGCAGACCGGTCGCAAGACTCAAGCCCGATGCTGTCCTGGGCTGCCGCGATCAAGGCAGCAGAAGCGGCCATCGCCCGCGCGGAAGGATCAAGGGCAGAATGACCCGCATCCGCCTCCGCGACGTGCTGGAGGGAGCACTGTTTGTGGCCGCAATGGCTGCGGCAGTCGCCCTCCTCTTCGTCATCGAACCTCTGCTCTGAAAGACATGCCAATGACCAACGAAGTTATCACCGAATGGACGGACGAAAACGAGAGGGACCTAGAAGCCTTCTATCAAGAGCAACTGGCGATCGGCATGTGCTGCGATCCGGTGGACAAGGAAGGTGCCGCCAAGTGGATCGCCGAAGCGTACAAGCTCATCGACCACGCTCCACCGGAATTCGTTTTTGTGCCGTCGCCAAAGGCGGCACATGAATTGATTCGCAAGTCTACAAACGACAACAGTTCTCGGCACACTTATCTGTGGGGCCAGCACGAAGTCTATTGGATGGCGCGGTATATCTTTGCCAAGCGCCTTGGCGTGACCTATGCCCCGGACGACGACAAAGCCCTCACAATCGGGTGCGAGATTGCGCAGACTTGTATGTGGTGGTGGCCGTTTAGCAAGGTGTGCATCGTATCGGACCGGCCCGCATCGATTTCCCTCGACGAACAGGAACGGCTGCACAATGAGAACGGACCGGCCATTGCCTTTCGCGACGGGTTTGCGGTGTACGCCTGGCGCGACGTAACCGTGCCCGCCGCGTGGATTGAAAGCCGCGACAGCTTAAATAGTTCAACCGCTCTCGCGGTTAAAAACGTCGAACAGAGGCGCGCGGCTTGCGAAATCATCGGCTGGGACAGAGTGCTGTCCGATCCGAAACTGAACCCGATCGTGATTGACGAAGACGCGCCGCACATCGGAACGCTGATCCAAGTTGATCTGCCAGACGCGCCGCAACAGTGGTTTTTGCGCTACCGTTGCGCCACGGGCCGGATGTTTGCCGAGCCGGTTACGGACAAATTTTTCAACACGGCCCTTAAGGCCAACGCCGGCGGTAATGGATGGCGCGGTGAGGGCGACCCGCTGTCCTTCATTCCCTTCGTCCGCACCTAAACAGGAGTAAGCTTATGATTCATCTCACTGAAGACATGTTCAAGTCCGGCCAGCCCTTCGCACAAGGCGAGGTGTTAATTTGGATGCGCAAATATGCCCCGCAGTCCGTCCTGAGCGGACTGGCCGGCCTCACGCTGTCGCCCATGAAGCTGGAAAATGACCAGATGATCCTGGGCCACAGCGAAACCGGCCACCACCATGTGCTGGAGCCGGTGGACAAGACTGTCCACATCTCCAAAGCGGCTCAGGCCCTGATTGACGGGGCCAACGACACCTTCGTAGAGCTGAAGTTGTTCGAACCTTGCGCTCTGAGGCACCAGCGCGGGACGGACACGCACGACGCGGCCGTTTTCCCGGCCGGCGAATACATTCGGGGGCTGCGGGAAGAACAGACGCCTGAAGGATGGCGGCGTGTCGCGGACTGACACACCAGCGGGCGCCTTGGAAGCGGGGCGCCCGCCCCTTGTGCTGGGAGCGCCGCTCCATGCGCGTCTTCGGGAGCGTTATCGGGGCCGTCTTTGGGACCAGCTTGAGGTCCGTCTTCGGGACCGGCTTTGGGACCGGCTTGGGCTCCGGCTTGGGGTCCGGCTTACGCAAAGGATTGAGGATGAAACTTGATCTAGGAGAACCGCTAAAAAGCCGCCTTGAGAGCCGTATTGGGGACCGGCTTTGGGACCGGCTTCGGGTCCGTTTTCGGGACCGTCTTGGGGTCCGGCTTGAGGTCCGTCTTGGGGACCGGATTGGGGTCCGTCTTTGGGACCGGCTTGGGGACCGGCTTGGGCAAAGGATCAAGGATGAAACTTGATCTGGGAAAACCTCTAAAAAACCGGCTTGAGAGCCGCCTTGGAGACCAGCTTGGGGACCAGCTTTGGGGCCGTCTTCGGGGCCATCTTGGGGACCGTCTTTGGGGCCGGCTTGGGGTTCGTTTTGGAAACCTTCTATGTCGCCCTATAGTGTTCCCGCTTGGGGACAGGCTATGGCGCCGGATACGGGGCCATCTTGGGGTCGAGCTTGGGGGTTCGTCTTACGAAAAGGATCAAGGATGAAAATTGATCTGGGAGAACCGCAAAAAAGCCGCGATGAGAGCCGTCTTCGGGACCGTCGTGGGGTCCGTCTTAGGGAC
>JAAUXV010043672.1_pt1 | contig 22958 bp, 19 predicted proteins | sample 7278181 | NCBI WGS metagenome assembly JAAUXV01 (sample SAMN14350114, study PRJNA611818) | marine sediment metagenome | isolation source: surface marine sediment (2.1m) | place: French Polynesia: Moorea | collected 2018-08
GATAGCAGCACGCGTTCGACTTTACGGGTACCGTTTTTTTCAAGATCGCGTAAGGTTTCTTCGGCACGCACGGCCAATTTCATAGCAGGTCCTCCGTCCCTTGACGCCGACAGGCGGATGGATGTTTGCCGAAGGTGCGAGACCTCATGGTTTCGACCTATTCGCCAACGCTCGCGTGAGTTCGCATAGATGATACAAAGCGGCCATGGAGATGGCAACGCCTTTGACGCGCGACAACATTTTTGGTATCTGTGTCACGTACTGTCTGCGAGTCTGAGGCGCATTTGGTTTCGGGTTGAGGTTTGGACGTGACCGAAGGCCTCCATCGTTTCGTCTTCAGGCATAGAGCCGCGCGTTTAGGAGGCCCGAGATGCCGCATACCCCTACCTTTTCGTCAAGCGAATATGCGCGCCGGGTTTCCCGCGTCAAGGAGCGCATGGTTGGTAACGGCTTTGATTTGCTTCTGTGTCAAGACCCTGCGAATCTCTATTGGCTCACGGGTTTTGACAGTTGGTCCTTTTACACGCCCCAAGCGATTGTATTGCACGTGGATGATGCGTGGCCCTATTGGTTTGGTCGTCCGCAAGATGCGAAGTCGGCGCATATGACATCGATATTGCCGGCGACACACATCAAGACCTATGCGGAACGTCTTGTGCATCATACGGACGAACATCCGTTCGACGACCTTTGCCGATTTATGAATGATCAGGGCTGGAGCCGGTCGCGGATTGGCGTCGAAATGGATGCGCCATACTATACGGCTCGCGCGCATCATCATATCTGCATGGGCATGCCGAATGCGCGCATATCGGACAGCGCCGAACTTGTGAACTGGGCACGACTGGTCAAGTCGCCATCGGAACTGGATGTGATGCGGGTTGCGGGTCGAATTTGCTCGAAGGCAATGCGCGGAGCTCTGTCGATGGTGGTTCCAGGAGCGCGCCAAGCGGAAATCATCGCATCGATTTACGCGGACCAAGCGGTAGGCATTGATGGCGATCACGGTGATTACACGAGTCTTTGCCCTCTCCTACAGGTAGGGGAAGGCACGAGCACGCCGCATCTGACCTGGTCGAGCGACCGCTTACCGACGGAGGGCCTGGTTGTGATTGAGCTGGCGGGTGCGCGTCGCCACTACCATGCGTGCCTGACGCGGACCGCCCATTTGGGCCCAGTTCCGGCGCAGGTATCGGACCTGGCGAAGACGGTGATCGAAGGCGGGGATCTCTTTTTGGAAAGCGTTCGACCGGGTCGCACGTGCGAAGAGGTGGAGTCGGTTTACCGAGACGTTCTGGATCGCCAGGGTTACAGGAAAGAGAGCCGCTCTGGCTATTCGATTGGGGTTGGTTTTCCTCCTGACTGGGGCGAGAGAACCGCATCACTCAGGCCTGGCGATACGACGGTTCTGGAGTCTGGCATGTGTTTTCATTTTCAATCTGGCGTATGGCAAGATGGTTTGGGCGCGGCGATTTCTGAGTCGATTGTCGTGACGGACCAAGGCGCGGAACGCTTATGCGACGTTCCGCGTGAACTGTTCACGGTCGTTTGATTTTCGGCGAGACCGATGGGCCTTCCGCGGTCGATTTTTAGGTTACGTTGTCGCGCAGAGACCGAAAGGCCTCGAGGGCTTGTTTTCGGGATTGTTTGAGGTCGACGATGGGGTAAGGATAGGTCTCACCGAGCCTGACGCCTGATGCCTTGAGGACGCTCTGCGGTACGTTCCACGGGCAAAAGATACCGGGAGTTGGCAAGCGTGCGATTTCGGGCAGGTAGCGACGGATGTAACGGCCCTCTTGGTCGAACTTATGCGCCTGCGCCACGGGGTTAAAGATACGGAAGTAAGGCGCAGCGTCGGCTCCACAGCCAGCGATCCATTGCCAGCTCGCGCTGTTGTTCGCCAAGTCGGCATCCACGAGCTGATCCCAGAACCATCTTTCTCCGTGGTGCCAGTCTATCCGCAGATTTTTGACAAGGAAGGACCCTACGATCATGCGCACACGGTTGTGCATATATCCGGTTGTCCGCAGCTCCCGCATACCGGCATCGACGATTGGCACGCCGGTTTGTCCTCTTTGCCAGGCGCGCAGATGCTCTTTCTGTTCGACCCACGGAAAGGTGTCGAATTTGGCTTGCAGATTTTTTTCTCGTATCGATGGATGGAAATAGAGCAAGGTGTAGGCGAACTCACGCCACGCGAGTTGACGGCAAAAGGGATCGGTCTGCGCCTTCCGGTCGAGGGCTTCGAGGTCATACCAGATCTGGTTGGGGGAGATCTCACCAAAATGCAGGTGGGGCGAAAGGCGTGAGACATAGGGTTGCGCAGGAAGATCACGTCCCCCCTTGTATCGTGCCAGCCCCCCGCGGACGAAGGCTTCGAGTCTCTGTTGCGCGGCGTCTTCACCGGGGTTCCAATGGGAGTCCAAGCCGGCATCCCACCTGATCGCAGGCAAAAGATCGAGCGCCTCCAAGCCGATATGCCCCTTTGGGTCGGAGCGGAAGACGGCGGCGTCGGGTTTTGGCAGTGGTGCTCTTGGCGCTTCGGCTTGCGCGCATGCTCTTCGGAAGAAGGGCGTAAAGACCTTGTAAGGCGTGCCGTCATCTTTCGTGATCGTCCACGGCTCCCAGAGCAAAGAGCCGTTGAAGGTATGAACGTCAATGCCCTTATTTTTCATACGGGCCGCGATGTCTTTGTCGCGTTGGCGTCGCCATGGCTCATAACATCGGTTCCAGAAGATCGCACGGACATCGAAGCGCTGAACAAGATCGTCGATAATGTTGCGCGCGTCGCCCCGATAGACCGATAGGCGATTGCCAAGGTCGTGCGCGAGCGCGTTCAACGCATGGTGGAGCCACCAACGGCTTGCGGCGCCTGCGCGTTCGTCGCCCGCACTGCCATCGTCGAGAATAAAGATCGGCAAGACCGGGCCGCATCGAACCGCCTGCGTCAGGGCAGGATTGTCCGACAGGCGCAAATCCTGACGAAACCAATGGATGGCGATCTTTTCATTCATGGCGAGCCCGTACAGCTCCCGAACGCTGGCTTGGCGCGGCCTCGTATCGGCGCAAGGTTCAAGCCGGATCAGGCCTTGGTTTGGTGAGCGCGGGAAACCCGTTCTGCGCCCTGTACAAGCGATGCGAGCTTGGCAAAAGCGATGTCAGGGTCGACCGCGCCAAACCCGGCGAAGGTTCCAAAGCCGCAGTCGGTTCCGGCCATGACGCGCTCTCGCCCGACGATGTTGGCAAATCTCTCGATACGCTGGGCGACAAGTTCAGGATGCTCGACAAAGTTCGTCGTCGTGTCGATCACGCCGGGCACGAGGACTTTATCGTCGGGAATCTGGTCCTTTCGGTCGCGAAAGACGGTCCATTCATGGGCGTGCCGGGGGTTGGAAGTCTCAAAGAGAAGGTAGCGCGAGCGCGTTGCCATAAGCGTTGCAAAAACTTTATCCATGGCAATATCGCAGCAATGAGGCCCTTCGTAGTTTCCCCAGCAGATATGGATACGGATCTGGTCTTTTGGTATGGCGCGCGTCGCGTGGTTGAGCGCCTCGACATGGGCGCCGATGACCTTTACAAACGCTTCGTCGGACAGGTCGTTGAAGAGCATATGGCGCGAGAGGGCAAGGTCGGGGCAGTCGATCTGCAAATCCAGCCCTGCCGCGGCGATGGTTTCATATTCCTCGCGCATGGCGTCGGCGAGCGCCTCCAGATAGGCCTCGCGTGTGGGATAAAAGGCGTTTTGCAAAAAGAGCGAGATCACGCCCGGGCTTGCCGCGTTCATGAACCCGCGTTCGACACCATGCTCCGCCATCGCGGCCATCAGGTTGGCGATGTCTTTGTTGAGTTCGCTCTGTCCCTTGGATCGCACGTCCCCAACGCATTGCGGCCGCGCATAGGTAGGCGTTCCGCCGCTTTTGGCGATGCGTTTGAGAAATCCGGGATATTTCTTGAGGTCGGCGGGCGCGTTGCGCGCGCTATCGCCGGCAAAGCCCGTGTAACGATCTTTGACATAAGTCGCATAGGAAATCTTGGACGTTTCGCCATCGGACACCACGTCAATGCCGACCTGCTTTTGCCGCCTGACGGTTTCAAAAACGGCCCGACGCATCGCGTCATCGAAGTCCTCTTGCCTGTAGGTCTCCTGTCGCTCGCGGGCGAAAATGAAATCGGTGACCTCGGCGCTGCGGGGCAGAGAACCGACATGGGTTGTCGCGACCGCCGCCGCGTCCGCCCTTGCGGCGGGCGTCGCCTTTGAGGCCGCCATCAGGAAGCGTTCTTTTTCCATCCGGTCCAGGTCGGGCCTGCCGGATCATCGGTGTTACGAATGCGGTATAGCGCGGCGTCACCAGACATCGCGGGCGCAAGTCCATGGGCAAGATCAGGAGGAATGGCGCAAGTGTCCCCGGGATTGAGAACCGTCTTGCCTCCGTCCCAAGACAAGGTCCAATGCCCGGCGACGGGGATCAGCACTTCGTGCCGTTCGCTCGCGTATAAGGCTTCGGGGATGGAGTCGCGGGTGAGGAAATCGACCTCGAATCCGGGTCGGTCACGCAGCAAGGCGTTTTCACCGATCACCTTGGCGGGTTTACCGGCAGCGAGTCCCATGAGGTCCCAATAGCGGGCAACATAGTCGCGGATCACCTCGTCAGGCCCCACGACGGGGATCTGCGCGCATTCTTCTTCGCCAAGGGGCTGCATGGGCGCGACACCGTCCGGCAGATGCTCGCCGGCCTTTGTGTCATAGATGACGCCATTTTCGCCGAGTACGAGACCGTGATCGGTCGCATCCTCGATGACTTGGGGCGCCCAGACGACGCCGCCGCCTGCGTCGTCGCCGCCCAGAATGGACATGATCATGCCGTAGTCGGTTCCGACGTTTTCAAAGCCGCGAAAGATACCGGTGGGTATGTTGAAGATGTCGCCCGGATTGGCGATAAATTCTCCGTCTTTTCCCCATCGTCCCCAAAAGAAACGCCATCGCCCTTTCAGAACAAAAAAGACCTCTGCAGTCGAATGGATATGCAGAGAGTTTCGGCATTTTGGCGGCTGCCCGGCCGCGCCGATATTGAAGCCGGGCGTTTCGCGAATATGCACATGTTGGTGCGGGCTTTCGGTGACGCCCCCTCCGATGATGGTGAAATTCTCCTTGAGGTCGCTCCCGGGGGTATGGGCATCAATAAAGGCGGTTTTGCAGGGTATCAGGTCGCCATAGCGCACGATACGCTCACGCATTTGCGAAGGTGTCATAGGTCTCCTTTTTGCAGTAGAATTTGTTTCCAGATGGCGGTTTCGTCGAAGAGGGTCCATTCGCGTCGCACGTTGGCGGGTGCCTTCCCGAGGCTTCCAAACTCGGCATGAGATATGCCCATAATGTAAACGTCAGCGCCGCTCGGCGGGCCAAAGAGTCCCGGCCCGTCGTGGGTACCATAGAGCGACCATCGGATGGCCGAGCGGGGAGGCATCTGGGGATCATCACGCCCGATCTGGTGGTGAATGGTGAAGGTCGCGGACGGAAAAGCGGTGCGCAAACCGAACCAGAACCGTTCAACATCCGACAAGCCGTTACCGCTCTGGCCTCCGGGCATTTCGATCTGGACGGCACGGTCATAATGGGCCGGCACGACGCCCGCTTCACCCGTCATCAAGGCGCGCAGACAGGCGGCGAACCGCTGTCCCCAGACGTGATCGTTGCCCCGCCCCGTGTAGGGTCCGGGCAGGTCGGTCGCGGGGGTTAGGGGTCGAACGGCATTCTCGGGCCCGCCTTCGCGTTGAATCAGATCGCGGGCATAGGCCTTGGGGTCCATACCCATTTGACGCACGATTGCGCCCTGATCGCGTACCAGCCATTCATCGTCGATCTGGTTTTCGATGGCATGGCAATCGGCAATGATTCTGTATCTGAAGCGGGCTCCTGTGGCCTCACCGTATAAGCCGCCTTGCGCGTGTGTCGCGGTCGAGAAAATACGGTGCGACGACAAAAACCCGGTCTCGGGCGAGCCGGACCAGATCACGTCTTCGCCCAAAAGACACCGATCAGGAAATTCCCTCAGCGTTTCTTTGGTTGCGGCGATGACCTTCGTGTTGCCAACCACGATGGACGATGGCGAGCGCACGACAATGTTGGGGGCATAGTAATCGTTGAGCCGATCCCATTCCCGCCCTTCCCAAATCTGGTAGGTAATGCCGAGGATATAGTCAGGCAAATCCGCAAAGTGTTCGGCAAATCCTTTCATTGGTTCGGCTTCCGTGCGGAGGCTCTGACAATCAGTTGCCCCTCGATTTTGACGCTTTGTGGTGGTATGCCCTTTTGTTTGACAGACTCCATGAGCATCGTCACGGTCGCGGCCACCATACGGCGCGCCGGTTGCCTGACGGTGGTCAATTGATAGGCGTCCCACGCCGAAATGGGCACATCGTCGTAACCGACAACGGACACATCTTCGGGGATTCGCAGTCGGAATTCGCCGCGCAAAACATCCATTGCGGCGAAAGCCATGTGGTCGTTGGCGACGAAAAGCGCATCGGGGCGCTTGTTCTGTGCGAAGAGTCGACGCGTTGCTTGTGCGGCCGCTTCGCGAGAAAAGTCTCCGACGTCGCGCTTGAACAGGCTAAGCCCGGCCTTGGCAAGCCCTCGTGTAAAGCCGCGCTCGCGATCCCTCTGGGTTGAGGCCTCCGCCAACCCGGCGAGATAGGCGATTTTCTTATGGCCGCCTTCGGCAAGAAACTGTGCAACCTTTTCGCCACCTGCTTGGTTGTCTGAGGTGACGCTGCACACCTGCACATCGCTTTGTGTTCGGTTGAACAGGACAATCGGAATACCGGCCTCGCGGCATCGATCGGTAAGTCCTGATGACAAAGTCACCGATGCTGCGACGATCGCTTCGACTTGGTAGGCGAGGATTTCCTGGACGATTTCATCGAGGTCTTCTTCGGCTTGCGAGGCCATAAAGATCAGGATGTGGTATCCCTTATTCTTCAAAGCGCCGGATAGTTTCTGCAAAGCGTCGGGATAGAAGTAGTTATCGAGATGAGAGACGACGAGTCCAATCATGCGGCTTCGGCCTGAAACCATGGCGCGTGCGAGCAGATTGGGTCTATAGCCCAATTCCTCGACGGCCTTTCGGATCTTTGCGACGGTTCGGGCGGAAACGGATGCCCCTGGTGTAAAGAATCGGCTCACGGCGGATTGGCTAACTCCGGCCGCCGCCGCGACGGTGTTTGCGGTAACGGTGCCATCACGCACTTTTGCATCCTTCATTTAAGGCAAAGGGGGGGCTGGCCTTATTGAATTCGCGAAGTCTTGCCAAAACGTCGACCCCCAGTTGTCTGTAGGCGTCGAGCAGATCAACCATCACCCAGTTTTCCCTGATTTTTCCCTTCTCGATCCGCCAAAAATCGAGGCTCCGCATGGTAAATTCCTTACCTGAAGGCGCAATGCCCATCCACCCATCATCCGTCAACGTTTGAATCATGTTCGGCCAGCCCGTGACGCCCACGTAAGCGTTGTCGGCGAAGAAGTGAAATGACGCTTCGTCGATTTTCTGCCCCCGATCGGGCATTGCCTTTAGGAAGGGGATCTGGTGCCAGTTTCGAAATCCCGAAATGCCACGGCAAGAACCAATTCCGGCAGGACCATACCAGTTCATCTTCGGATGCCAAAAACGATCCATTTCCATGACTTCCGCTCCCCCTTGGCTCGGGTGACGTTTCATATGTTCGAGCATAGTTCGCACGAGTTCACAGTTTGAAGCGCTAAGGGCAGGATCGCGTTCGCAGCGTGAGAGTCCATCTTTGGTAGCGGGTCCCGGGATACAGATTTCGCGTCCTAGAGAAGGAGCCATCGGCCACGCGCGGGCTTGCATCATCACCTCTGGAATATCCCATATGGCTTGATATTCGACGATTTTTCCCTCAAAGAAACGGTAGAACTCGTGGAAACGCATATGGGTTAGATGCCCCGTCGGCGGAATATCAAGAAGAGGCGCAGTGAAGGTTCCTAGAAAGTGGCCACCGCAGCCGACCCAATCGGAACCACCTGCGTCCTCCCCTCCAACGACAATCCAATCGCGGCGCTCGACGTCAGGCCAAGCTCGGCTCAGCACCGTAAGGGCCTGGTCGTAAAAAGACTCAGGCCCTACCATCTCGTCAAATGGCCATGACAAGCGAAAAAGCGCATCGGGTGCGCATAGCGCCAAAAGCGCCGCACGAGAAGCATCTGCGTCCCCGTCGTACTGGGCGTCGCGAAGCCTCGTGAGCGCCTGACGGTTTCCTGCGTGAACACACCTCATCGCGCCGCCGTTCCATAAGGCACATGCGCGCCACCGTAGCGACGCACCCGAACATTGCATTGCTCTGCATGGCCCACAAAACCCTCAAGCATGCAAAGACGTGAACCAAAAGCACTCATCTTCGCCGCCGCTTCATCGGTGAGAATTTTCTGATAACTATGCGTCTTGAGAAACTTGCCCACCCATAAGCCGCCCGTATAGCGTCCCGCTTTTTTCGTGGGCAAGGTGTGATTCGTGCCGATAACCTTGTCACCGTTCGCAACATGGGTGCGAGCACCCAAAAAGAGAGCGCCGTAAGCCTGCATCCGTTCCAAAAACCAATCGTCGCGATCCGTCATAACCTGAACATGCTCGTAGGCCAGGTCATTGGCAACTTCAAGCATTTCCTCATAGCGTTCACAAAGCACGACATCGCCGTAGTCGCGCCAACTCGCCTGCGCCGTCTCGCGCGTGGGCAAAATCTCAAGAAGGCGATCAATTTCGCGCAACGTGTCTTCTGCGAGGCGGCGAGAATTGGTCACAAGACAGGCAGGCGAATTGTATCCATGCTCAGCCTGACCAAGCAAATCGGTCGCGCATAACTCGCCATCGACACTGTCGTCAGCGATAAGAAGCGTCTCGGTTGGTCCCGCAAAGAGATCAATCCCGACCTTGCCATAGAGCTGCCGCTTCGCCTCTGCAACAAAGGCATTACCCGGACCGACGAGCATATGCACTGGCGCAAGGCTCTCGGTGCCCAAGGCCATCGCACCCACCGCTTGAATCCCGCCCAGACAATAGATCTCATGCGCGCCAGCCCAATGCATTGCGGCCACAATCGCCGGATGAGGCCTGCCATCAACCGGAGGCGCCGACGCCACGATACGCGGAACCCCCGCTACCGATGCCGTGAGAACAGACATATGCGCCGAGGCGACCATTGGAAACTTTCCCCCCGGGACATAGCAACCTACCGACTGCACCGGAACATGCTTGTGCCCCAGAATAACCCCCGGAAGGGTTTCGACTTCTAGGTCCAACATCGAACCCTTTTGGTGCTCGGCGAAATTGCGTACCTGTTCCTGGGCAAAGGCGATGTCCTCTTGATCCTGAGCCGAAACCTGCTCGATGGCCGCTTCAATTTCTGATAGCGAAAGCCGAAACGTCGAAGGGGCATAACCATCGAATTGTTTTGAAAGTTCGCGAACCGCTGCATCGCCTCGCGCAGCGATATCGGCAAGCGTCGCCTCGACAACCTTGCGAACCTTCGCATCCTCATCGCTTTTTTCGGTCTCCGGTTTGCTGCGCTTTAGATAGTCGATCGCCATAAATGCCTCCTAGTCTGGTCGAGGCGCCGACGCCTCGCCGCGGTCATACTTTTCCCATCCCTCGCCATCGAAAACATCGTGGCCTAGCTGCGCCAGAACATAAGGAAAATCGACCATAACCCAGTTGTCGCTGATCCTTCCATCTTCGACTTTCCAAAAATCCATGTAGCGAATTTCAACCCGCTTACCCGTCGGTGCAATCCCCATGAAACTTCCTGAGTGAACCGCTTCCTGACGACCAAAAGCCGCCGCCCATTCTCCCATGTAAAGACGTGCCTCATCAATGCACACCTTGTCCGAAAAGGCCGCCTGAAAGGGTCGCACCCAATGATCCTGAAAGGCCCGCAGACCGTTCTTTGTGCCGCAACCGAAGTTGCCCATCCAACGAAAATCGTGCGCAAAAAAGGCATCCAGACCCTCGATGCGGTGATCGTTAAGCCCCTCGACCATCGCCTCGATCACGCTTTGCGTCGCCGCCGTTTTTGCCTTGTCGGCACCGCGGGTCAAAACCGCCTGTTCAGGTCGCATGCCTTTCATCGTTCATGATCGCGGACGAAGAGCCGCAGATCCGCTCATCCTTTGACCGCGCCTGCCGTCAATCCGCTGACGATCTGACGTTGGAAAAAGAGAACGAGCAAAAAGAGAGGGACCGTCGCCGAGACGACCGCCGCGACCGCGAACATGACATTGCCTTCGACCTGCGTCGTACCAAGGAAGCTGGCGATCGCCGGTATCATGGTTTCGTTGGACTCGCTCAGAAGCATCGACGTCACAGCAAAATCGTTGTAAGCGAGAAGGAAGGAAAAAAGGCCCGTCGTAATGACGCCCGGCCACATCACGGGGATGATGACGTGGCGGAAGGCCTGAAAGCGGGTACATCCGTCCACCATCGCGCTTTCATCCATATCCTTGGGAATGTTGAGGAAAAAGGAATGGAGCATCCACAGCGTAAAGGGCTGGTTGATCGCGACAAGAACGACGATGGTCGTGGGAAGGATTCCCCAAACATTCCACTCAAAGAAAGGCAAAAGATAACCGGATACGAGCGTGATATGCGGCATCGCCCGAAATACCAGCGCCGCCATGAGAATCCAGAAGGCATAACGGTATCCGGAGCGTGCAAGCGCGTAGCCACCGAGCGTACCAAAGGTGAGCGATATGACCACCGTGAAAAAGACGACGATTGACGTGTTGAGTGCAGGTCGCCAGAAGGATTCCTGAACCCAGGCGCCATAGTATCCGGCACCGGTAAAGGCACCGCCGGTCTCGCGGACCGTATTGACACCGTAGAGCGCGTTCTGCCAGTCGGCCTTGGAGAAGAAATCCGACTGGACCTTAAATGAACCCCAAAGCGTCCAGAGGAAAGGGAAGGCCGCGAGAATCAGCCAAAGAACGACGAAGGACGTCGATAACACGACGAGCGGGGTCAGACGTTTTTTTGTAACGGAGGCCATCGACTCAGGCTCTCTTTCGGTTAAAATCACGCCACGTTCGGATGAGAACCGGCGTCAGAAGAACGGCGACACCTACAATGGTCATCATGGAAGTTGCGCCGGCGGAGCCGTAGAGCGGATTGCCACTTTCGCGCAGGTCATTGAAAATGATCCAGCTTAGCGACTGGGCGTGCGCTTCGGCGGAGAAGCCCACAATCGGCTCGAAAACGCGGAAGTTGTCCATCAGCTGAATCAAGGTCACGAAAATCACCAGAGGCATCAGGTGCGGAACGACGACATGGGTCATGCGTTGCCATTTGGATGCGCCGTCGATCATCGCGGCCTCGAGCGGCTCTTCGGGCACCGTTTGCAAGCCGGCGTAGAAGACGACAAAACTAAACGGCAAAGAGTGCCAGACACCGTAGACCATCAGCATGATCCAGGTCAGAACAGGCGACGCCTTGAGGCTAAGCGAGTCATCGTCAAACAGCCGTTGCAACGACGCCCCGATCACGCCGTCACCATCGACCATCCAAAAGAGAATGAGCGATCCAACAAGCGGCGTAATCATCATGGGCAGCAACGAGACGAAGATGGTCGGACCGCGCACCAAACGCGGCAAATTGTTCACCCCCACGGCGATAGCGATCCCCAAGACCAGAACCAAAGGGGTCACGACAACCGTATAGGTCAGCGTAAAGGCGAGCGCCTTGTAGAAGGGAAGGTTCAACACCCGGGCAAAGAAGCCGCCCAAGCTGTCGCTTCCGCTCCACGCCTTGCCGACTTCCTCGAAGGCCAGGTGCGAGCGATTGACATAGGTACCCAGTCCGTTGAAGCGACCCAGAGGTTTTTCCTCGCGCAACTTTGCAGTCGCGACCGTATCCACGGATGTCGTTTCGGTACATCCGAACGGGCCGCAGCTTTCCGAAACGACGATGACCTGCTCATGCTCAATATGAAGCGACTGGATAAAGACCGAAACGATCGGAAGGGCGATAAACAGAGTCATCGCCGCGAGTGTCGGCAGGATAAACCAGAAGAAGGTGCGATGGGGCATCGTCTATTCGCGTCCTTGTCTCTTGAAACCGTCTAAGCGCCTCGCCAGGTTGGGGTACAACCCCAAGCCTTTTAGTTCAGATAGCCCGCTTCTTTCGCGGATGTCACGTAAGCCGCCTCGACATCCGCCAAGGCCTGCTCTGCGCTTTCAACGCCTTTGAGAAAGTCCGAAAGTTCTTTACCCAAGGCATTGTGCATCAGCCCAAAGTAAGGAATCATCGGATAGGGTTTGGCGCCTGCCTGCGCCGTCGCGGAGACCCCCGCAGCCGCCGGACCGGGCTTGAAACCATCGATCAGCCAGACCGCATCGTCGTTGTTTGCCGCCACCATCTGCGGCGTCATGGCCCCGGCAAGCGCGGCAAAAGTCGCTTCGGCTTCGGCGTCGGGAATGTTCGTCGCGATGGAGATCCCGTCCCACCAAAGCGTTGCGCCCGGCACCGAACCGGAACGCACGGAAGGCGCTGCCGAGAGGACTGTGTTACTGACAACCTCTTCGGAGCTACCCTCGTCGTCAAGGATCGCCGCGCCGCGCGAGCCCCACATGATGCCAAGCGCCGCTTGGCCAGCCTCCCAAAGACCCTGCGTTTCGTTGGACGCCTGCGTCAAGTGGTCTGGATGCGCATATTCGGCAAGCGCCTTCATCACCTTCAGGGCCGCGACACCCTTTTCATTGTTGATCGAAGGCACCGCTGAGCCAGACTCAAAAAAGGCGCCATCGTGAGCAAGGTAGACCATGTTGAACGCCTCTGCGACGTTCCACCCAACCTTCAGGTTGGCGACAAGCGGATAGTCCATCAAGCCCGCCGCGCGAATTTTTTCCGCCGCAGCCAAAACCTCGTCGTACGTCGAAGGAATGCCCTCAACACCTGCCTGTTCCAGAATATCAACGCGCGAATAGAGATGCTGCGCATTCGCCATAAAGGCAACCGCCATGACATTGCCGTCGATCGAGATGAGCTGGTGCGGACCGAGGTGCGAACCATAAGTCGCAACCAGATCGTTCAATGGACGCACAAGACCGTCATTCATCAATTGGGTCAAGGTCGCGTTCGCCACGATCGCCGACGAGTATTCCGACGGATCAGGCGTGAGCGCCGCGTTCATGATTTCTCGAGCTTCCGTCGTGTGGTTGCGCGAAAAATCCGATGCAGAAGCTGCACAATCAGCTTCCGCTTGTCCGGCTACCGCGTGAATCGCAGGAAAGTCACTCGCGAGAATGCGGATCGATTGTCCCGAGGGACCGCATTGGGCAAAGGCGCTCGTTCCTAAAAGCGTTGCCGATAGTGCTCCCAAAGCTAACATTCTATACAACATAATGGTCTCCCTTACTGTGCGGATGCCGAAAACGCATCCTTCGTTGAGTTTCATAGCTGCGGAGGCTCATGAACGCTTGCCCCCAATGCGCGCGCCTGACTCGCGATCAAACAGATGGCAAATGGCCACCGGAACCGAAATCACCACCGGCTCGCCGATTTTGATACGGTAATTCTTATCGGCCTTGACACTCACGAGCTTGCCGCCGATGCGTACCGAGATCATCGTCGCATCGCCGAGCAATTCAAGCGCATAGACGTTCGCCTTGATCTCACCGTCGTCCGAAGAGGCCACCTGCGCGTCTTCAGAGCGAAACCCAAGCACGACCTCGCCGTCTGGTGCGTCAAGACCTTCAATCCTTACGTTCGGGGCTTCAAATGTCCCGCCCGACAAAGTTCCATCCATCAGATTCATCGCCGGATTGCCAATGAACCCAGCCACAAAAGTATTCGCTGGCCAATTGTAGATTTCTGTCGGGCTGCCCACCTGCTGAACGATCCCCTTTTCCATCACGACAACTCGGTCCGCAAGCGTCATCGCTTCGATCTGGTCGTGCGTAACGTAAATCGTGGTGACCGCAAGCTCATGCGAAAGATTCTTGATCTGCGCCCGCGTCGATACCCGCAACTTCGCATCAAGATTTGAAAGCGGCTCGTCCATCAGAAAAACGTTCGGCTCGCGCACAATCGCGCGCGCCAAGGCAACACGCTGACGCTGACCACCCGAAAGCTCCGAGGGCTTGCGGTGAAGAAACGGATCCAACTCAACCATCGCCGAAGCCCGACGCACCTTCTCGTCGTGCGTCGCGGGGTCGATACCTCGCACCTTCAACGGAAAACGAATGTTCTCAAAAACGTTCATATTCGGATAGAGCGCGTAACTTTGAAAAACCATGGCGACATCGCGATCTTTCGGCTCAAGATCATTGACCACCGTTCCGTCAATAAGTATCTCGCCCTCGGTGATTTCCTCAAGACCGGCAACCATGCGCATGGTCGTCGTCTTGCCGCAACCGGAAGGTCCAAGCAAGACAAGAAACTCCTTGTTGGCGATCGTTAAATCGAAGTTGTCAACCGCAACAAAGGATCCCCAACGCTTGCACAGATTGCGTAACTGAATTTCCGACATAAGGTCTCCTTAGAACTTATCCGCTACAAACGACCAAACGGTAGCGCCAACCTGACGTCAAGGTCAGCGACTCCTTCAATCGCGCCAATGGGGGGGAAGCAATAGGTCCTGACATGATCGCAGACCGAGACATGAACAGGCGCCCTATGGACCCAAACAACGGCCAGCGATGCAGACCGAGCCATGAACAGGCGCCATAGACAAAAAAACCAATGACGCAGACCGAGCCACGAACAGGCGCCATGGACAAAAAAGCCAATGACGCAGACCGAACCATGAACAGGCGCCATAAACGTGTAAGAAGGCCCCTACCCTCTGTCGATGACAGTCTTAAATTCCCCGACAGTCTCAAATTCCCCCCACAACGTAAACTACGAATCGTTTTTGCATACGCTTGCAAAAGGGATTAACCTAAAATTAACGCTTAAGCAACCCACTAAATCTCGGTGAAGTTTCCCTTTATGGAGTTGGCATTGAACTTGCGAGACGCCAAGCGGCATGTTCTGAGGGTCTATGACGCGATGGACACCTGTGCGGATGCAGATCTGCAATCGGTTATGGATAGCTACTATCGGTCAGATTGTCTTTGGAGGGGCTTTCATCCCTTTGGCCTGCTTGAGGGCTCTGAATCGGTAGCCAAGGCCTTTTGGCTGCCCTTTCGCACGGCTCTTTCTTCGCTTCAGCGGCGTATGGACGTGCTGATGGCCGGGATCAACGCGAGCGGAAACGACGAGGGCCTTTGGGTCGTGTCGATGGGCCATCTGATGGGACTGTTTGATCGTCCTTGGCTCGGGATAAAACCGACGAAGAAGTTGACCTTCCTTCGCTATTGCGCCTTTCATCGGCTTGAGGCGGGAGAAATCACCGAAGAAGCGCTCTATTTCGATATTCCGCATGTGATGGTTCAGGCGGGCTTGCAGCCGTTTCCAAAGCAGAAGGGGGCGCACCTGATCCAGCCCGGACCCAGAACCCATGACGGCGTGATGCTTGAGGCGCAACCGGGAGAAGAGGGCGTCAGGACCTTGAAGCTCATCGAGGCGATGATCGCTGATATCAGCCAGTGGCAATCGGGACTTCCCCTGCGTGAAGAATTGTCGCGCACCTGGCGTGACGATATGCTTTGGTGGGGACCGGCGGGCATTGGCTCGACCTATACGATACCGCGTTATTGCCAGCAGCACGCGGGTCCCTTTCGTGCGGCCTTATCAGAAAGAAGTCCAACGCGACACCTATGCCGTTTGGCGGAAGGGCACTATGGAGGCTTTTTCGGGTGGCCCAATTTCACGGCGACACTCACGGGCCCTCTCATGGGCTTTCCGGCGACAGGAAAGACCGCCCCGTTTCGCGTGATCGACATTTACCGTCGCGAGGGTGACAAGTTGGCTGAAAACTGGATATTCATTGATCTTCTGCATTTTTGGCACGAGCAGGGCATTGACCTATTGGGGAAAGCAACGGGTCAGAAGAGGGGGATTTGCGATGCAAATTGATGCCCACCATCATCTATGGAACTTGCGCGCGGTTGATTATCCGTGGCTGATGGAGCGGGGCGCGGTGCGCTTCTTTGGGGATCCATCGCCGATTCAGAAAGACTATCTCATGGAGACCTATCGCGCGAGCGCATCGGCAGAAGGGTTTTCAGCATCGGTGCACATACAGGTCGGCGCCGCCGACCCTTGGGCGGAGGCTTTGTGGGTACAATCGGTTGCGGACGCCCATCCGGATTGGTTTCTTGCGCAAGTTGTCTTTGCAGATTTGACCGATGAGAAGATCGATCGCCTGCTGGAGCGCTACAAGGGTCTGAAGTCGGTTCGCGGGGTTCGTCAGATCGTCGGGCGCGCGCCCGGGGAAGACGCGCTTTCGGGCACACAAGCTCTGCTCGATGATCGACGCTTCCTAGAGGGTCTGAGGCGGGTCTGCGATCACGGTTTGTCCTTCGATCTGCAACTGATCCCCGAGCTTATGGAAAAGGCTGCGCAGGTTCTGGAGCAAGTTCCCAACCTTGATGTCGCCTTATGCCATGCAGGCTCGCCGCATGATCGCAGCCTTTCGGGCCTCAATCTTTGGTCAGAGCATCTAAGGCGGTTATCGGATTTACCCCATGTCAGGTGCAAGCTTTCAGGTCTTGGCATGTTCCAGCCCCGCTGGACGCCCGATGACTTCGCACCCATCGTTGCGACTTGTCTTGAACAGTTTGGCGCTGACCGATGCCTATTTGGTTCCAATTTTCCTGTTGATAGCCTCTATTCAGATTATGCGACACTCGTGCGAGCCTTCAAACGACTGGTGCCCAAAAATGACCATGAACACGTCTTTGAAAAAACAGCCCAAGACTTTTACCGAATCGCATAACGCCATCGCCTTCGGTCTTAAGTCGTCCTCGCAAGACCGACAGACACCCAACCTCGCCATAGCCCAAAATTAACGGGCACGCTCGTTCTCCGACATCTGCTTTCTTTCCCGATCAATGATCGCAAGACGCCTTCCCTCTCGTCGGGCCTCTTCTTCCATACGCGCGTCTTTTCTGGCTCGATTCTTATTCTTACGCCATTTTTTTGAGACCCGAAAAACACCACGCAGAAACATATGGATACAGGCCAGGGGGAACAAGATAACGAGATAGAGGATGATGAGAAAAGCGTGATGCCTATGAAACATATCGATGCATCCGAGTACGGAGAAATAGATGAAGATGACGACGAGAACGGTGGTATAGGCTGGCCCACCGAATAACAACGACAGTGTTTCCATGATGCCCCCGGGCAAAGAACTTGTGATCGGTTACCGCTAACACAAGGTGGACGAAGGATCAACGACCTCCCGAGGGCCGAAGGGGTTTAGGATTGGCGAGCGTATGTCGTGGACGATCGGTTTTGGTTTTGCCCGCGGGAACTTTTTGTTCTGGATCGTCGAAGCCCCTATGATTTCGCATCGGTCTGCGGGAGTGAAGCGGCGACCTGCGCGGCACTAAACTTGAAGGCTGGGATTTTCCCGAACGGATCGAGTTTGGCGCTTGTCATCCAGTTTGCAGCGGCCTCATGATAGCAAAACGGCATAAAAATCATGCCGTCCGCAACTTCAAAATCCCGGCGCAAAAGGGCGCGGACGCTCCCTCGACGGGTCTTGACCTCGATCATCTGGCCTGCCGATAAACCAAGCCGCGCGATCTCACGCCCGTTCATCGCCGCAAAAGCCGTCGGTTCAAGATCATCCAAAAGCGATGAGCGGCGCGTCATCGCTCCGGTATGCCAATGCTCAAGAACCCTTCCGGTCGTCAGGATCATCGGAAAGGTCTCATCCGGCGCATCATCAGGGGGGAGCAAATCCGCAGGAAAAATACGCGCACGACCCGTGTCGGTCGGAAAGGTCTCCCCGAAAAGAACCGGCTCACCAACGCCCGTCGCAGACGATAAGGGATAGGTCACGCTGTCCTCTTCCAACAAACGCTGCCACGTGATCCCCTCGAGCGAAGGCATCACGGAAACCATCTCCGAAAAGACATCCGCTATGCCCCCGTAAGACCAGCCGCATCCCAGACGGTCCGCAAGCGCCATAATCAAATCGAGGTCTTGCCGCGCTTCTCCCGGAGGCGAAACCGCAGGACGTCCCAACTGAACCTGACGGTTGCTATTCGTATATGAACCCCACTTCTCTGCATGAGCCGAGCTTGGAAGGATCACATCGGCGAAACAAGCCGTTTCCGTCAAAAACAAATCCTGCACGACCAAATGGTCCAACTTCGCAAGCCCGTGCCGTGCATGGGACTGGTCCGGATCGGACATCGCAGGATTTTCACCCATGACATAGAGACCCTTGATGATCCCCTGCGCCGCCTGATCAACGATCTCAACCACCGTAAGGCCCCTGACCGCATCCAGCTTTCGCCCCCACAGGTCTTCGAACCCCTCGCGCACCGAAGCCTTCTCGACACTCTGGTAATCCGGAAAAACATGCGGTATCAGGCCCGCATCTGATGCCCCCTGCACATTGTTCTGTCCGCGCAACGGATGCAGGCCCGTACCGGGCCGCCCGATCTGGCCCGTCACAAGAGCCAGAGCAATCAAACACCGGGCATTGTCCGTTCCATGACAATGTTGCGATATGCCCATGCCCCAGAAAATGATCGAACGCTCCGAACCGGCATAAATGCGCGCAACCTCACGAAGCACAGCCGCATCCACACCACAGACCGTAGCCATCGATTCGGGAGAAAAATCCGCAACCTTGGCGCGCAACGCATCAACATTGTCCACGCGCCTGCGCAAGAAGTCATGATTGATCAGGTTTTCATCGAAAAGCGTGTGCAAGAGCGCGTTGAGAAAGGCAACATCGGTGCCGGGGCGGATCCGAAGGCCATAATGCGCGTGACGCATGAGGTCTTGACCACGAGGGTCCACGACGATCAGTGTTTTGCCCGCCTTCGCCGCCTGCTTGAAATAGGTCGCCGCCACCGGATGGTTCACCGTCGGACGCGCGCCGATCACGATGATGCAATCGGCCTTGAGCGCATCGGTAAAGGGCGCGGAGACCGCACCCGAACTCAATGACTCCATCAACGCCGCGACCGAAGAGGCATGGCAAAGTCGCGTGCAGTGATCGACGTTGTTGACCCCAAAGCCCTGCCGAATGAGTTTCTGGAAGAGATAGGCTTCCTCATTCGACCCTTTCGCCGACCCAAAGCCCGCCAAAGCCGAGCCGCCATCCGAGGCCAGAATCGTCTTGAACCCTTCCGCAGCCCGATCCAAAGCCTCATCCCAACTCGCGCGGCGAAATACCTGATCGCGATCAAAACGCGAAGGGTCGAGCGCAGCGTCCTTTGGAACGCCCTCGCGCCGCACGAGCGGATGAACAAGACGCGAAGCGCTATGAATATAGTCAAAGCCGAAACGACCCTTGATGCAGAGCCGTCCCAGATTGGCAGGCCCCGCACGGCCATCGACCTGAACGATGCGACCGTTGGAAACCCGTACCTTCGTAAGACAGCCAACACCACAATAGGGACACAGACTGTCGACCTCTTTGTCGAACGTCTGGATCGTGCGCCGTCTGGCCGTGGACTCCATCAGACCTTTCTCGAAAAGCGCCCCCGTCGGACAGGCCTGAACACATTCTCCACAGCCAACGCAGGTCGATGCGCCCATCGGATCGCCCAGATCAAAGCGCGGAAAGGTCGACGCTCCACGCCCCCCCATGCCGATCACATCGTTGACCTGAACTTCACGACAGGCTCGCGCGCAAAGACCACAGGCAATACAGGCATCCAGATTGACCGCAATCGCACCGTGGCTGGCATCGTGCGCGAGCCGGGGCGCTTGCGAGGAAGCCTCCTGAACGCCGCCTTTGGCAAAGCGCGAGCCCTTGAGACCCAGCGCATCAGACCAGCGCCACAAAGCACTCTGACCGTCGGGCGACGAGGCGCGAGCGGGCTGATCGGCCAGAAGCATTTCGATAACCAGATGGCGCGCTTTTTTGGCGCGCGCGCTTTGGGTGCGCACCACCATGCCCGGCGTCGGCTTACGCCAGCACGAGGGGCTCAGAACACGTTCACCCTCAACCTCGACAAGACAGGCGCGGCAATTGCCATCGGGGCGGTAACCCGGCGCATCCAGATGGCACAAGTGCGGTAAGGTCACGCCCTCTCGCTTGGCAACAGCCCAAATCGTGTCCCCGTTTTGCGCCATGACTTCACGCCCATCCAGTGAAAAGCGCATCTTCGTCATCTGAGTTCCTCCCGAAAATGGGTCAGAAGGTGCGCGACAGGATTGGGCGCGGCCTGACCCAGACCGCAGATCGAACCGTCGCGCATAATCGATTCGAGGTCGCGCAGAAGGTCTTCGTCGAGCGGTCCGTCCCCGCGCAACAAGGCCAGCAACTTTTGCGTGCCAACGCGGCACGGCGTACACTGGCCACAACTTTCATGCGCGAAGAACGTCATGAGATTCGCGGCCACCTCGCGTATGGAGTCTCGGTCCGAAAGCACGATCACCGCGTGCGAGCCGACAAAGGCACCATGGTCGGAAAGCGGTGAGCCGAAATCGAGCGGAAGGTCGGCGAGCGATGCGGGCAAAATGCCCCCCGAAGCCCCACCCGGCAGATAGGCCTTGAAGCGGTGCCCCGGAGACATCCCCCCCGCATGGCTTTCGATCAGAGCGCGCGCGCTGATCCCAGCCGGCGCGAGCTTGACACCCGGGTTCCGGACCCGGCCCGAGACGCTAAACGAACGCAAGCCCGCGTGTCCGTCCTGACCCTCCGCGCGGAAGGCCGCGCCGCCGCTTTCGAGAATCCTGCCAAGCCAGTAAAGCGTTTCGACATTATGATTCAGCGTCGGTCGTGAAAAAAGCCCACTTTCGGCTATAAACGGAGGGCGAAGGCGTGGAAGCCCGCGCTTGCCCTCCAGACTTTCGAGCATCGCGCTTTCTTCGCCGCAGATATAGGCGCCCGCGCCACGGCGCAAAATCAGCTCCCCGGGCCGAACCCACCCCGAAGACTCCAGCGCGGCGATTTCCGTTTCCAAAATCGCGTAAGCCGCCGGATATTCCCCGCGAAGGTAGATGTATATCCGTTCCGCCTCCACGACCGTCGCCGCGATCAGGGCTCCTTCCAAAATCGCATGCGGATCGCTTTCGAGATAGTGACGATCCTTGAACGTTCCGACCTCGCCTTCGTCCGCATTGACCGTCATCAGGCGCGGCCCACGAAAACCGCGCACGATCCGCCACTTCTGCGCGACCCCAAAGCCCGCGCCGCCCAGACCGCGCAAACCCGAGGCCTCCACTTCGTCGAGAACCTTCTCACCCGACAAGCGCCCCGAACGCAGCCGCTCAAGAAAGCGGTAGCCCCCCGCCTTTCGATAGGCCGCAAAATCCCGATAGTCTGGACGAAAAGGGCCGGTTTGGCCCGCTCGCAGAAGCTCTGACAAGACATCTGGACTGGCGGAATCAACTTCGCGGTCGTGCAAGCGCGCGACTGGAGCCTTTTGGCAACGCCCCATGCAGGGCGCTTCGCATAGACGCACCTTGGTGGGGTCGAAACGCTTGCGGGCCTGCGCCAGCAACTCGGCGCTGCCTGCCATCGCGCAAACCAGCGAGGTACATATTCTCAGCGTCACGGGCGCCGGCGACGCCTCGCCTTCTTTCACCACGTCAAAATGGTCGTAAAAGGAAGCCACTTCATAGACTTCCGCCTCCGAAAGACCCATCAAATGCGAAAGGGCCTTGAGGTGGCGCGCGTGCAGGGCGCCAAAGCGCGCCTGAACAGCGTGAAGGTTTTCGATCAACTGATCGCGCGCGCGCGCGCTCTTGGGAAGAAAATCCAAGTCGCCAAGTGCCGAAGCCTCCAACTCCCGCCCCTTGGGCAAGGCGCTTCGCGCCAAGCGATCCTTCTTGCGCGCTTGTGGTTGGGAACCCGTGTCCATACCCTCTTTTAGCTATTTTTCCAAAAAAGCAAAGGACTATCCGTCTCGCCGGCCGTGTCTATACCCTCTTTTAGCTCTTTTTCCAAAAAAGCAAAGGACTATCCGTCTCGCCGGCGTAGCACTGCAAACCGGCAGGGGCGTCTGCGCGAGAAAAAATCCGAACGCCTTATCCCCCTGTCGCTTGCGCACCCTCAGGCCGTAGAGACTCTCTTTACTCGCCGGGCTTTCGCGTTTTTGCTCAGGTGTTCGCGCTCGACCAAGGTCTCCACCTTGCGCCACTCCTCTATCGCCCCGTTCAGATGCTCCTCAGCGGCCACCCGGTGTGAACTCAGGGTCGTGATCGAAGTGCGCATCTTCTCGCATCGTAAACGCGCTGACTTCGCAAAGGTCGAGTAAGCAAAGTGCGTCTCATCGTCGATACCCGTCTTGCGGTGCTCTTCCTCAATCTGACCTTTCAATTCCAAAATGTTCGCTTCGAGTTCTGCGATGAGGTCGTCAATCTGGCGCAGGCGCTTGCGCTTCTCTTCAACGTCAAACTTCTTGAGCTTCAATAGGGACAGGCGATTAGACATACCAGACTCCTTACACTTTCAGACTTCAATACCCGTGCGACCTCACCCAAACCCAAACTTTGCTCTAAATTTATTGCGAAAGCCTTAGCGTCCAAAAGAATACCTGTTTCTCCGGGGCACACCTTCACCACCAATGCCCTTGACTCATTACCACCGCGCTCCTAGTCTTTACCCCGTCCGGAACGAAGCTGGCCTTCTCCGGCGCGCCTCGTCGACGGAAGGACTCTCTATCCATGGAAGATCGCCCCGAACTCTTGGGCATCGCTCGGCGCAAAATGCGCGGCCAAGAAATGGAAAGCCTGAACTCGGTTGCAATCGCCACGGGCACGGGACTCGAAATGGACTATCGGGGAACCGCTCGCTTGCGACAGGTGACAATCCTGCGCGTCGAGGACTGGAGCCAGACCTGTTCCGAACTCGGGCAAGACCTCCCCTGGATGACC
>JAAUXV010022915.1_pt1 | contig 22328 bp, 22 predicted proteins | sample 7278181 | NCBI WGS metagenome assembly JAAUXV01 (sample SAMN14350114, study PRJNA611818) | marine sediment metagenome | isolation source: surface marine sediment (2.1m) | place: French Polynesia: Moorea | collected 2018-08
CGGCGCATGCGTCGACGCATGCGCCAAATCTGCGCGAATTTTAGCGCAATTGCGCCAATTGCGCCAAAATTCGCGCAGACCTGTGTTCTTGCGCCTCAAAAAATCACGATACTGCGCCTCGTATAAGGGCTCTCCGGCGGCTGGGTTGTGCATGAAATTCCCCATGGAAACATGCACATTCACATACAAAGATAATTCTGCCTCTCACCTACGTACACGGCCCAGTGCTTCAAGTATCTTTTGTCAATCTCTAGCAGGTCCCCCTCCTCCAGTGCAAGAAGGAGAGCATCCAGGTCATCGGGGCACTTGTACCAGGGGGACATGAAGGAGTTGTTGCTGTTGGAAGCCATGGAAAGGGGCAACGGTGCTTCAAGTCAAGATTTCTTCTACCGAGGAAGAGGAGGGTGGATGAAGATTTGAAGAGTTATTAGCTTAGCGGCGTGAGGAGTTTGTCTCGACTCCGTCACTCGGAGCGAGGAATGAAACGATCAGACGTAGCCGCCGTTATCCCAGCATGCACCGCAAATGAGCGATCCAATTTTTCCCTCCGCTTTCCTACTTTGCTGGTTTCTTTCCTACGCCTGGCGTCTACGGGGCGTTGGAGCAATTCCCCGAAATATCAAAGTAGTCATTTCCCCGAAAAGGCAAATACTGGACTATTTAAAGATGAGGTCATTTGCCCGACATTAGAAAAATTGAAGTATGTCATTTCCCCAAAAAAACGATCTGGCAGTCATTTGCCCGAAATGATGGGGAGTGAAATAACAGCACTAATATGTTCTTAAAAAAGAACTATAATTAGGACACAGAATAGTTCCCAGATTTTTTAATTGGCCAAAAATGTTTTTCCTAAAAAGACCCAAAAAATATAATGTATATTTTTGGTCCTTTTAGGAAAATACTCAGCAACTGCAGCAATTTGATGTTTTTAGCAGTTTCTCATATGCTTCTCATTATATTGCTAAGCTTATTATCATTTTTGTTGGTAAATAGTTTTTTCCAAGCATATTTATTAGTCATAGGATCTCTTTCCTGTGTCTTTCTTGCAATCATAAGTTAATGATATTACCTGTGATATTTTGGGCAAATGGCCCCTGTGTATGTCGGGAAAATGCAAGACCTGTTAAACTTTCGAGGAAGTGACAACTCCTTTTTTGGCCAAGTGACTGCTGGAGACAATATATTTTTTTGGGAAAATGCTATCGCCCCGTCTACACTACTACAGTAGAAACGACAAAAAACTTATGCAGGTTTGATTCCCGCTTGTGGCAAGGGAAGGAAAACTCCTAACCCGTCAAGAAGGAAATCTTTGACGTGACGCCAATCAAATACCTCGCCAGTAAGCCTGTAAACCGCAATGTCCCGAAAGCTAAGTTGACTGATCCAACCAACCATTTTGCTTTGTCTTAAACTTTTGTTGCTCATAATTAATAAAACACCTTCATGACTCATCATGAGGAAGGAAGAGAGCAACCCATTTGAAAACCTCATAAAAAAGAAAGATTTTTTCTCCTCCGTTTTCCTTGTCGATCTTTTTCGTACGCCGTCTTTTCAAAAACTCCCAGACACCAAGTAGGAGGAAAGGATAAAAAAGTAATCTGCTCCCCGATGGACCCGATAGAAAAGGGAAATTGCAAAAACCAACATTTTCAATGCCAGTGCAAGATTCCTTCACTTTCCTTTTTTTGCAAAAAAAAGAAACAAAAAAAATGCAGTACATTTGTAAGGAAGTCTGACAAAACTTTTTTTCTGGGCGCGTACCATATTTTTCCTAGTATTGTTTGTTCACCAGTATGGTAAATTATACCTACTGTACAAAGGTAAAACCCAAAACCCGCCCGGGCACCTGGTTTTTTGCTCAAATTTTGGCTCGAAACCTTGGTCTGAAAATATCCTACTACCCGTTAAACACTAGGCAAAACACAGTCGCTTCGCTGAAACACTGTCATATTTTGTTTCTTTCCCTTTTGAAGGTAGATGGGAAAAAGTTTTGAAACAACTTTGAGATGCATTTTATGTAGATGGGAAGAAGCATCAGCATACACATGTGGAAAGGAAAAAAATAGAGCATATTGACAGAAGCTACGGTTGTTGCATACATACCCGTATTACCTTTCAACATATGTGAACTCTATAACTTTGTAAAAATAAGTAAATTTTCAAGTCCCTCATTGGAGAAAACCCGTGGTAGTTTTTGTTGAAAGAAATGTTCATCATGGTTTACTGAAAAGTCTCAGGACATCGACTGTCGCTGGAAAACTAACACAGACCAGTAGTTTTGTCATGTCGTGGTTGTGTCTGCATGGGTTGGACAGCATCTTTTGGCGCTTTGCTGCAGTTGTGTCGCAGCGCCATCAGCATCTCATGCTCCTCCTCCTCGTCCTTGTCACCACTTGTGGAATCAACTACTACACTCTCCTGCTACATGTTGTGGTGTCCACGAGCAGGTCGGTGGCGGCCACGTACGTGTTGACGACGACCTCCCAACAGAACCATCGCATCCGCCAGCCCAGCATTGTCTTCATTCTTGCTGACGACCTGGGTGAGCTGACAGATTGTCAGTAAAGTCTTGCATGGCAAAAAGTAAGAGTCATCTACTGTAAATATGTAGGATTCAATGATGTTCCCTGGAACAATCCAAAACTACATGCCCCAAACTTGGCAAAGCTAGCTGCAAGGGGAATCCGCTTGGTAAATGCCGGATCAAGATTGAGATAAAAGATAATTTGGAAATTACTTTTAAGGCATGGTTCTATGGGGAGAGAGTTTGCAGCCCCAGCAGAGCTGCCCTTATGACTGGAAAGTACCCATACCAGGGGAATCTTCTGAGCCATAGCGAAGGCGGTGAGGCCATAACCTGTCTGACAGTTTCCCTTTAAAGGTTGTTTGCACTAATATTTCAGAGAAAGATTCGTATGGGATGTCGGCATCTGGCTTGAGAACACGGTAAGATTGCATAAATTTTAATTATCTCCGTGCAATACACCTGATGACAAAACGGTTCCTGTTTTCAGGCATACGTTGCTTCCAGAATATCTTAAACGCGAGGGATATATCACCCACATGGTTGGAAAGTATTATTGATTTGTTTCAAGCATATAACTAGCAATTATCTAATAAAACTACTGTTTATTTGAAAGGTGGCATTTGGGATTTTGCAACGAGAGCTATCTCCCCACGAGGAGAGGGTTCCAGACCTTTTATGGGTTCCTCAACCACGGGGAGGACTACTTCAACCACACCTGGAGGCGATCCACCATCTACGACTTCTTCCAAGATGAAGAAGTTGACTACAGTGCCTTTGGCAAATACTCCACGGTGGGCATTCCGCAAAGATAATAATTTTTTAGATAATTGTATTGAAATAACTAAATATTTACTAATTTGGTCCTTGGGATCAGAGCAGACCCTGTTTACTTCAAGAGCTAGACAGTTGATCAGAAACCATGCGATAAAGGAGAAGGAAAGGCCCTTTTTCTTGTATGTGGCATATCAAAATATCCACGGCCCTCTGACAGTGCCGCCAAGATTCCTCAAGGGCAGATATGAGCCCAAGAACAGGAGAGAGCTTGCCACAGGTGAGCATTCAAGTGATGTTTCTTCATTAAATGTTATAAACCACTTTTCAATACAGCCTCCATCAGTGCCTTGGATGAGGGCATTGGAGAAATAGTTGAGTCTCTGGAGGAGAATGGTCTAACTGAGGATACCCTGGTAGTCTTTGCTTCCGATGTGAGTTAAACTAATTACACAAAGTCATTTACTGAATTTGACTGATTGATGAATTCCCACTCCACAATGGATTCCCCCCCCCCCACAGAATGGCGGGTCCGTCTGCAGTGGCGGCAACAACTTCCCCCTGCGCGGTCACAAGTGGCAGACGTGGGAGGGCGGCAACCGAGTCCCAGCGGTAGTAGTCAACCCGCTCAGCCAGCACACCAAAGGAACGGTCTACGACGGGTGAGTATACGGTATACATGTACTGTATGTACACACATAGTCTTCAATGAGTGCCCCTCTTTCTTCCAGTCTATTTCACATGAGTGACTGGCTCCCAACTCTCCTCTCGGCCGCAAGGATTGCTAGCGGTGGAGGCGTTGTTTTGGATGATGTGGATGGCGTGGACCAGTGGGAATCCCTCACCTCCAACCTCAAACACCATCCAAGAAAGGAGCTCTTACAGGAGAGATCTCTCAGGTAAAGAGCATAACAAAACATGCTATTATGCTTGCTAGGGAGTATTTTCTTGCCAACATTCAATTGCAGAGTTGGGGACCTGAAGTTGGTCCGGCTTGGCAACTCCATGCTGGCCGACATCAACTCCAGGGTGACCTCAGTCAAGTGGCAGGAGAGCAACATCATCACCCTCAACAACACCCACGACTGCAACAAGTGGAGGAAGAGCGCGAGAAAAATTGAAGTGGTATGAGTTGGCAATACTCTTGGTAAACTCAGAGTCTTGTTTGTTTGGAACTACATATCTCAGGAGGAGGACTACATGGTGTTCAACGTAAAGGTTTGCAAATTGACTTCTTGATTCGAACAGATCTGGATTACTTTTTCGTCCAGGATGACCCCAGTGAGAGCACGAACCTACTTTTGGCAAAGAACAATGATAAAGAACAACAGCACCAACTGGCCGCAGCCAAGAGGCTCCTGGAGAGGAAGGACGAGCTTTACAAGTTCAAGACACCTTGGAAATTTAGGTGAGGGAGAATCCGATTGGTCAAAAATGGTGTCAGCAGTATTTCTTGTTACTTCTTCATCTCTACATATACTGGCAAAAAGTACCAACAATCCAGCGCCTCTCTCTAAAAGGAGAAGAACCAACATTAGTGGACTTGTTTTGCAGCTTGCCAGAGACCATGGAACTGGACGGGAAAATCCACCTCAACTGGTGCACGGCCATCTACTAATTTAGTAGAGAGAAACCGTTGCCTTCTATTTCTTTTTCCCACAATAAATTCCTTTGTCGAAACAACTGTATAAGCTGTATTACACGCAGACGCAATATTAATGTTCTATTCATGTGTCTCTTCGGGGTGTATCTCAATAATCAATATGCCTCGTCAAAATACGCATGGAAATAAATACCTATTAGACCAATTAAAAATTCCTTTGTTCCAAATAATTACGGTTGTTGCCAAAGCATTTCTAGGGAACTCGAACTATTTTATATATGTACCGGTATATATATATGAATTGCTTAAGATAGTAAGGAAGTAAAAAAATTCTTTCTCATTAGCATGAACAGAAGATATTCTTGGAGTGAGGAAGGCAGCGGAGGCAAAGGGAAGGGGAAGGGGAAGAAGAACGGAGGAGGGAAAAGGGGAAGAACATAATTGAATCATTTTTTTTTTAAATGAAAATGTGCCAAAAATGATCTTTTCCTTTTTTATTGTCAAAAAAATAATTGATCGTATGAAATGATTTTTTGCAGCCTCATCCTTTGCAGATTTTCTTTATTGACACCTGTAGTTATGACATTGATTTTTGTTATCTCTGTACAATACATACGCCTCACTCTCCCACATGTGAGAGATTTTGCAATTTCTGCCAACAGAGCAGCAAGTGATGAACAACTGATGGCGTTATAACTTTTTTCTTGCTGAAAGTGACCAGCCTCGCGCACCTTCGTAAAACTTGAAGAGTAATTATATTGCTGCTTCCCCAGCCTGATTGCCTAACAAAGCATTTCACATACAATAATAATGAAAAATCAAACTACGCCGTTGCCTCCTCCAACTTCGTTTCAAACATTACTTGGTAGATAATGTGAGAAGATGCATCACTTCCTCTCCAGATTTTTTAGCTCCGACACCAGTCTGGAGGAGGGTGAATATGGACTGAAGCGAAGGCAGGTCTCCAGAGCAGCCATTTCAAGCTGCGACAGAAAAAAACAAGAGATTTCTTTGAATTTTCCGATAATCTGCTATGCCGAAGGCCACGTTTTTCCCCGTAAACAAGTGAAGTTAGAATAACCGATTGTCTTGTCGGAAAAAGGAGAAACAAACACGGCCACAGCTTGTCAGTTTCAGCCACTGTGTCTCTTGCAGGAGGGGCGCCTTTTAAAAATTCAATTACGCAAACGCGCAATACGTGTAGAACAGTAGAAGGAAGGACGCTACTGTCATGTTTTTTTTTGGCGATCCTTTCGAGCAGACAAGACAGATGCATCAAACATTGAATTAAAGGAAAGCTGCCGTGTCGGTTGTATTGGTGGGGACTCTTTCTTCTAACTGAAAAGTGAGTCAAAAGGCACGGGAAATCATACTGTTTTGCTGCCACTTGCTAAAGGGGAAATATCTCAATATCTCAATTTATTTTCCTCTCACCTTAAGCCTCCTGATCAGATTGTTCACCCTCCTCCTCGCCTCCCTTGCACATCCTCCTCCTCCCCCTGTTCGGGAGGTGAGTGCTGAGGCCGCCAGGGACCAGTCATCCTCATTGGCATCCTCTCCCCCTCCCACAGACTCCATTGGGAAACTATTTTCGTCGTCATCGTCTCCTGCAAAGAAAATGCAAATTAAAAAGGTTTTGGATTTGAAACAGCAATTCGCTATGCAAATTTGAAAGTCTTTATACGTACCTCTCAGCGAGGGTGAGAACGATGCACGCTTGCCCCAGGAGGGAGTGAAATTGACGGACCTCTTGGTGGCTGCGACGGAAACTGAGGCGGTGGAGGCGGCCGCGGCCAGCAGCAGGAGGGATGAGAGAAGGAGGCAAGAAGAAGAAGAGGACAGTGGCACCATTTTTGAAGGAGGGCTGGAATGAATGCGGAATTCTTGACATGCAATTTTGCACAAAATGAATACCCGAAATCATGTCCAACCATGGGTCCTCCTCCTTCCTCCTTCCAGTGTGACCAGATCTTTCAAACAAAAAATCGCAAAAAAGCCGCAAGCAAAGATGGGCAAGGGAGGGCGGGGGTGGGGTGGAGGGGTGTTGATGGTGGTGAGGTACCCTCATGCATGAGGTCAAACCTTATGTAGTAACGTGCGCGTTTTTTGGCTTTACCATTCACCATCGGGGATCAAAAATGACCGTTGCTTGCCCATGTGTGGTCACAAGCCTAAAATGTTAATTTTTTAATAGCGTTTTTGTGGGTAGTTGCAATTTTAAAATTTTAAAATTTATTATTTTTGCAAAATAATTTTAAATATTCCTTATTTATACTACATAATAATTCCGGATTGTCAAAAATTGCAACATTTTAAAATTTTGCTACCTGTCGCAACAGACCAAAATCAGATTGCAAAACAGGGTAAAAAATCGCAACTTTTGCAATTAATCGCAACATCTGGTCACACTTACTGTCTCCTTCGAATGAAGGGTCGAAAACACAGGTGGGCAAGGGGGGAAGAAGGGGGTGGAGTGGAATACTCCCCCAACGGACGTCAAAAAAGTGATCCCCCCAGACCAACAACCTATTTACTACTGTTCTCCCCTCTAACTGGCTGGCCGCCAAAAAAAATTTTTTTTTGTTAAAAACAGCAAAATTTTGGCCGCCTTCGGCGGCTGTAAAGTAATTTTTTCGTTTTTTAAGTTTTATTCCCCCCCTCTGAAAGTCGTAACTTGCCCCTCCCCCCCACTGGGGGTCCAAAAACCACTCCCCACCCGGCCAAAATTTGGCTGACCCCCCTCCCAGCTGCCGACCCCACGCCCACCTATGGTCGAAAATAGAAATAAAGGTTGTATCTCTTTCATGGTATATGGCGTGTTGTTGTTGTGCCATCATGCAATGCGCATTTTTTCACAAGAAGGAGGGAGGTCGACACAGGGTGATTTGTCACTTGGGGGGTGGAGGGCGTAAGACGAACTTTGCTTGATGGTTTCTCCTCGCGCGGAAATGGAAAGAGAACGGGGGGGGAGGTGGGCGTGAAGGGAAAAGACAAAATGAAGTGGCCAGGGCAAAGTCTCTTTTTCTCCTTTCGATTGACGTCATTCTGTCCATAGTGAGTTTGCGGGTGTTTGGACTTCAAAAAAAAGTTGTGATGTGTTTTCTTTAACTCTTGAGTGTTTCTTTTTTGTGCAGGGAGAGGAGGACTAGGTTAAAAGGGCAAGAAAACATTTTGAAGGGGCTGTTTCATGAAGCTTTTCGTGCAACTCAAAACTGTCATGAAATGTCTTTCTTAGACAAGGTCAATTAATGAAAGATGATTGGCTAATTAGGAGAAATAATATATGGAAAGTGCTTTCAAATGTTATCGGCTCACCTTTCTTTTCTACTCTGGACCTTGGGAGGGACCCTCTACCTCTCTTTCTCTTTCGCAGTCTGTTCCCCTCTCCGGAGAATGGCCCTGTCGCCAACACGCTTTTATATATCCTCTCTTCCTTTCTTTCCCCCTTTCTCTCTCTCTCCCTTTCCAGGCCCTCCTTCATGGGACGGACACGGCAAAATCTGGAGGAGGAAGGGGTTTGTTGCATAAAGTCTTTTTTGTTGTGCGTAAGATCATTTTATGGTTCGAGGGCTTGCTTTCTTAGGAGGAGGAGGAGGCGCGAAAGAGACATTTTCAAGGGCTTACACATCCCATGACGTTTAAATATTAACCTCAGGAATGCACCTCTATTTGGCCATTGCTTGTTTTGTCAAGAAACAATTGAGATCCCTTTCAAAAAACAAAATTCACTGCTGTTCTACAGCAAAATGATTTCAAGTCAAAAAATTCAAATTTCTTTGCACGGAAGCAATTTTTGACTTCATCTTGCTGCTATTTTTACGCTGCATTCAATTTGCCACACTGAAAAAAATTGACATTGCACTGCGGAAAACTGCAAGGGAAGACACAGTTTTTTATGCTACAAAAAGTTTTTTATCCCCCAAAAAGCAAATGCAAAAAAAATCAAGTAAGTAGCCTCCTCTCTCTACAGGGCCGTCGTGACCAGCGCATTGCACATAGTCTACATGTTTCAATTGAAAGTTTCGGCATGTTCCACTGCCAGCACTGTGGGAACCACCGATAAACGATAAACGACAAAAAAGGTAAATACGGGAGGAAGGGGGAGACGTCTCGGTCTACTTTTTGGCCCCTTGGGAAGGAAGCGGGTTTTTGGTGGGAAAGAACCAAAAGAGTTCTTTCTACTCTTTGAACTGTTAGAAAAAAAGTCTGTCATCGCCAGGACACGCAAACTTAAAAGCAGTCTTGGTCTCCATGGAGGGAATAGGCAAGAGACCAGAAGTGCCAAATTTGCACTTATGTACAGTACATCCGGACTTTGCAAAAGGCGCACAGTTGCCCTAATTTCGTCGATTCCTGTGTGGTTCCAAAAAATCTAATTAATGGGCAATGAATTAATTTTGTTCTCCCTATACTTTCACGGAAACTCAAACAGAAATGTTCTTGGGTAGAAAGAGGATGGTTGTGGAATTAATTCTGGTCCGCGCCGCTCATGATGAATAAAGAGAGAAGGGATAAGAAATCACCAGTCCTTTAAGGAAAACCTTTTGAACAAGGCAAAGGAGATTTGAACCTATTACACATTTATGTCTATATCAAATTGAATTTCCTTTTAACTGTAGTTATTGAGTATGTTAAAATCTCCCCCTACACCGCGGGAAAAGAGTGGGAAAAGGAATGTGGTAGAAGGAGGTGCAAAATTCTCCCCGCACCACTTTTCCCCTCCGCCGCTAACTACTTCTCCAAACTCTGGTTGGTACCCCCCTCGAAGTTATTGGAAAGTTCTATATGGCACCTCCTCCCTTCCCCCGCCCCTTTCCCGTACCCGGGAGGAATTCCACTCATTTGGAAGGGGTGGGAATTCCTGCATACCGCGGCAGGAGGAGAGAATCTAGGGTACGAAAGAGCTTAAGAGGAGTCTTCAATTGATCATATAACTGTGGTCCAGCCAGGCAAAATATAGGTTCCGGGAAGGAAGACAATCGAGTGAAAAGGTCCTCCTAGAAAGCAAGAAAGCAAGCTGGCGAGCGATGATTGAATAGTTATTAGTTTCTCACGCTCCCGGCCCTGATACAGACATCGATTTCCCGAGAGAAGAAGCGAACGAATGAAAAATGGCATTAATGAAGCGGGCGATGAAACATTTGGGCGAGCAACATGCATGCATGGTTTTTTTCATCCTCTTTGTCCAACACATTACAATCCCGTCCCGGCGAAAGCCTTGTGTAACCCAATATGCCGCCATCACTCGATTTTCCCGCAATTAAACCAGATCGAGGAGCACTCGGCCGGAATATACTAAATGGATGGGGGTTAGAGGATGCCTGATGTTTGCTTTTGGGCGTCCGGGGAATACGATCGTCCATTCACGCTTCTGCACTGGGATGTACACTTGTACGTACAGATGCGGCACAGGTACAGATAGTGTTGAAAATTAAGTTAAGTTTGGGGAGCAAGTGCAAAAGTTACTTTACTGCCAAGTGCCCAACCTTGCAGCTCTATCTAAATTATATTTTTCTTATTTTTTGGAGATCCTTTTCGGCGCGTATTTTTTGCAATTGCAATTATTGCGATATTGGAACTAGCAAAGCACCAAAAGAACAATACTGTGTGCATTTCCACACTGTGCCCAAAAAGAGAGACTTGTTTCACCTTTCCTCTTTGAGCTGACAGCTAAGCTGACCTTACCCACGAACAAAGAAAGTTGTAAGCCACTCAGCTATTACAGGTGGTCCAAGTCGCGATGATGCGTCAAGCCGTGGACTGCAGAATCCCAAGTCAAGCAAGGCGTCAGGGGATACAAACTCTGAAGAAGAAATTTGTATCCCAGCAATTTATGTGAAAAGTTGCGACAATTGACTTGAACCTGTCAATACAAATACAAAAATGGTGGGGAAATCACATTCCTTGTTTATACAAGTTTTTTATTCTCAGCAATAACAATTTATTCTGAAAGCAAAGATCCTTTGTGTTGGATTACCTAATATCACAATTCCTTGTTCTTTTGTGAGTGGGCAGTGACTTGTTTGATACCTTGTTTCCTTTTAAGAGGTAATTCCTTAGTGCTTGGCTTTTTTCACGGAAAGATTTGCATATTTTCCAAACTGTCATGCTATTGTAGGTAGAAGGCACATACACATGCAAAAAAAAAATACTTTGTGATTTTCCACGATTTTTCCTTCTTTGAAAACTTCCCGCTTCGTCAGAAAACACAGCACTCGATGTTCTAAAACCTAGGTAATTAACGATTTGTACTAATTGGTCTTGAGTCTTAAGATGGCTTCGCTCCCGGGTGCTCCTCCCTCATGTGCCGGTCAAACTCTTTGATGTCCCTGGTGGAGAAGGAGCAGCGGCCCTGGGTGCACTTCTTAAGCATGTTCCTAAACTTGGACGCCGCTGTCATTGAGGTGGCCGCCGCCGCCGCCGCTCCTCTAGCCCCTCGCGCTGCACCCCTAGCCCCTCCTCTTCCCCTTCCCCTGCCTCTTCCTCGCCCCACGAAGGACGGACCAGCCCCCGGCTGAGGAGGGGAAAGAGGAGGCTTAGAGCTTCCTGCGTCGGAAGCGCCTCTCCCTCTCCCTCTCGATGAAGAGGCCGCCGCCTCAGAGGCACCCCTTGTACTGCCTCCGCTGCCTCTGGTCAAGGACGAACCCCGGGCGGCGGCGGCGGCGGCTGTGACAGAGGCGGAGACTGTTGCTGCGGGCGCTGGCCTGGCCGCCCCGATGCCGGGTCCCCTCCCCCTCCTGGTCTCGTCCGACAGCCGCTGCAGGAAGGCGTTCCACTCCGCCTGCGATACCTCCTCGATCCTCCCCGCGTAGATTTGCCTGGCAGTCTTCTCCACCTCCCTCCGCCTCTCCGCCCCGTCCACGTTGGGCACAGAGGCCAGCACGACGAAGCTGCGCTCGACCTCGCTCTCGGACTCGGCATCGATCCTGGCGGAGTCGGAGGTCATGTTCAGTCGCCGGCGAAGCAGCTCGCAACCGCGCGGCGTCAGGTGGAGGAGGAAGCCCTGTTCGAGAAAAGGAAACAAGGTGGTTCAAATGATTGATAAAATGTCTGTCGGTGTCTATCTTACCGGGAATTTGATGAGCGTGAATTTGACGCTGACGATGTCACAGTCCGGCACTGTCACCTCCACGTGAGGCGACCCTGGAAGTAAAAGGAAAGTGAAATATAATGTACTGCGATTTAATTGCTATTTTGCAGTTACCCGGCACTTCCGGCACCGCGGGAACGTTGATGGTGACTCCTTCTGAGGAGAAGCGCACCGGACCCCTCTGGTTGCGGGTTCGGTGGCTACCCACGCGCACGCCGTTCGTCGTCACCTCGAAGAAGATGGACGGAGCAGCAGTAGCAACCGCGGTAGCCGGGGCAGAGGCTGCTCCAGTCACAGGAGCAGCGGCTGCGGTAGCTGCAGGAGCAGCGGCTGCGGTAGCTGCAGAAGACGGAGCAGCCGCAGAAGCCATCGAAGACGGGACTTTTGCTGTTACAGGTACAGTCGAGGAAGAAGTTGCTGCGAGTGTCTTTTTTGCTGCGGCAGGTTTCTGAGCTGTCGATGACTTTCCCGGCTTGGAGGGTCTTCCAGCAGCAGCCGATGAGGAAGAAGCCAGAGCAGGTGCGGACGGCGTCCTCTGGACTGCGCGTCCAGGCTTCGGCGGCATTGAGTGGCTTGGCTCCGAGGGCATCCGAGTTAGAGTGGCAGATTGAGGTTTTGGAGCAGTAGCTGCTGTAGCTGCTGTAACAGCAGCAGGTGCAGAATCTCTTTCCACAGACGGGGATGCTGCCGGCGCTGCCGTCGGAATTGCTGCTGCTGCTGACGTTTGAGAACTCTTCGTTGTAGGAGGAGGTGCTGGCGCTACCGCTGGAGGTTTTTCCACTGCTGTTGGCGCTTCAGAAGCTCTCTTGGCAGGAGGTGCTGCCATCGCTGTCGCTGGTGAAGCTGATGGAGCTGGAGCTTCAGAAGCCCCCTTGGGAGAAAGGCCAACTGGCGCTGGTGCTGCCGGCACTTTAGAAGTTTCCTGTCCAGATGAAGATGGTGCTGCGAGAGGTATTGTCAATGTTGGTGTTTCGCATGCCGCAGGAGCAGTAGGCTCTTGAGTGCCTGGCTCCGAAGCTTCTGGCAATGTTTCTGACACAACAGATGAAGTTGCGGCGGATGCGAAGAGCTCTGAAGCTGAGCCCACCTCAGGAAAAGAAACGGCCGCCTTTGAAACAGCCGTCGGAGGAGGAACGGAGTTGGACTCCTCAGAAGATCGCTGCTCCTGTACGTCAGTTGGGCGACTTTTCGACACCTCCCCAGCGGCATCATTTTCTTCGGGAGAGAGAACTTCCTTCATCAACGCATCTTCCTGGCAATGGGGCTCCGGAACGTAGACCTTATGATCCCCACCGTCCTGGTCCTCCTGATCCAGGCGGGGTCTCTTCGGTTCTCGGCCTCCAGATTCGTCTCCAGAGTCCCTCTGAGACGACAGCCGTAGCTTCGATGTTGCCTCAGTAGAGGCCTCGGTAGAAGTCACTGGAGGCAGGTCGATATCACCTGCTACCGTGGAGGCAGGACCAGGTGCAGCAATCGTCGTTAGAGGCGCGGCAGGTCCTTCCACTTCCTCCGAGCTCCCGGATATCTCTCGGTCGACCTAATTGTGGGGAAAACGGGCAACATTCATGACAATAAAATCCTTCAGACAGCAAAAAGGCCAAGCGGCAAATACTTGCTGAAACAATAAGAAAGGTACGGGATTGAAAAGAGGTACTACCGACACATGGCAAAATGATTCTGATTTATTGAAAGCAAGGAGACGAAGATATCGAGATCCGTATCTTCCAGGAACACACAGAAGGACTAAAAAAAACTCAGTTATCCCTTGACGCAACAAGTCCAGTGATCGAATTTTTCAGGGGCCTAATAACGGAAATGGGGGCTACAAAAAACTGAAACTCCGATCTTTACTTCTTGAGATGATTGGACGGAGAACTTCTTTCTCGATCGCTTACAAAGAGAAGAGGCAATCTCACATTATGCACAAAAATTATGACCAAAACACAAAATAAAACGGATCATCTAATCTTATAGATACAGTAGATAAACTGATAGCACGAAAAATGATGCGACCTCAATCTTAAATTCTTAAGCCCTTAAAACTAGAAGTGCATAGAGCAAGCTCAAGTTACCTCCTCGTGAGCCGAATCAGCAGAGGACCTTTTCCTCTTCCTCGTCAGCTCCTCCAACACCTCCGGCTCTGACCCGCTGTCCGGCAACTCCTCCTCCGACCCCGAGGTGTCCTCGGCCTCCCTGGGCACCGGATCGAAGACCCACCGCAGTCCCCCCTGGTGCCTGTGCCTTCTCCCCCTCAGCCAGGGCCCGCTCTCGCCGCAAACGTCGCAGATGAAGCGCTCGTGTCTCAGGCCGCGGTCCTCGTACGATCGGCGCCTCTTCCTGCTGGCGGGGGCGGGAGGGGGCCCGTACACGCGGATCTGCTCGAGCGCCGGTCTGCCTCGGCAACAAAAAAACCCATGAGCGAAATGAAAACGAGGATGCGAGATGTTTCTCATACCTTGTGGAGCGCGCTGGCCTCTTCGCCGGTGAGTTCGATGCCTTCCTGACGTCGAGCCAAGGCGGGAGGTCCACTCCGCTATCCCCAAGGGTCTGGCGGGCGTCTTCAACTGGGCGGGCGTCTTTGACGACGGCCACTTCTCCGTCATCATCGGCCAGGCTGGCATCGGGGGGAGGCTGCAAAGACGGTAGCGGTGCAAAATCGCCCTCTCCAAAATCGCCCACTCCAGAATTGCCCATTCCAGAATTGCCCAAAATGTAAAATTGTGGGCATCGCGGCCAGCACTTCCTCGAGGACATCTGCGATGGCCCTGCTGATGACCTGGCGGGTGGCGACTCCAGGCTGCCTCACCACGCTGTCCTTGAGAGACCTCATGACCTTCCTTGCCTCGTCCCTTACCAAGTCGGTTTTGTGGGTGTGCCGGCCGGACTCGTGGATGACCTGGTTGTCCTTGCTCTTCAGCGTGACAAAGCACCTGTTTTGCTTGCCGACATTGCAGAGCCACACCGTCGACCCGTCCTGGTTGGTCCTTTTGTGCATGTATCCGTGACCCTTGTATCTCAGAAGAGGCTTCCCCTTCTGGGAGATGGAGAGCTCTATCTTGCTGAACTTGTAGGAAGTGAGATCAGTCAATAATGACCTTGACCTTGACTTTCAAAAATTGTCTTCTTGTCTTTTTCTGTTCAACTATTTTCCCTTTTTCTTTTCATTTTGGTTTCTGTTTTAGGGCTCTAGCTAGGGATGGAAACGGTGGTGGTTGTGCAAAATCACCCACTCCAGAATCTGCCACCTTACCTTTTAGCAATTTGGGCGATTCTGGAGAGGGCGATTTTGAGTTTTTCAATGAAGTGGCCGATTTTGCAGTTTGGCAGATTCTGGAGTGAATCTGCCACCTTACCATTTTGCAGTTTGGGCTATTTTGGAGTGGGCGATTCTGGAGTGGGCGATATTGAGTTTTTTAATGGAATGGGCGATTTTGCAGTTTGGGCGATTATGGAGGGGGCAATTTTGGAAATGGGCAATTTTGTCCCCTTACCTGCAAAGACATTTCCTGGTCCTCCTGTTCCATTTCCTCCTCCTCGTTTTCAGAGCTGCTGTTGATGTTCGCTACGAAGTCCGATGCATCGTCGTCGTCGTCGATCCTTTCCGTCCCCTGCTCCCGAGGCAGGTCGTCCTCAAAGTTGGGGACCACTTTCTCAAAAGCCCCGTCTTCTTCCTCCGCGCCTAAGCTCGCCGCCGCCGCAGGCATCGCCGTGCCGTTCACCACAGTGGGACTTGGAGGCGGCTCCGGCGAGACGTCGTCCTCCGCCGCCTCCGTGGGAGCGTCGCTGGCCACGGAGTCGCTTCGGCTGCTGGGCCGGCTGCTAGTGCTGGTGGCGCTCTCCCCGTCGCTACTGCTGCTACTGCTGCTGCCGACGGCGCCGTTGTTCTCGGGCATCGGCGCTTCTCCTTCCGAATCGCTTTCGCTGGAGAGGTCTCTGTCCTCAAACACGCCGTGCGCGAACATGTTGTGCTGCCAGAGATCGTCGGCGCTCTGGATGTCCGCGTTGGGGCACTTCTTGCACCGGACCTCCTCTTCCAGCTTCCTCCTGCCCCACCACGCCGCCGGCGGGTTCTCCTCCACCTCGTAGTACGGGTCGTCGTCCCTCTGCTCCGGTCCGAACGGCACCGTCGCCAGGTCCAGTCCCCTCAGGGCCCGCCCGAGCGTGGTCTGCCCTGGCACCCTCCTGGTCTCCCTCACCACCTCCCTCACCGCCGCCCTCTTCTCCTTCCGGCTGATCCTTACCCTGGGTTGACCCTCCTCCATCTTGCTCTCCCTGGCCGGCTTGTGCATGGCCTTCATCATTCCCAGCAGGGAGCTGACGCTAATGAGACCCTTGGGCTTGGTGAGGTCCTTCGTGACGTTACTCTCCTTCCTCAGGGGCTCTGCGGTGATGACGGCCATTTGCTGCCGATTCTTCCTGTCCTCCTCCTCCCTCTCCCTTTCCCTCTGCTCCTCCATCCTCTTTTTCTCCTCCTCCGCAGCCTTGGCCGCCGCTTCGCCGCGCAGAGGAACGATCTCAAGTCCTGCACCCACATGCACTCCTCCTCCGGCCTTCCTCATAGCGTTCCTGTTCTTCCCCGTGCCCTTGTCCTTCCTTTGAGGCTCCTCTTCCTCCGCCTCAGGGGAACTGATGGGTTCATACGTCGCCGCCGTCCAGCGGGATGACTCTTCGCCCGCCTCCTCCTCGTCAGGAGAACTTATGCTGTCTAAAGTCAAGTTGCGCAGGTAGTTTTCCTCCTTTTTCTTCTGTCCAGGCGCTGAAGGAGAATCTTCGTCGTCGCTGACTTGGTCGTAATATATGTTTGGCTGCCCTCCGTCAGAGGACAGCTCGCCTTCTTCCCTCTCCTCCGACTTGTTGCTGCCGGCGCCCTCCTTTCTTTTCTTCTCGTTGCCGTCCTCCTTCGAAGAAAGTTGCGCGCTCAGGCCCGGATTCCCGGCGAGGAACTTGCGCCCCATGCGCTTCAAGTGGGATTTTTTATGTGGATGTGGAGTAGTGGTTGAAGACTTTGTTGACCTCTTGCCCCCCCTTGGCCTCCTTGGAGTAGACGCCGTCCCTCGATTTTCCTCGTCAGAGAAATCGAACACGGCGTCTTCTCCGCCGGCCACTCCCATCATCTTCGGATCGGACGTCTTCAGCGCGTTCTTGATAAATATTTCGGACGCTGACGAGGGCTGTGACTGTTGGAGTGACGGCTCCTGAGGAGGGGCCCCGGTATGCTCCTGCTGTTCGTCCACGTTTCTGCGAGAGCCCACCTGTAACGAACAGAGCAAAAAGAACTAACTATATGTACAGAACAGGTGAAAAAACGATAATGCCCTTAGTCCTCTATAGAACTTACCGTGTCTGCACTTCTCGCACTGTTTGCGTTGGCAGTAGTCGGCGCCGAGGGGCCGCCTTCCCCTCTTCCTCCTTCTGCTGTGGGAGTAGTTAAAGAGGCGCCTCGATGCGCGGTTGACTGGGTCTCTCCTCCGACTGTTTTCGAAGGGGTTGCACCGGACGGGTTGTCCACATTTTGGAGTAGTCTGGAAATGCCAAGATTGTTTGTGTAAGGGTAGCTGGAAGGGGAGAAACGTAGTCGGGCAAGATAGTTTACGATAACGCCATACCTTTGGACGTCCATGTCAGAGATCGCATTCGCTTCCCGGAAGGTGGATGACATCGGCGAGTTTGCTTCTACTGAGGTGCTGGAAGAGGTGGGAGCAGAACTGTCCAGCATTGGGGTGAATCCTCCACTGTTTGGTGCCACTCTGACGTTGGCAGGAGCAGGAGGAGATTGTCCTTGTTGCTGTTGTTGGTTCGGCTGCATGTGATGATGCCGCTGTTGCGGCTGTGGCTGCTGTGGCGCCGTCCTGTTGGCCCTCGGCGACTGTCCGCTCGCCTGAGGTGACCGAGCCGATGAAGGGGATGCGCCGGCGGGCGAGGCGCCGGGTGTGCCTCCCCCTGGCGGGTAGAACCTTGGGTGCGCCCCTCCTGGGACCGGCATGGCTCTTCCGGTCACAATGCTGTACGACTCCATGTCGGCGCAGAACAGTTCGGTGGCGAGGGGCGCCTTGGTTCCTCCGTGGGCAGTCCGAGGGTGCCACTGGCGGAACTCGTCGCCGTTCTTCTTCTCCTTGAAACACACCCACTTCTGGAAGTAGTCCAACTGTTTGGTGTCGTCCTCAACAGCGGCAAAGAGCTCGTTCAAGTTCCTCAGCGAGGTGAGGAATATGGCATCTCGGGCGATGAGGTCTCTCAGAGCTCCCTTCGACGTCTTTCGGTTGTTCGGGTCTGAGAAGTGCTCCTGCGCGCGCAGGGGAGTGGTGTTGAGCTGATATAACAGCATCTGTCGTACAATCCATATGTCACTGTTGGCTGACTTTTCTTTGCAAAAGAGGAGCCTCGGGTCAAACACCGCGGCTCCCAGTGCCTGCTTCAGAGCATCTTTTTTCCCCACCGGCACCAAGAGCACGTCCAGGGAGCACATCAACTGCTCTGGCTCATCCTGGTCGCGCCGGGCCCTGAACAGCCTCTCGGACACCTCTCCGGCCCGATACTGACGGAGATAAAGGAGGACGTACTGGCGCACATCCTTTGAGCTTTTGACCTTAAGGAAGCTCTGGGCCACGGCTTCCACTCGACGCTTGATGCACATGACTTTGGGGTTGGAGTCTCTGCCACGGATCCTAGAATTAATAAATTAAGTTGATAAGTACAAGAACGCATTCAAAATAGCAATTTATATCGCGAAAACACCGTAACTTTATACTAGGGTGGTACTGTGTGTACAATATTAAGCATTACCGGTAAAATACCCAATGCTACATGTGACATTGACATACGCCGTCAGTGTGACTGTCACACTGACGGTCACGAACGAACGAGCCAGCGAGGGCATAAAAACTATTCAAATTTGAATCAAATGAATGAATTTCAATGAAATGGTAAAGAAAACTAAGGGCATAGTGCCCTGGGCACTTTTAAAATTTAAAAGTTGACTTAACAAACAAACATCAAGGGCGATTGAAGGCTTTGACGACTGCACGGCTTAAGAGCTACCTAGATCGCTAGAATAACAAGAACAAGCACTTCTTTCTTACCTCGCTGTGCAATCTGGCAGGCAGCGCTGACACATGTCCTCCAGCTGGCTCCTCTTGACGAAAAAGACCTGCCTCTGCGCCATAATTTCCTCTACACAGTGCCTGTTGGCCCTCTCCTCGAGCGGCTTGGCCGTTAGGACGAGCACCCGGCCCTCCGGGTTCGACGCGGGGGCTACGGTCGGCGGCAGATGCAGATGGTACACCTTGAGAAAGACCTTGCCGTGGTCACCTCGCTCCTTGAAGGTCCGCACCGCCACTGTTTCGTCCTCGCCGAACGCGATCTTCTCCAGCACGTAGCTGAGGTCCAGCTCGCAAGAGCGGTCTCCCTGGTTGAAGTTGACCTTGCTGCCCCTCGGGAAGAAGACCACGACGTGGTTGGTGGCCAGCGCACAGTACTCCGGGTTTGAGAGCGCGTAGATATGTCGGAACTCGTGCGCCACCTCGTCCCGGCGCCCGTAGACGCACCTCTCCAGCACCTCCCTCCGGACGTCCTCCGTGGTCTTGCAGGAGACCCCGCTCGGCAGCGGGAGGGGGAGGCCGGGGAAGGCGGTGACGGCGGGAAGGAAGGACACCATAGACTGGACGTCGAACTCCTGAGACAGGGCGCGGAAGGTACCCTCATCCCAGAACGATGACTTCTTCTACAAGAGAACATTGGAATAAATTTCCATGTCTAAACTGCCAACGGAAACCGGGGAAGGAAACACTCACGTTCGTTCCATTCTCCAGGAGAAAATATATTCTGAACTCCTGCATCGTTGCCATCCTGGCCGCCCGCACTCGCTTCGATCCCATGAGCATATGGGCCTCAGGGCCTGTCAGCGGGTTGTCGACAAACTCAGTGTGCACTGTTTCACCCTGTGAAGAAATCAACGTTAGTGAAACAAGCTCTATCACACTGGTATCGGCCACTTACTTTGCTGAGGTTCTCCATGCCATAGGGAGAGAAGCAAAAGTACGTCTTGTCATTGTCTGAAAGCACCACAACGTTGTAGTCGCACATTCCGTTTGAGGTGGCGAACGGGTGCTGCACGGTGATGAGGCCCTTGAACTCAAAAACGAGGCTGATCTTTGGCGGGGCCTGCAGCTGATTGAAGACGGCCTCAGAGGACGGGCGTCGGTGGCCACCGCCGGACGGTGTCTCCTGGGGCAGCAGTGCCCCAGCTCTGGTGGACGGAGGCGGCAAAGATCTTGCAAGTTGCTTCCCCCCAGCCTGTTGAGCGGTAGGAGGGGCAGGCGCCGACCGTTGATGGCTGGACGCACCTCCTCCTCCTGTTCTCCTGGGAGCATCCTTTGCGATCAAACCGTGGTTCACGCACCAATCCCAAAGGGAGTCTTCAGTCAGTCCTCGAAGAAGTCGTGAGCGGCGTTCATCATTTTCTCCAAGGCCAAGATCACCCACAAAGGAAAATACAGTCGCGTCTCCAGCTCTGAACAGGTCGGCGGAGGTGTTCAGTTCTTGCAAGGGGGCAATGTTGGTCTGTCTCTTGACGCCATTAAAGATGGAAGTCAACACCTCGAGGGCCTCCCTCTCCTCCTCCGGCGCCGGCGCCGGAACAACTACGGAAACTCCTGCCTCCGGGTCGTATAAGAGCGGCATGTCTTCCTGAGGTGGCTTTGGAGCTCCAGCTGAGGCGTCAGAGACTTCCGGAGATCCCCCTGCAGCAGCGCCTTGTTGTTGAGTGGTTTGTGCTTGCTGCTGTCGGTGCTGAACTCCTGACGTTCCAGGTGAACTCTCTTCTGACAGATAGAAAGAGACAAAACATGAAAATCTAAGACACACGCGAACTAGAGATGAATGTAGCAAAACAGAATTATCTACCTGAAAGAAGAACGCAGTCGTCGCCTCCGCTCTGACCTCTGAGTCTCTCAACCGCTGTTAGCACTGCGGAAGACCGAGTCGAGGCCTCTTCAACGTGGTGCTGTTGAGATGCTACCTGCTGAGTCGGCTGGGCTTGCTGTTGCTGAGCAGTCGCTCGAGAATCTGTAGCAGCCTGTTGTCCTTGTGCCTGGCTGTGCTGTTGCGCAGTTAGCTGCAGTAGACCGTGCTTCCGTGCCGCCGCTGTAAGCCGCTCCTCCGACGACCCATCCAGACCATGGAGCCACCCGAAATGCTCTCCGGCTCTCACTACCAAACCGTCCACTGCTTGTGCGAGGCTGTGGGCCCCCGTGTTCAGGTCGACGGCAGCCATCATCTGCACCTCCCTCGAGATTATCTTGGCCACTATAGCCAGGCAGACGTCGTTGCCCGCCGCGCCTGACAAGACCCGACCCAAAGGGTCAAGGAGGAGACGCTGGGCGCTGGTCAGGTCGGTGCAGAAGAGAAGGCACGCGTCTCGGAAAATCTTGAAGGCGGACCAGACTGATGTTTGTAGCTCGTTCGTAGTAGTGGTCCCGGCGGCGATGTCGTTGACGGCGGCCCGCAACTGTTGCTCCGACCTTGCCAACTCTCTGCGGTACTGCTCGAGGGAGGCCTGGCTTGTTGCCTGGGAGGATCCCGGCGCCGCCGCTTGCTGCGCTTGGGGCCGCTGTGGCGCCAGCGCCGGGGCCCTCAGGAGGCGCTGCACAAGAAGGGAGCTCTGATGCCGCTGACTAGGAGGGTGGCTTTGTCGCATCTGATGGGCAGGCCGTTGGACAGGTACTTGTGCGTGGGCAGCATTCGGCGGCTGTTGCTGCTGTTGAGGACGGGGGTAAGCGGGCGGGGGAGGCCTCGGGCGGATGGGTCTGTAGCCCGGGGCAGGAGCTTGCTGAGGAACCTGGTGGTGTCTGGGCGGCAGGGCTTGCTGTCCCTGCTGCCGCACGAGATTCACGTGTGAGTGGGACGGCACTGGGACGTGCTGCTGCGGCACTGGCCATTGGTGTTGCATGCGCCCGGGAGCCAACCTCATCTGAGAAGCATAATTTAGATTGTGTCTCTGCTGCGCTACACTTGGTTGCTGCTGCTGCAAGTGGATTTCATGCAACGTCTGCCGCATTTGGAAGCTGTTGTACTGTTCGGCAAACTGGTGGTGCGCCCGAACCTGGTGCTGTTGTGCATTAGCATGAACCTGAACTAGCGGGTTTGGCGGCGCCGGCGCCTGTCCTGGCGGCGCGGGAACTTGCGACCGAGAATGGCCCGCCTGGTGGTGATAGCTATAATCCTGTATCTGGTACTGAGCGGGAGCGCCTTGCGACGCCGGTGCCTGCGGAACGGCAAACACTCCCTGATATTCTCTCTGCGCCTGTTGTTGCTGCAACAGCACCTGTTGTTGTTGCTGC
>JAAUXV010144920.1_pt1 | contig 22299 bp, 22 predicted proteins | sample 7278181 | NCBI WGS metagenome assembly JAAUXV01 (sample SAMN14350114, study PRJNA611818) | marine sediment metagenome | isolation source: surface marine sediment (2.1m) | place: French Polynesia: Moorea | collected 2018-08
AGGAAGACTTGCGAACTGCGAGAACGGGGTCAATCGACGACGCCCTTTCGCGCACTCCAGTCGACCATGGAGGAGGAGGAGAGTAAAGGCACGCCGCCACCAGAAGCAACGGGGTCAATAATTCTATAGAAGGAGGCGCCGCCTAGAATCATGAGGCCAGTTTATTCATGTGAAGAGAGACGAGTTGTTTGAATAGAAGAGAAAAGAGAACTACGTGAGTTCATTAGTCCATTTGCTTGCCGTCGTCTGCACTAAGCGCAAACCGAGAGATAGAGAGAGAGAGGGAGGATTGGGGAACGAGATAGGGCGAATTCACTTCAGTGCAGTTAAAGTATGTATCGTAGATGAGTTTGACGATACCTGATTATGTAAGTACTTGAACAGCAAAAGCAACAACACCAGCAACAATGAATAAAAGAACAGCAGTTGCAGTTGCAGTAACAGACTCGAAAGAAACAGGCAGCAGCAGCAGCAGCAGCAGCAGCAGCAAGACTAACAAAAGCAAGAGCAACAGCACAAGTAGCAGAATCAGTGACAGCAGCAGCCGCAAGAATAATGACAGCAGCAGCAGCAGCAACAAAAACCAAACGGAGTAAAAACACCAGCGTAAGTAATCTACACAATAACTGCCTTAGCAACCGCAGCAACAGGAAATATCAACAGGAAAGAGCAACAACAACAGCACCACAAGCATCAGAAGTAACAGTAGCAGAAGAATAAAGAGTAGTGGATGCAGCAACAACAGCACAGCAGTAACTGCCGCAGTAAGAAATACACAGCAACATGGTGAAAACAGTGAAAACAGTGAAAGTAGCAAAATAGTATAGAGAAGCTACAGTAGCAGTGGCGGCAACTGCAACAGCAAAAAACAGAGCAACAAATGAAGTCACTTCAGGAGCTATACTACTGGGTATAGCAATAATATTGCCACACAGCAGCAACTATTCTGGTGTAACATAAACTGCTGTTTATGCACTAACGTATCGTGACGACAGAAAGTAAGTTTTCCCTTGTAAATGGGCCGATCACAGAAGATTTATTTTGTTCACACATGCCTTCACCTTGAAATTGAGCCGAAGGAGGCGACGCATCCTATGATTCAGCAAATCCACTTCCATTGGTCTGGACCTTTCCATTTATTGTTTGTGAGTCTTACATCATGAAAAAAATGAGTATGACGATCAAAGCAAGAACTAATGTGACTCTGAGTCTGACTTTACTTTTCATATTTGCGTTTTCCGCTGGGATAATATGGTGTGTCGCGCGTTAGTAAAAGCATTACTACTGCACTTGCTCCACTAACATCATTTCTTATTGCTCTCAATTTCTGTGCAACCGAGCATACACAAGAAAAATACAACCGCACCCTGCACCAGAAGAGAAGTAGTACTTGGACTCGTACAGTAGAGTATTTAACGAACGTGTACCTTTCTTGTATGATTGTCGAATCGAGAAAGATGGCAATGCTGGAAGTGACTCGCAAGTCAGCAAACATTTTTTACTACCAATTCATGGGATTTGTCGTATGTTACGATATTTTGAAGCATTGAAGTAATAAAAAATACTAAAATTTAAAACATGCGCTTTAAAAATTATTTTTTTTTTCATTCATAAAAAAGATTTGCTAAGCATGCGTAAAAAGAAAAGTAAGAACGATAAGAAATTTGTCTCGAGAATACGACACATTGGTGCTTTTCCTTCTTTTTGAAGCCTACTTTTGGGCGCGTTTGTTCAAAAACAATTGGCCACCAACTGACACCGCAACACGGCGACAGGCGACAGGTCCGTCGACGCCGACGACGACTTTGCGCCCGAGTTGGCGCCCAACGACGAGACCACGGTTAACGAGCACAAGGTGCTCTTCACTTAAGTCCTCAAAGTCGGCGTCGCCGGTTCAACGTCCCTGGTTGCGGCCTGATCGGAAAACCCGTCACATCGTTACCTCGCTCCCTCGACGACATCCATCATGCTGGTGACTCTGAAGAACCTCCAGCAGGAGACCTTCCAGTTGGAGGTGGACGGAGCCATCACGGTGAGAAGCGGGGGGGAACTGCGGGGGGTATTGGGGACAAGGTTTAAAGCAAAATGGCCTTTTAAAGTTAGGCCACGCTACCTTTCCCCGAAAATGCGTTAGGAATAAGCATTTTGTAAGTTATTAAGCACTCAAATGATGTAGTGGAGGTTAGGCTGAATCTGTTACAATTACTGTCTAAACGTAGCACAAATTCTCTTTTACTGCAGATCAAGGAGCTGAAGGCCAAGATCGAAGGTGAGAAGGGCGAGAAGGATTACCCGGTAGCGGCACAGAAGCTCATCTATGCCGGCAAGATCATGGCCGACGACGACGTGCTATCAAAGTACAACGTGGACGAAAAGAAGTTCATCGTTGTGATGGTGGCAAAGGTCAAGGCGCCCCCCCCCGCCGCCGCCGCCGCAGCCGCAGCCGCCGCTCCCAAGGAGGAGGCCAAGGCGGAAGACAAGAAGGAGGAGGACAAGAAAGAGGATAAGAAGGAAGCGGACAAGAAAGAATCCAAGGTAAGAATGTGGTTGAATGTTGTTTGTTCCTTGTGCTCTGTCTTCACTCGACGTCTTCCTCAGGATGAGCCCATGGAAGAGGACAAGAAAGAGTCTGGCGCCGACAAGGACAAGGAGGAGGGCAAGGCTGCCTCCGGCTCCGACGGCAACGACCTGGTGATGGGCGAGGGACTGACGCAGATCGTGAAGAACATCATGGACATGGGCTACGAAGAGGCCCAGGTCAAGGCCGCTCTGAGGGCCAGCTTCAACAACCCCGACCGGGCGGTGGAGTACCTGCTGACGGGAATCCCGGCCTCAGCAACGCAGGAGGAGGCCGCAGCAGCACCCCCGGCACCTGCCGGAGGAGCAAGGACTTCCGGTTCCGAGTCCTCCGCCGCTCCCGCCTCAGGAGGGGGCTCCTCTGAAGACTCCTCCTCAGCCCCGTCGACCGGCGGCGGCGGCGGATCGGGAGGCGGAGGAAGCGGTGGCGGTTCGGGCAGTGGCGGCGACCCCCTGGCGTTTCTGCGCGATCAGGAGCAGTTCCAGGAGATGCGCGCCCTCCTCCAGTCCAACCCCAACATGCTCAACGCCGTCCTCCAGCAGATTGGGCAGTCCAACCCGCAGCTGCTCAACCTCATCTCCCAGAACCAGGAGGCCTTCATCCGGATGATCAACGAGCCGGAGGCGGGAGAGGGAGGAGGAAGCGGCGGATCCGGAAACCCCTTGGCGGCCCTCGCGGCGGCAGGGGGCGGAGGAGGAGGAGGAGGAGGGGTCATCCAAATTTCTACCCAAGATAAGGAGGCCATCGAGAGGGTAAGAAGAAAGGAGGAAAAATTTGTGCTGAAGCTTAAATCTAGTCTCTTTATACTTTTCAGCTAAAAGCCCTTGGCTTCTCGGAACACATGGCCGTCCAAGCCTACTTCGCCTGTGAGAAGAACGAGAACCTGGCGGCAAACTTCCTTCTTTCACAAAATTTCGATGATTGAGACACTAAGAAGATGGATGATGGGACTGGAGGCTCGAGAAACCCCCCTCAGTCACCGCAATGGGTTGCTGGAGATTACAGTACCAAAACACTCTTTATCACCACAACATCTTATTAGATCGTGCGAAAGAAAGAAAATCTAAAAAAAACATTGTATCTGGGGTTTCGCCTTCAAGCTACTTCAGAAAAAAAGCGCAAGAGCTTGCTCTTATTTTGGTTAAATATGTTTGTCGTGCTGATCTTATTGGAAAAATAAAAAAAGTTGCATAAGCCTTTTTTGGCGGAGCTTCACGTATGTATTTTTCCAGAAACGAAACCTGGCCAGGCTGACGTGATAAAAAAATCTTGCCAGGCGATTCGAGCCCACCCAGAGCGAAAAAAAAATATTGAAATACGTACGAAGGCGAGATGAACTGCTGTCGCTACTTGCATGTATGAATCCTGCTTGTACGGAGAAGCTTCTTGCTATTGTGTTTTGTAGGTATCAATTTTGAATCAGTCCCCGTAATTCGTAATGAATCTTCGCTTATTCCCCCTTCAAACCATGCACAAGATATCACGACCGGCCGAAAGTCATCACGACGAAGGCCCGGGGCCTGAAAAGAAAAGAAAAATATTATAAGCAATTTGCACATGACATCTAGAGCCTTAATACCTTCTGTGTAATTTGGCTTTTCAGCATTGCCATCCTGCAGCGCCGTCTTCTCGTCTGCCGACTTCCTGGGCGGGGGCATGGGGATGGCTGCCGTGTTTTCGGCGCCGGGGGGAGGCATGGCGAACACGGTGCCGCCGCCGCCGCCGCCGCCGCCGGGCGCCGGTGCTGCCGACGAGGGCGTTGGGGCGGAGGTGCCGTTGTCGCCGCTGTTGCTGCTGCGCGGCTGTGACGTCACAGTGGGGTCCTTAAATTCGAAAAAGACACATTCATTTGCTCGAAGCGATAAGGGCAAAGCGGCTCGAATTGAGGTTTCAAAAGCTGGAGAAGGGGGGGAGGAAAGAGTGGGAAGGGGAAGATGAGTTTGCGATGACGCTAAATATTCTTGTTGGTGTTTGGCAAACGAGAAGGCAGACCGTGGCCGTACCTGATAGGCGTTGTGTTCGTCGGCATCGGCGCCCTGCAAAAGATTGAAATATTGCATGTCGGACGATTTCGGATTTTTGCACTTTGCATACCTCAAATTCTGCGACGTCCGGCATCTCGTCCTCCTCGTCCAGCTTGGGCTTGCACTTGCCGCAGCAGCAACAGCAGCACAGGCAGCAGCAGCAGCAGAAGTAGCAGCCCGTAAGGAGGCAACAAGTGTAGAAAAGGCACTGAAACGAGAGGACACGTTAGTAATGTGGTTCACTTCCTCCACTACTGTAGGAACGTACCTGGAACCACTTTGAGGAGAACATCATGACGTGCCCGACGACCTCCTCTCCGAATTGGTCAGCCAGGTAGAGGCCGAAGGAGCCGTATTTGTCGTACAGCTCACGCTTCTTCTCATCGCTGAGGATGGAGTGGGCGTGGTTGATTTTCTTAAACTGGAATTGGAATCGAAATGACTATCCTTCCTTGTCATGCATCATGTTCAACTCGTACCATCTCCTCTGCCTCCGGGTTGTCCGGATTCTTGTCTGGATGGTACTTGAGTGCTAGTCTCCGGTACCTCTTCTTGATGTCCTGCATGGAAGAGTCCTTGGGGATCTCCATGAGGGCGTAGAGGGACTCCCCGCTACGACTGGAAGGAAAGATATCATATCAAATTCTTTAGCTGTTCGGCCAATATGTACATCATATGTGAGGCATTAAAACGAGGCTAGAAAGAGCCATTTTAACCATTTTTAATCAACGTCAAGGGTTGGTCGAATAAAATGGATTTGCCAAAGAGAAGTTGGTCTACTCACGAGAGTCTGTGTATGTCATCCCTGGCGCCCCCTCCGCCGCGGTAGCTCCTGCGGCGCTGAGAAGATGAGGCCGAGGCGCCGGCCTCGCTCTGGGTCATGGCGGCGGCGTTGGCCGACGGGGTGCTGAACACGAGGAATTTGAGGAGAGTCACGTGCGGGAGGGAGCCCGATCCCGGCGATCCTCGCCCTGCGTTGTTGGCGTCCGCCGGCGGCGCAGCGATTGCAGAGGGGCGGCGCAAAGGACTAGGGCGGAGGTCGTGGGATGGCGGCCTCACTAATCTCTGGCCATTATCTCCAGGGGGAACGAAGGAAGGCGGCGCAGTCGACGACGCGGACGGGGGCGACGCCACCAACAAGTCTCGGGCGCGGCGGGCGGCGGCGGCGGCGGGCGGCGCAGCTCCTCCTCGTTGGCGCGCGCTCTGGCTCTGGCTGTTGCAGCTGTGGCGCAGCTGCTCTTTCGGCCTCTGTTGCTGCTGTGCAGAGAAATCAGCTGAGTTCTAAAGAACACAGCTGCGAAAAATAGCAAAGTGAGAAATTCGAGCGGAGGCGGGAGAGAAGGAGAAACGAACAAGCCTGGCGGACCTGCTGAGCAGGAGTCCTGCTGCAAGACCACAGGTAACAGGATATTACAAGGACAGCTTGCACGGGAATCAGAGGTAAACCTGTGCAAGGGACTCAAATTGACCATCCCTCATCATTAGAAAGCTCATGGGGAGGACCCCTCTTGGTGTAAGGCAACTTGCTGTGCAAGGTCCTCCTCTCGGCCGCATCGATCCAACGGCCTCCTTCCAGACGGACTTGGCCTTGTAGTTGTCCGCCATGTCCCGCTTCTACCGCCCCCAACCTCCTCCCTCCGCCAACGACGCCGACCTGGCAGAGGAGAAGCGCCGCCAGCGCCTGCGCCAGAACAACGTGGACCTGCGCCACCTGGAGTCCAAGCTGCGCCTGGCCTACATCAACAAGGCGCGGGCGGCGCAGGTGGCTGAGCGAAGACTGCAGGAGCGACTGCTTGAGCGGGAGCGAGCCGAAGAGGCTGAGGCTAACGAGCGCGCCAGGGCAGACAGGGAGCGGGAGGAGGCCGAGGCGGAGCGGAGAGAGGCCCTGGGCAAACGGCAATACTGCGCCCAGCTCGGGATTCAGCTGGCCGAGAAGCAGGAGGAGAGGAACCGAGCCTACAGGGACTTCCTGGAAGAGAAGCGCAGGGTGGACGAGATCGTGGCCAAAGTCAGGAGGGAGCAGAGGGAGAGGGCGTTGGAGCGAGTGGCCAGGCGTCAGCTGGAGCGGGAGGCCGTACAAGAGTTCATGTCCATGCAGCGGGAGATGGCGGAGAGGGAGGCCAGGAGGGTGGAGCGGGAGGACGCGGCCATCAAAAAGTACCTCCAGTGGAAGGAGAAGAGGGTGGCGGAGCAGCAGGAGGTCGCCAGGAGGAGGAGGGAGGTGAAGAACGAGGCGGTGATGGGGCTGGCCCTCGAGATACAGGTCAGGGAGAGGGAGGAGAGGGAGAGGGAGGAGCTCATGCACGAGCTGCACGTGGGCAGGATGGAGGAGGAGGAGAGGAGGATGGAGGCCATGGAGGTGGAGAGGGAGATTCGGAGGCGGCTGCAGCTGAGGGAGTCCAACGAGGCGGCGCTCGAGTTTCGCCAGAGACAGAAGGAGAGGGAGAGAAGGGAGGAAGAGGAGTGGCGGGTGAGGGCCATGGAGAAGATGGCCGAGGACGACAGGCTGGAGCAGCTCAGCAACCAGAGGAGGAGGCAGAAGCAGCTGGAACACAGGAGGGAGGTGGAGAGGCTGCTGGAGGAGAGGAGGATGCTTAGCGCAAGGGAGAAGCAGGAGGAGGCACTCTTCTGGGAGGAGAGGAAGCGGGAGGAGGAGGAACTCGAAAACATCGTCAAGGAGGAGAGGCGAAAGCTGCTCCAGAAGCATGCTTCCAAGCTGGTGGGCTTCCTGCCGGGGAAGCTCCTGACCGAGGAAGATTTGGACGACCTGGACGAAAGTGTCAGAAAATCTTTTAGAATCCGCCCATTTCGCGATCCTTTAGAAGAGCTGGAAGCTTTTTACGCTTAAGTCACTGTCAAATCAAAATGCTTTTGTACGGTAAATTAAATTTCTTGCACTTTTGTCATTTGGGAAGCTGCGTTTCTCCACGTTATTTTTTACCTGTAAAAACGACGAAAGAAGCGTTTAGATTTCTGAACAAATGGCAAGAAGAATTAAGTCCATGAAGACCGATGCGTCTACTCTCGCATCTCTTGTCGCCTCTGAAGTGGACATAGTGGGTTCTCCTCCAACAAAGAAAGAACACGTAACTTCGAGAGCCACCACCACAAGCGGAAAAGTCACCAAGGGGATCGAGCCCCGTCCGCCGCTGTCCTCGGCGGAGGAAACGGACGAAACCGACCCGGACGTCCTGTTCAGCAAGCTCCCAGAATTACCCAGCTTGCCGGCAGTAAAGAGGACCAGCCTCATCACGTTCAATGACACTCAGTTTCAAGGAAAGTGGCTACTTCTCATCACTACGGGAAACAAGCGGAAGGTACGTACAGCTCGCCAACTGATTTTTTTTACAATTTTCAACTATCATTCATTGCAGGATGCTTCCAGTTCCCTGATAGAGATATGGAAACATATCGACCGCTTCTACGATCTCGATTGCCTGGTCTTTGTGCTTTCGACAGACGATTGGGCGAACTTGGTTCGTTTTCGCTGCCGTAAGGTGCTGGAGCGAGGTCTAGGAGGAAGACTCGACATCAACTTGCTCGCCGTCCAAAATATGCCCCAGAACAGGATCGCTCTCGGAAAAATGGGGGTTATCAACGAGGACAGTGAGGCCCCCAACGGATGGAAGTTTTGCTACCCCGCCTACATGCTTTATTGCCCCGACAAGACTCTAGTGGAAAAGGTAGTACTCAAGGATGAAGACAACAGGACAGTTACATGCACCGTGCACCAGCCCTCATCCTACTCAGTCTTCGAGGGAAGGCCCGAGAAGTCCATAAGATCGGGACTGATTTCAGATCCAACTAGAAATGATTCTGTGGTCCGACTAAATCTTCTCAGTTGGCCAATAACTGAGGAGGATGTCGAATGGATTTTGACAAAGTTGAAAACTCTGAAACCAGTTTATGACATGGCAAGAGGTTGTGGTGTATCATTCGAAGAATTTGTACTGAGCTGCAATAAGGTTGTTGATAAAAAAAAGGTCAGCAAGACAGAAGTCAAAAACAAGAAGTTGAGAAAACTTCTTAAAGAAGTTAATATCGAGCACGAGTAAAAATATACTATGGAAAAAACAAAGTTCGCGAATAAGACAACCTTTACTAACTTTTTCCAACGCTACCGTTGAAAAATCCTTTGATTGCTTGAAACCATCTTGAATTTCCGATGATACGAAAGAACTTGCCTGCGTAGCTCTTCTTCAACAATTCTAAATAAGAATCGACATCCTCTCTTTCTGTCCATTGTAGCATTTCGTCTCCACGGCAAAACATGTCCATGATACCACAGACAATAAACATTATGCCTGTCACCACGTATATTATGCTATAGGTAAAGGCCGTGTGTTCAAATTTCTCGTCTTCTGGTTTTATCGGAGATAGATAGTAGGGCTCATCATACAAAGTACTCCTGTCTCCACGCGACAGTTTCTCTTTGTGATCATTGATCATTTCAGCGACGGGAGCACCGGCACCAATGAGAAGTATGCCCAAGAAAGTGGCGAAGAAAGACGTCTGAAAACGGAAGAGCATGTCGCCATACATATTTTTTTCTGTAGATGAAAATCCTACCGTAACGAGGTATTTCTCTCCAAGCAAGTGTCCTATAAATGCGGCTAGGGTATACAGCAATATTATGGAGATCAAGGTAGCTAGTTTTCCTTCGCCAGATATGAGGAAAAAGTATGTAGTGTGGGACACTTCGTTCGCTTTTGCCAAGGCGAAGAGTAGGGCGAAGGGTAGGAGTACGAGAGCCTGAAAAAGAGGTCTTTAGGAGAAAACTGTCATTAAATTTAGCAAGGGCAATACCGTTTCTACGCCGATAAGTATAAGATAAGGGACGGAGAAGTTGCATGCAGGGTTGCGCCAGGAAATGTCATCACTGCATGCGAATAAGGCAACTAGGCCAACCATGTTAACGAAAACTAGGAGGCCAAGGAGGGTTTCTAGTCCTGCCATCCACTTGAACAGAAAAACTTGGTCTTTGGTAGCTGAGACGAGATATGAATGCTTCCCTACATGATGGTGAAACTTTAAGGCATATTCCAGACTTTCTATAGCCTTTACTCGAAGGCTCCCCGCCAGGAGTAAGATCACTGCGAATGGAATGCACATCATGAAGTGCTGGAAGATAACACAGATTAAGCATTCGTACGTATTATCAAGAAAAAAGTCTTGCCCGCGTACCATCTTATCAACTCGGTCTCCCATTACAATACAAATCAAAAGCACAAGAGTGTATGGAAACAAGCAAAGATCAGCCATATTCCACGCGATGATATTTTCGGAATGTCTTCGCCATATTCTCCGAAGAAGGTCCTCCTCTTTCAGATCGATTTGGCGAGCAATATCAACATCGGCCATGGTGAGTTTTTCGTTTATGACGGCTTCAGCATGCTTCTTGATAAACAGGAGCAAATCGTGGTTGTCGCCGTTTGTTCGCAAGACCAGAGCAACAATCATTAGAGTACAGGAGCACACCTACAATGGAAAGAGGGGGGAAACTTACGCTTCTTGCGCTCAACAAATATAAACTCACCATTTCTGCCGCAACAAAAAGGTTCAGGCCCATTAAATTCCAGCAACTGACATTGCATTTCAAGCTGAAGACTTTCATCACAATCGTTTTTCAAATTTAATTGTTTAAAAATAGGGTTTCCCTTACGGAACTGAAAATAAATTAATAAAAATAGTTTAGCTACCAACAAGCGCCCAAAAAAACGGCGTTTGAAGAAAGAATACAGTGCTCCTCGCCGTCCTCGAAAAATGGAAAGTGAGGGAGATCCTGGAAGGATCTGGAAAATTCTTGCTTCTCTGCAATAAATAAAAAAGTTTTGAAGTAGAAGAATAGAAAAAGTCTTAGAACTGATGTTTATTTGTAGTAAAATAAGTAAATCGCTTGCAAAACATAAAAAACACAATGACTTCGAAACGTCAATTTGGTTCATTAGCGGCCGCAGTCGTTTTGATCTGATAAAGATCTAGAAACTCTTGGTAACAAGACTTGGGAATGACATTTTTCACCTCGAAAGATTGGAACACGTTGAAAAAGACAGACTTATCTTCGTTCTGTGAGGCCGCCTCCAAAAACTTCCGCACGGGCAAGTGGTCGAGGTTGTTGGCTGCGGCGTACTTCACAGCGTTCACCACCAGCCCTTTTGACAGCAGCACCTCGCAGATCTCGTCCGCAGAGTTCCGCAGTCTGTGCAGCATGTCCATGGCCAGCTGGAGCGCCGGCTCGTATGCGCTCTCCAGGGAGAGGAGCAGGCACGCCAGGGGCTTCGAGTCCGGGATGACGCGATACTGCAGCAACACATGTAGCTGGAACCACTGCCGGGAAGTCACCAGGAGATTTATAACGAGCTCGCAGAGGAAGTACTGCGGGTTCAACTTGTGCTCCTCCAGGCTCCTGAAGTACTCCATCAGGATGGCCTCCAGCCGTTTTCGGGGAAGGTTGTTCACCTCCAGCATGGGCGAGAACAGGCTGGCGAAAAGGTCTGCCTGGTCGATCACCACTTTGGTAGTCTGCGCGGAAGTTCTCCTGTTTTTGTCCTGTTGCACTTCAGACCCCCCTGTCGGAGAAGGTGCCGAAGGGCTCGTTGGACTGAGAGTCTGTCTTATGGCCTGCCTGGCGGATGAGAAAGAAGTGGACGTCGGGAGTGCCATCTGCTGCTGCATCCGCGCATTGACGTGCAGCCTGTACTCCGCGTTAAGCTGGTCGAGAAGCCCGCCTATCGTTCGGACGTGGATCGAGGTGTCGGAGCAAAGGCGAAGCAGGACCTGGAGCATGATCCCCTTGGCGCCCTCCCGCCTCTTGAGGAAGGAAACGAGCCGGGCAGGGTCAGGAATGGCCTCCAGGAGCTTCTCGGCGCTGGCCACCGACAGTCGCACCTTCCACATGAGCCCCTGCTTGGCGTCGACCACAACATCGGGTTGGAAGGTGACCCAGCCAGACGCGTAAGGAGACGGCGGGAGAGAGGTGGAGTCAGAGGAGCAGGAGGTTGTGGATGAGGAATCCGACGGGTTCTCGAAAACTCCTGTAGCCGCCGGCAGAAGGTATGTGACGGTCCCGTCAGAGTCTCCCGTGGAGCAGAGGTCGAAAAAGAACGTCTTGAAAAGGGGCTGAGAATGGACCATCAAGACGTCGTCGACGCAGTTCAGGGCGAGCCCTCCACCGGAGCTCTCTCCAGGGACCTTGAGTACGAACGTCTTGCTCACGCTGGGGCTGCCTCCTGAGCCTCCCTTGAAGGAGAGGGCGAAGAGGTGGAGCTCGTCGCCGCTCGTGTTTCCCGCCGCCCTCTTGCCATGCAAGATGACGGCCACGTAGGTCCTCCCGTAAAGCTGGACAATGGCCACGTCGCGATCATTGAGCTCGTGGCCGTCGAACTCCAGCTTATGCAGCTTGTAAACGTATCCGCCCCTGAGCAGGAAGACGTGGAGGGCCTTGACGGAGGGGGCGGCGGCGGTCACCATTACCTGGCTCCTGGGGCACAGGCAGTACCAGGATATGTCCTGGCTGTGGCTGCGGACGGTGCGGAGGCCTTCCCCGGATGGGCTGACAGCGTACAACTCTACTCCTTTGTCGGTGACGAAGGCCACCTCGCCGCCCTCGCCCAGCCAGGAGAAGCCGAGTAGAGAGGCGCCCTTGGTCCTGCAGGCCTGCGCCCCCCTGGCGACGGTGGAGAGCGCCCCCGGCGACACCCCTCCCCCGGCCGCCGAGGCCCTCCCGGACGGCCGCTCCACCGCCAGCAGCTCGACCTCGGCCCTGGTCGGCCTGTGCACGGCCAGCGTGGCCTGGTCCGGGGAAAGCTTGATGGTGGCCACCCTGCCGCGGTCGTCCAGGCGGAAGGTGGAGTTGTGCGCGGGGGAGAACCCCCTGGCCATGGTGCCGGTGGCCCCGCCCGACCGCACCGAGAACACCTGCTGGTTGAGGTCGTCGAAGAAGACGTGAGTGACCTTCCCCACCGGCTCGAAGGACACCTGCTGCGACAGACGCAGGGGTAGGGAGGACGGCGGCGGCGAGGTCATCTTGGCCAAGTATGATGGCCTGGAACTTGGTCCTGTCGCAGATGTGCCACTGCGACCAGTGAGTGCAGCGACAGCAGGTCCCAGGTGCTGCTCAATCAGCTGATTGATGACAGCTGCTGCTGGGACGAAAACAGCTGAGAGAAGAACAGAAGAGAGAGTTTTGCCATCAACTTTTTCAGCGCAGCCCGCGCCCGCGCCCGCGCCAGGCAGCACAAACACTACGCGCATATACAGTAAACCTCGACTACGCGTAAAGTCTAAAGACGCAAAAATTTCTTGATCCACTTGGCCTGCGCCACAGCCACACCAAAAAGCGAGACAAAGTATCCCGCTCCCCGCAACGCTTACACGGTCAAGGAGCTTCCCCATCCGTTATGGCCTCCCCGTGTGCTCTTCCGTCGCCCTCTTCGTCCCCGTCCCTGCTGGCCTCACTCCAGGGCGGGGAAGAGGCCAGGAGGGCAAACAGGGACAACACCGCGGCCAGGAATAGCGTGAGGACTGCTCTGATGAGCCCCTCCCTAGATCTCTCTCACTCATCCTACTCGGTTTCTCCTGCCAGGTTCTCGAATGCCGTGTGTGTGACAACGTCTACGGCGTGCAGGGCGACAAGATCCCCCGGCTCCTCTACTGCGGGCACTCCCTGTGCCACGCCTGCCTCGTCAAGCTGCCAAAGTCGGACTCCATCGTGCTCTGCCCCTTCGACCGGCAGCCCACGCCTATGGGTGTGACCGTCTATGTCATCTTAATGTCGTCGCCATTGTCCACATCTTCTGTTCCTTCCTTTTAGGGCCCAATGGTGTGTGGGACCTGAAGAAAAACTTTGCCCTCATCGAGCTTCTGGAGCGTGTCCTCTCCAACGAGTCCAAGGCGGACCCGGCCCCGTCCTCCTCCTCCAACATCAGCTCCCCATCGTCTGCGGCCTCCCACGGTGACTCCGCCTCCGCCGTCTGCTGCGACGAGAATGAGGATCACGTGGCCGTCCTCTACTGCACCACCTGTGGGTCGCACCTCTGCCAGGCCTGCTCAGAGTCCAGCCACGCCACCAGGACTCTGGCTAAGCACAGGAGGATCCCGCTCTCGGAGAAGCCCAGGGAAAAGTACAAGTGTTCCAACCACACCATGCAGGTTAATATTCGAATCTTTTCCCATTTCAACGTGAAGCAAATAACTTTTGCCATTTTGCAGGTTCTTGAGTTCGTGTGCCTGGAGCCCGAGTGCCAGAAGTCGTGTCCCCTCATGTGCTACGTGTGCAAAGACTACGGTCGGCATAAGGGTCACAAGTACTCGCTGATGGAGAACGAGGCGGACAGGATGAGGTGTCTCATCGCCGACGCTGTCTCTCATCTCAGAAAGTTCATGGAGGAGATTACGGAAACATCCAGAAAACTGGGTTAGTAAAGGCTAAGACCCGAAGAGGGACTGTACAAGTGCACATATTCGCATGGTGCCTTTTTAGAGTCTGTTGAACAGAGGATTGTCTTTGGCCTGGAGACGGACGGGAACGGGGCTGGTGATTCTCCCGCTGCAACCACGGGAGCCTCCTCCTCCCCGGCCGAGAGGGGCTCCCGGGCGGGCACGGCCGAGCTGGCCAGGGTGCGGGTCCGGTCCTACTTCGAGGGGCTGCGGGAGCAACTCAAGCGGCAAGAGACGGCTGCGCTGACGGTGGTAGAGACCCACATCCGGGAGAGGCTTTGCGCCATTCGGCAGCAGGAGGAGGACATTGCCGCCATCCTTGGTCAGGTGGCGGCGGTCTGCGTGCACTCGGAAAGGGTCTCCAAGCAGGACGACGTAAAGCTGCTGACGGAGGCCAGGGAGATAAGGGAGATGCTGGAGGCAGTGGAGGCTCAACAGGCGCAGGTGGAAGGGCTCATCAATAGTCCGCCGGACGCCTCCATACCGGTCACTTTCACGAAGGTACGGATAATTGATAAATTTAGAACCTTCAAACACTATATGTTTTTTTTAACTTGAAGGACAATCGCGTCCACATCGGCCCCAAGATCGAGATGCGCGTTGTGACTCTGGGTCTGGACGGCGCCGGAAAGACCTCGCTGCTGTTCAAGCTGAAGCAGGACGAGTTCGTCACCACCATCCCCACCATCGGCTTCAACGTGGAGACGCTCGACTACAAGAACGTCAAGTTCACAGTCTGGGACGTCGGCGGACAGCACAAGCTCAGGCCGCTATGGAAGCACTACTACCTGAACACACAGGTACCGCCGATTCTTTCCTTCCAAAAGAAATGAAACTGAACTGTTTTTCCCCTTTTCTCCTCAGGCCGTGATATACGTCATCGACTCGAGTGACCGAGAGCGGCTGGAGGAGGCCAAGGGAGAGCTGGTCAAGCTGTTGGGGGAGAGGGAGCTCAAAGATGCTATCATACTCATACTCCTGAGCAAGCAGGTGAAAACCAACTTTGGTCTTTTCTTACTAGTTAGAATTTTAATTCAATGGTTTTTTTTTACTTTCAGGACATTGAGGGCTGCATGAGCCTTGAGGAGATCTCGGACCAGCTCTGCTTGCACAAGCTCTGCTGCGGAAAGTCCTGGCACATCAAGGCCTGCACGGCGAGGAACGGAGCCGGGCTCACCGAGAGCCTGGACTGGCTGTCGCAGCAGCTCGTAGCAGCATCCGGAGTATCGGACATGAGCGCGTGAATTGATGGAATATTTTGTTTCAATAACAAAACGAGTTTCGTGATTTCTTTCTTGTCAAAGGAAAACCCTTCCCCCAAACGAAGTCTATCGTTTACTGTACAATACTTGTCAGCACAGATAACGCTAAAGTTTTCGCAGGTAACAAATAAAAGCGCAAGATAATCTTATGAGTATGTTGTACTCCATTTGTTGTATATTTCTGGCTCTACTACATTCGACTGAAGACACAGTAAGGCGCCATATATTGTTTTTATCGTGTGTATAGTACATGCCAGATAGAAAAGCGAGGAAAAGAAATTGGGAAAATTCAACCTTTCGGCCAGGTGTGAAGTCTGCCAGAAAAATAAGATTTCTTGATTTGAAGCAGGTCATTTCGGGAAGAGGAGAAGATCGGCCCACGAGTCTTGAGCACTATTTACAGCAGTTTTTTTCCGTAGCACGTTATTGTAGTTCGGATCCTATCACAAATTCGTATCTGGGATGATTCTGTTCGTGTACTTTCTTTCTTTTTACCCTCCTTTTTCCGTGTGGCGGAGCAGCAAGGTTGGTACAAAAATTGTGAGCTCGTCCCGCTGGGCTAAGGACGATTTCCAACAATCGGAGAAGGGTAAGGAAAGAATGGCTGATCAACAGGGTGTCAAAAAACCTAAATGCCCTCTTGAATATAAGGGGGAAATTTTGAAAGAAGGTGGGGTGAAAACTATAAGTGTTTCAATTGATGATGTTACTGTACACAGACGCAAGGTTCTGAGATCAATCGTGACGGTTTGTGGTGGTGGAGGTTGGTTGTAAAAAATCAATCTGCTAACACGGTGGTCTTTAGCCATTCCCTTCAAGGGAGGGTGGTGAGCTCGCCCTACGTATTCTTGTGCTTTCCCAGTTCGGGTTGGAGGAGCCCAACCTTGCTTATAATGCACATGTCAAAATAACTAGCGCGCGAGCTGCGGAAAAGTTCGGGCCTTGGCCTCCGTCCAAAGGCTCCAAAGGTTCCAGAGAGGCACAGTGCCGTAATATACGGGTGCAAACCTCGGTATAAAAATATGCCCAAAAGAGGAGCCATCTTTTCAGAACTTGCTGTCGGCTCCTTCCTCGCAGCACGCTCTCACAGAAATGCTCAAGAAACGAATACTGTCTGTTGTAATTCTCTCTGTGTGGGGAGTTGGGATTTCACTGCACGCTGAACACTTTAGGTCCCTCCTGCTTCTGCACCACGAGGGCGTTGAACTTTGGGTTCCCGGCCGTGGCCGCCGTGGCCACCGCCACTGCGGCGGCGGGCACGTTGGCGCCGGGCGCCGCGGGGGTGATGCTGTAGTTGCCCTGGATGGCCGTGGAGTAGAAGACGGCGTCCTTGCGGGCGGGGGCGGAGACCGTGGTGACGGCACCGTTCACAACGGCAGCCGTCGTAAGGCCGCTGCCGTCGCCATTGTACATGCCAGTAGAGGCCTGCTGGAAAAGGAAAAATAAAAACATTTGGTCAAATAACATTGCCAATCAAACAAATGTACATAGTTCTTACATGACAAAGCTGGACAAACAAAAAAGAGTCCATTCTTACCTGAAGGTTGAGCTCTGGTAGAGAAGAGTCAGGGATGGCGGTGAAGCCCTCAATGTCTACAAAGTCAGACCCTGCAGAGTCGTACCCCTGACTACTCGACACGGAGGTGGGGGTCCTGGGGTCCTCCTCGTCTTCGCTCTCGGCCCCGCCGCCGCCGCCGCCGTTGGCAGCGTTGTTCGAGGTGCTGTTGGCGTTGTAGTCTTTCACCATCTCGCCCCTCTCCAAAGACTCAAGGGTGTCTGCATAGAAAAAGAGACAAAAGACGATGGTTAAAAGACAAGAACGGCTTCAAAAAGGCGACGTTTTTTCACTCACGAGGCAGCAGCATGCCCTTCTTGATGGCCATAGGGTCTTTCCTTGACCACTTCTGGACCTCCTCGTCCATCTTGGTGATCTTGGCCGGGTTCATCGTCCATAGGCATCCCTTCCTCTGGTTGTTAGCGTTGGCGCTAGCCGGCTTCTCGATCTTCTCGAAGCACTTGTTCAAGCTCAAGTTGTGCCGCACGGAGTTTTTCCAGCCGCTCGGCGCCGTCTTGAAGTAGGGGAAGTGTTCACTGGAAGAAAGGAAAACGCAACATTGTAGACAAGGGTAATTTACACACTTTCTACTTCATTGTTCAAGCTCATGATACCCCACTCCCCACATTCCATACACACTATTGCAATTCAACCATTCAGATCTAGTCATCTACTGCTCCCATTTGAGTTAAGGGTATTTTATGTGAAAGACTGCAGCTCTAAGTGCTTTTTCTCTTACTAATTTAACGATTAAGTTCAAATTAGGCTAGAAAAAACATCATAGAATTAAAAAATGAGGAATATATTCCTCCATCCATTGTGCAGCCGCAATTCTCGGTAATCTCCACAGTCGGTTCGGGTTCGCAGGTTTATCGACCTATTTGCCCTCCTCCTCCTCCTCTGCCCCCTAGTCTGTACAAGGGACGGTTGGAAAAAGTCCGTTGAGATCAATAATGGCTCCGGGTAGGGGGAGAAGGGGGGGGGTTGAAAAAGAAGTACCGGCACGGCCGCTCCCTCTCCCTGGAAACAGACGGGGGCTGCGAGAGACTTTTCTCCCTTTAATCGTCCCGTCGGAACGGCAGACGGTTGGAGAGCTCCGCCATTCTCTTCTTTCGCACCAAGAGCAATCGCGCTCAAGAGGGGCGCACACCCACAGGGAAAGACCAGCTGCCCCCCCCCCCTCCTCCCTTCCCCTATCCCCCCCGTTTCTCTACCTCCCACAGGAAGGGGAGGAAAGAGCGACCTCTCCAAAATTTCCGTTGGAACTAACGTTCGCCCTCCTTTCCCCTGCACTGCAGGAAGAAGAGAGGGGAGGGGGAGAGAAACGGCCAACGTCAAAATTTAAATGCCCCACGATTTCCCACCAAGGGAAGAGGGGAAATGACGGTTGGGGTACGGGGTGGGCGGGAAGGGAAAAGGGGGAGATGTAGTGAATGGGATGACGGAATACGGCCGGGGTGATTTAAATGCCCCTGCGCGCAGGTGTGGTGGCGGGCGACAAGGGTACATTGTACTACAATGATGGGCAGACAAAAGGATGAAATATTCAGGGCCCAGTTTTATACGGGCCTGCTACAAGAAGGGAAGTGCATGCAAATTTTCCGTTCCACTCACCACATGAATTTGTAGATCTCCGACACTGACATGGATCCGGAGTGACTGTTCTTGAGGGCGAGGGCGATGAGGCAGGAGTAGGAGTAGGCGGGCTTGGGGAACCCGTTCTCCTTCTCCGCCGCCGTCTGGCCCCGGTTGTTTCCGCCGCCGGCGCTGGGGTTTTTCTTCCTGTTTGAATTTGCCGCTGGGTTGACCACTGGCACGGGGGTGGGCAGGCCCGGAGAGCCCGGCACTTGCTGCATGGGGGAGGAGACGGGCGGGAGCACCTTGAGCGTCTTGGTCTGCTTGACGACGGTGGCGCCGGCGCCGTTGGGGGAGGGGACCTGCACGCTGTAGACGTGGGTCTGCTGGAGGGCGGGGTTGCTCGTCCCCACGAACCCCACCGGGGAGGCGGCCATCTGCTGCGGGGAGCCCTGGCCGTGGGGGGAGTTGGGCGAGAACTGGGTGTTGACGGTCAGCCGCTGGATCTGTTGGTGTTGCGGGAGCTGCTGCTGGAGGTGCTGTGCCGACGACACGACGGGCATCACGTTGTTGGGGTTGACCATGACGGCGGAGGCGCTGCCAATGTCCTCGAGGTAGCTGTTGTTGAAAGAGCCGAGGGAGGAGCTGAAGACGGCGCCATTGCCGCCACCCACGTCGTGCGCCGCCGAGACGCCGCCGCCGCTCCACACGTGCAACTGCCCTCCAGCGCTAGGACCGGAGGTGCCGCCCAGGGGCCCGTCCACCTTGAAGAGGCCCTCCGAGGCGTCCAGGTCGCTGAACAGGTCGATGGAGTCCACGTTGGAGAAGCCGAGCGGGTTCCCGCGGAGAACGTCATCGAACTCGGCCTTGATGTCGGTGTCGATCATCTCCTGCAGCGAGAGCCCGTTCATGTGCGGGTCGCACACCGCGCCCCCGACGGCGGCGCCCCCGACGGCGCCCACCAGGTGGTGCGCGCTCGCCGAGGGGTCCGCCATGCCCATCCCGGGGGCCGGGGAGGCGGAGAGGTGCGTCGGGTCCATCATGGGGAGGGACCGGGAGGAGGAGCTGGAAAGAGAGACCGGGCGGATACGTTAGCGGAGACCCGGAGAGAGTCCGGGCGGACCCGGGGTGCGTGGGGCGGGGAGATTTAAAGGGGGCGCCGTGTCGTGCGCAGCAAGAGGTTGGGCGCCGAAAGCGTGCGCGCTTTAAAAGGCGTGAACCGCGCTCACCCTGTGGCCCCGAGGGAGGTCGGTGGGCGCCCGGGGGAGCCTCGGGGTCGTCAAGGGGTCCTCGGGGGGGACCGGGTCTCTCGTCCGGGGCACTCCTTTGTTCTCTCACTAATAGGTGTTTAAAACACAGTTTGTTTCTTTCTCTTTCTTGGTGTTGGTGTTGTGCGCCCTCCAGAGGGAAGAGAGCGAGTGCGCGAGAGGAGAAGAGTCGAGGGGATATGTGGGGAGAGGGCAGTAGGGGGCGGGCAGAACGGGCGGAGGGAGGGGAAGGACAAAGAAGGAGATTTGAAATGGGGCGCTCTCATTGGTCGAGGGGGGAACATCCTCGCGCGCTGATTGGTCCGCGCACGGGACGGGGCAGAGACCGCGGCAGCCATCTTTAAATGGAAGACCGTCCCCGCACGACCAAAACACACCGTCACCGGCGAGGGGACGTTCAATCCGGGGCCCTCCCGGGCTCCGGGAGCCTCGCGGGACAACCTTTTTTTAGCACTTTTAGGTAGAGTTGAGTCTGCTCTGTTGCCCTGGACGGTTATTTTGGCCTCAAATGTCTCCTGGGCTGGTCAAATCGGGCGCGTACGAGTGGGCGTGTTTTCCCGCCGATTTTGGCCGTGAATTCCAAGATGGCGCCGGGGCCAGAAGGACATTTAAAAGACCTCTCGGCCTCATTGCTCTGTAAATGGGGCTTGACTCGCCAAATTCTCGCTCCGGGCACGTGAAAAATGACCACAAAAGGAGGATCCCGGCCTTTTTAGGCCCGAAAACTCCTTCTGGAGGACGAAAGAGCCCAAATAACCTCCTCCCGCAGGTGGGCGAGTCCATTCCCCTTACTACGGGGGTGTCCAGAAGAGTAAGATCTCCTCCCCCTTGTTGCGAAGGCGGGTTGGGCGGCGCGCGGCAGATCGGCTCGAGGTGACGCAGCGGGAGGCGGAGGAGAGGGGAATGAACGTCGTCCGGCGGGTATCTTCACAAGGGCGAATGCGTCAAGGTTACGCCCCTTGTTGCGTCCTCCAACGACGGACGAGAAGAGTGCGAACCGAAGGACGGTGCATGGTCACACGGAAGAGCGAAGGAGGACGAGGCAATGCCAAGGTGGAATTTATGGTCACTTCCGCGGAGGGCAATAATAATAGCAGAAGACTTCTCTTTTCCCTACTACCAATACGTACACTGTACAGACACAGACAGTACGTGGGATATTGCCACATTAGCAGGGCCTTCTTCCTCTTGATTTTCGAGCATACGAAATATGAAGGTGCGCAGTTACGTAAGAAGCGAAGACGCATAATTGTGAGACAGAATTTTTCTCGCCTTTTCTCGAGATTGCAGGCGAATTCGGAAATGCAGTAGGTGTGAAGGTCGCGAGTTTCTTCGGATCGGAAATCAATGGCTCACTCAAACGGCATCGAAAGTTCTAAAACATTTTTATATTTCGTAATCAATAACAAGTTTCAACCTTACGAACAATCAAGCTCTGGAACTGACTGTCATCTTAATCTTCTCACGAAAAAATGATTATTGTTGTTGGTTGTTGTTGGTAGTAGCCTCACTGACCGTACGACGATCAAACGAATCTTGCTGCTTTTTTCCGGCAAAATAAGGGGGGGAGGGGAAAATGTAGAAGTGTGTTTACATGTGTGTCAAGGGCGAGTGTAGTTAAGTGTGTTTTTTTTGTCGGAAGTACAGGCATACTCTTGCTGTGTGTGTATGTGTGGTTCCCTGCTTGCGAATGCCTTTTGCTTGGGGTACAAAAAATCCCCGTCTGTTGTTCCCTCTGGCAGACTCTAAGCTGATACGGAGGGGAGTATGACTCCCCAGTCCACGAAAACGTACGATAGTTTTCGGGGCTCGAGGAAGCGTGAGGGTTTCTTAAAAAGACTTTCTATATTCTTTTTTCCTTCGACTGAACCATTTGGAACTAGTGCCTCTTCTTTCGTCTTCTCCCCCCTCTTTCGCAGAGTGTGACACAGAAGACGCCCCTTTTTTTCAACGCCCCAAAGACTGTCTTACTTTTTTGTTTTGCTTGCACCACTGCCGCATCATTCGCGAAAGAACTCCTTTGGCAACAAGCTGAAATGCACAGCTGGTTTCTTTTCATTTCTTTCCTGTGTAGCTATGTCCCTATATATTTTTCCCGACGACGGCCAAAGGGTCAAATCAATTATCAGCCCTTCTTCCAGCGTGTACAGTAGTAGTCACTAGCATGTAAAGTAGGAGGTCGGGACAATGCGAAGCAAAAATGGGGGGAGGGGGGGGGAGATCGTCGGTACTCTTCCAACTACGATCACTCTCCTTTTCTTCCTCTTGCCCTTTAAGATTCTTTTTCTGTTCCGCGGTTGTGCCATTCTAGTTTGGTTTCGCGGAGTTGTTAGGTGGCAACTAGGAGGAATTTGACGACGTTCGGAGGAGGAGGAGGTGCAGGGAGAGAATGATAATTTCCGACGGATCCCGCGGCTGCCCCCAAACTCTTGAGAACGGAAGGAACTTGTGTTGAGTGTGTGTATGTGGCTGCTCAGATTGCATGGGGGAGAAGAGGGGGAGGAGGGCAGCAAAAACTCGGATTTTTTCACTTTCTAAGACTCTTCTTACGCCATCATGCATTGGACTTCTTTTTGGTTGCGGAACGGGAGGGAGGGAG
>JAAUXV010023961.1_pt1 | contig 22129 bp, 20 predicted proteins | sample 7278181 | NCBI WGS metagenome assembly JAAUXV01 (sample SAMN14350114, study PRJNA611818) | marine sediment metagenome | isolation source: surface marine sediment (2.1m) | place: French Polynesia: Moorea | collected 2018-08
CCACCATTTGGATTCTAGCAATGTGTATTCGATCCAACCTGTAGTTACCTTTTTAATTAGCAAGGAGATTACACTTGGGCAAGGGATGGGGGATGTTTCCACCCTCCTAATGGTATGTATACCCTTATGTAATAACGTACGAACCCTCATTTACTGTGACCACCCCCCTAACTCCTCCAAAAAAACCGTTGCTCGCCCACGTGTGAAGGAGATATACATGTAATATCAATAAATCGAAGATTGACGGGTCTCTGGAAAACTACACACCCTTTGACGGAATGACAAAGTCGATGAGCATTGTTGTTCCCCCGGCCAGTCCAGCCTTGGTGCCAATGTAGAAGTCGTCGATCGCTTTGGTGCCCATGAAGGGCATCTGAAGAGGCAAAATAGATTGAAATTCTGGTATTGGATATTCGGAAATATTTTTGGAAACAATATTCGCGTACCTGGCAATGGGTGTGGGTGTCGATGCCTCCAGGTATGACCAGCCGCCCTGTGGCATCGATGGTCCTGGTCCCGCCTGGGACCTCCAAGTCCAGACCAACCTGCTTGATCACCCTGGAAAAAAATAACAAAAATACATGCTTCCCGCTTCTTGTACATTTTTTCTCCGAAGACAGAGGATAGCGAGGAAGAGAAATGCTTCCGTTCCCTCCCACTTGGTTTTAGCGCAGGGGCTTAATTTATGGCGGATGATGCCTTTCATCAACGTTCCGCAAAGTGGAGGGATAATAAAATATCATCCCCTACGAGAGGCTGATATTTTCCTTGCAGCCATAACTCGTGTATGCGTTGCGAAGACGATAATTCGGTGGTCGGCGGCGGCGCTTTTTCGTACGGCGGACGCGCCAAACCACCAGCTCCGACGACAGGCCCTATATCTTCCTTTTCTTTTTCCCTTGCTTTTCCCCCTAACAATAAGGAGCCCCACTCATCAGGAAAGGTAATGACGCATGGACCTAGTTTCTTCTTCTTCATTTTTAAAGAACCCCCATTTAAAGTAGCCACTCACGCATCCTCCACGTAGACGTCTGCCCGCTGGGATCCGTCTGCGTTGACAACAGTGCCGCCCTGGATGAGGACCCGGTTGTGCGCCGATTGCAGGTGGAGGGGAACCTTGGAAGACGAGCCATTAGAAGCCATCTTGTTCCCCTCGTGGTCTTGCGAATCTGCGAGGGGATGGAGGAGGAGAGAGTAGAGAAAATCCGCATAAAAATAATTGCTCACACTGCCTCACAGCCTGTGTGAGGGTAAAAAATATTTAGAAAAGGCGCATCATAGAGCGTTTCAAGAATGCAGGATTTTTTTCGTGATCGCGGCGATTTCGACATTTGAAGTTTGGCACGTACATAGTAACATCTAATACCTCGACAATAGGAAAAGATAAATTTACCGTGTGTTCTATGCTTAATGGTACGAAAACAAGACAAACTGGCTTTTGAAAGTTCTTTTAGCGCCAGACAGGAAGTGTAAAGTGGCGCAGCAATGCTTCACCCTGACACATATTGAGGGTGCTGGAGCGCCGACGCAAAGAAGTGTGGGAGAAACTTGATTTCAAGGCATGGAAAATATCAACATGTAAACATTCTCCTTCAGTCCATCGCTTCCTAGAACTAAGTACGGTCCCAGTGTGTTTATGAATAGCAATTTCTCTTGAAATTCATAAATCAATATCGCTGTCTCCCTCCCCCTTGCAAGCACGGTCGCATCCCACCACGGCTTTTAACCTGACCAGCGGACTGTGAAATTCTCCCACTCGCGCCGACGGTGACGGCAAGGGCTCCTTCAAGCTCCAACCGCACTTCTTTTACCTACGACAAAATTATTTTTCTCGATCCGTAGCTGCGATGTTCAGGGCAAGCACGAGACTACGGTTCTGCTCGCAGAATAGAGGAGAGATACATCCGCGGTCGAAATGAAAGTCTCCGGGTGATGGCTTCCCCTCCTTTTTTTTTCGGGAAAGAAGATTGAGGTGCGCGCAAGAAAAGGGGAAGAACAAACAACACGTCGGATGGCGACGGACGAGGCAATTACTCACAGCACAAGAGGAGGGAGGAAACGGCGGCTAATTGTTGGGAGACTTTGTGTTGAGAGAGAGAGAGAGATGGGTGGGGCGGTGGGCAGAAGGAGAGAAGATGGACGGAAGTGGACGTTTTGATCCGTAGTCGAATTAAGCGGCTTGGTAGATTGAAGCGCACTCACTTTATTAAACCGTAAATCATCATCAGAATTTTGGTGGTGTGGGATCTTTGGAAGCGGCGGAGGCTGCTAGCTTTGCTTGCTTGCTTTGACTTTGGTATCTTCTGTTATCTTTAAGCCTCTGGAAACAATAAAACTGAATAAAATAATAAATGCACCGGAATTTGAACGAAGGGAGGGAAAAGCACGATCTAAGCACAAGACGAATTTGGTAGTACAGGCAGTCGCGGCCATACATATCGCATACATTTTACGTTGCAGGGAATAAATTATGCTATTTACAATACTGCGAGAAGATTCTAAAAGGCCTTTTTCATCTAGGACTGTGATGTTGGATGTGGTTTTTCCCATGGAGATTCTTGGGCAAGTCGGTCTTCTCTTCACCAGAACCCACCTGATGACCTCCCTCCTGGCGGCGCCCTCACTCGGACTGAGGACCTGGTGGGGCTCTGCCTGGTGGTGACAGGGGTGGAAACCTCCACCGCGGCGGCTGCGGGAGCGTCGGGGTTGGGGTGCGAGGTGAGGTCTACGCTGGAGAGCTGCTGGCTGGGCGCCGGCACCGCCTGATCCGTCTTGGGCGGGGTGGGAGGGGGAATGTCCCCTGCGCCGCCGTTGCCGCCGCCGTTGGTCATCACCTCCATGTCTGCGGCGCTGCGGTCCACCGCCATGGGCTCGGCGTCAGACATCTCCTTGGCCCTCACCTGGTCGTACACAAAGGGGGCGTAGGGCTCAACCGGGAGGAAGCGGCCAAAGCCCTGCATCACCCTGATCTGGCCCTCGTCCACCACCACCTTTCCACGGCATAGGACGGTCTCGGCCACGCCATGGCAGGTCATCCCCTCAAAGACGTTGAAGTCGGTCTTGAGCTGGTGCTCCTTGGCGCTCACCACCTTGGTGGCAGCGGGGTTCCAGATGACGATGTCCGCCTCCGCTCCCACCTCGATGCGTCCCTTGGCCGGGTACAGGTTGTACAGCTTTGCCGGGGTAGCGCTGGTCATGGCCACGAACTGAGTTGGTTCCATCTTGCCTGCGTGGACGGTCTTCTCCCACAGCACGCTCATTCTCTCCTCGGCTCCGTTGACTCCCACCGGGATCTTGGTGAAGTCGGACTTGCCAAGGGCCTTCTGGCTGGCGTTGAAGGTGGTGTGGGCGCTGGCTAGGATGTCCAGCCCCTCCTTAGGGCCCTGGGTGATGACGTGCACCATCTCATCCTTGACTCCCTTCCTGATGGGAGGAGAGCAGACGAACCCTGCGGCGTGCCTCCAGCACTGGTTCCAGTACTCCTCTCCATCGCAGGCCAGCGCCGCCGGGGTGGTCTGCCCGAAGACGACCGACTGGCGGGCCTTCTTCCTCTTAATGACCTCCACGGCGGAAGGGCTCATCATGGGGCCAACCAGCAGCGGACAGTGGATCTGCCCGGCCAATGTTGAGGCGCGCATGGTGGCCTCCTCCTCTGACATCTCAGAGTGTGCCATGGCGAACCCCTCCGGGCCAGTAACTCCCCTCCCGAGCAGCCTCCTCTCCTCCCTGGAGACAATCTCCCCGCTCTCGGCCCTGACCTCGGCCAGCGCCCCGATGGCCCTGCAGTGCGCCAGGGCGTCCATCAGCTCCCGGTCTGCCCCAACCGCCCCCTCCCCGCTCATCTCCAGGCGGAAGGCGTTCACCCCGAACTCCTCCCCGGTCAGTTCCTCCATCTCCTTCTTCATGGCGTCGGGGACCGTGCCGTCCTGGTCGGCCCTCACCGCCACCCTGAGGGCGTAGTCGCAGCAGGCCCTGTCCTCGGCCCAGCCGCGCCACTTGGCGTAGGCGTCCTTGAGGGTCTCCCCGGGGCCGGCGGCGCGCACGCAGTCCACCACGGTGGTGGTCCCGCCCACCAGCGCCGCCCGAGTGCCCTGGTAGAAGTCGTCCACCGTCTGGGTGAGGTTGTCCCCGTGCGGCTCCTGGAAGTGGGTGTCGGCGTCCACGCCGCCCGGCAGCACGAACTTGTCGGTGGCGTCGATGACCCTGGTGCCGCCCGGCAGGATGAGGTGGGTGCCCACCTGGCGCACCTTGCCGTCCTCCACATAGACGTCCACCTTGTTGGCGCCGTCGTGGTTGACCACGGTGCCGCCCTTGATCAGCAGGCGGTTCTGCGCGGACTGCAGGTGGATGGGGACCTTCTTCACGGGGGTGGTCATGCTGAGGCAGTGCGACGTCACGGAGGAGAAGGTCAAGACTTGCACGAGGTGGTTGAGGTCGCTGTCCTCGGAGTGGGCGTGCCCGATCCTCTCTTCCTCTTCCCCCGGGCGAAATCGATCGAGTGAAGCGGCGGCGGAGAAGCCGCGACAGCCGACAAAAGAGGGGGCGAAAGGCGGAAAGGCGCGCTCTTCAAGCGGCGGACGAGGGGAGGGTACCCACACCATACAGTATCTTGTATAGTATGTGCACTTATGAAACCTCTAGCGCATACTACATCAACCTCAGCATATGCGTGCGAAGAAGAGAGGAAAGGATTACAAAGCCTCAAAAGGAACACAAAAAGTGTACGTACAGGTACACAGAACAGACAGGCGAATATGCACTAGACAAAAGCCGTGGATTGCGAAACGTATCAGAAAAATCATTCCTTGAGGAACTTTCCCTCTGCCACCACTTTCTTTGAGCTAAGGAAGCGAGAAACTCTGTGACATGTCGATGGTTTCGCTGATAACAACACAGAACAAAGGGGTGGGTGGCAGCAAGTAGAAATAAAATGAGGGAAAGGCGGGAAAAGAGTGTAGCAGGGGCATTTTTGCCCTCCCCTCTCGGATGGCTACATTGCATGATGACGAAGGAGGGAGCTAGATAAGAAAGTGTGCCACCGCCAACCTACTTTGTTCCCTGTCTCTCTCTCTCTTTCCTACCCCTTTTACGACGAGGAGGAGGGGAGGAGGGGAGGGGAACTGCTTAATTTTGCGCCTTTCTCCGCGGCGATGATTGCCGGGTGCCATGACTCTATTTTGGCCCACCCCCCACCTTCCCTTTAGCGAAGAAAAGAGATTCTGAGTTTCCTCCGAGCAACAAATATTCGCCAGCCACACTTTGACATACTATTTGACACCACGAGTAGCACCAAGCGAAGTCGGAGCAAATGCTGTACAGTAATTGTATAAGCTGCTGGAATGGGCATGTTGACAATTATTGCTCTTTCTTCATGTGGACTTGCAGCCCGCACTAATGGAAGCAACAGTCCAAGCCATAGTAAAGCCAAGCCGTTACTGTACAAAAACAAAATCGTACCCTTACTTCATTACAACAAAGAGTAATACTTCTTCACGTACCTGCCGGTAAAACGATAGCACAAAAAACCTTGCTTTTCTACGGTAAAGAGTGGTAAATCGAAATTCCTCAGCTTGCTCCGAATACCAGAAAAAGTTGGAACAGGAAGCAAGGCTCTCTGTCACGCCTCCATTCCTTCCATTCTACTCTCCTGCGCTAACAAAGCATCTTCCTTTTTTGGAAAATGGAAAACGAAGAGCCCGCTCTCTCTTCTTCCCCCACCAAGATACAAAACATTGAATTGGATATTTCCTTCCATCATTTTTCATCGGAAAGCCGGTGGCAGTGGATTATTCATGTTTCGAGCGCAAGAGCAAAGACTAATTACGAGAGACACCTCGGTCGTGACGGACAAACACACGATGGTTTCCCCCTCCCTCCTTGGCTTTTTTTTCGGTATCGAGTCTCTGCTGCCTTGTTTCATGGTCCGTTGGCATCGCCGCACCGGCGGCCGGTAAGAAGACCACTTCACTTGCAACACCAACCAAGACGAAGATAGCACATGAGAGGGGAGCAGATGGGAGGGGCCCTTTTCCTCCTCCATCATAAACGCCTCAATAAGAATCTATTTTTCTCCCCCTCCTCCTCCCGAAATTGCCACCTTTCAAGAGATAGTGATCCACAAATATTACTCTGGACAAATCGACCAGGCTACGTCGGCGGAGGATGAGGGTGGAGGGGGAAATCGAGCGGTATTTAAGAAAAAGAGGGGAATTGTTGCAACATTCTGATCTTCTCCTATTTTGCGGCACCTGTTGGATGGACGCGCCTCGGAAGACCACCGCAGCCAAAACCGCAAAGGGAGACACGAAAAAAAGGAGGTGGCAAAAAATGGAAGCAAAAGAGGCAGAGGGGAGAATGAGAGTGCGTATATTTTCTTACCTTCCAGATATCCCAACTGCTGTGGCTCTGTTTTGGTAGGAGGACCTCCCGCGGATATCGGAAGTGACACTTTTCAGCTCTCCCTCCTCCACGGTGTATGAAGGAAATCTCGGAAAAGGTGGCTTTGAAAAGAGGCAGACTTTGGTGAAGGCTTAGGGGGAAGTGTGGAAAGGGGAGGAAGAGCAGGGGGCAGTAGGGATGAATCAGCCTGCAGGTCGGCCGGTACACATGGATGGGTCGGTGGGTCCGATTCGTCGGCTGCTTTGGTGCATGCAGTGGTCTCTACTCCAGCTCGCTCGCTCTTCCAGGCTTTGGGAGGGAGAAGATGCTTCTCTTTCCCCCTTCCTTCCTTCCCACAGGTGCACGAATCCCGGGCCCTCCCTCTCTCTCTCCCGGACGCCGGAAAAGGAATAGAAATGGGAATGGGGGCCTCCCCTTCCTTCTCCTCTGTATCCAGGAGGTACCGCGAAGGGCGGTGGTTGCACTGCACAGTACAAACAGGTGAGAATGGAAGAGAGGAAGGAACGGATTTTGGTTTTTGAGCGGGAGACGCCCACTACCATCGAAGGTGGTACAAAGAGTCAAAACATCTGAAGAAATATGGGAAGAAGCAACGTCACTCTAAACGGGAAGAAGGATGTGCCTCGAACGGGATGACAAGGGGGAACATATTGGAGATTTGTATTAGTGTCAAGGCGGTGACAGACCGTCATCCACGATGGCGGTCTTGAAAACGGGAAGTCCGTCCTTGACTTCTGGCATTGGAGGTATCTTTCCCTGCACTTGAAGCACAAAGGGGGATCCACTCAGAACTCAATTTATCAACAAAAGGAGAAAAGGAGGTAGCGATACCTCGCGCACTACCACAAACTGAGAGAGAGCATGATACGCTGTTTTCCGGTGCGGTGAACAGAAATGCCCGCAGGGAAGAGACCGCGGGAGAAGGTGGATATCTCTCGAGGTAACTCGCGTCATATGGGAAATTGAAGTGGAAAATAAGATCTGGAGGAGATAAAAAAATAATTGATTTCTCTCTTCAGTATTGGTTGGAAGTAAGGGAGGCGGTCGCTTTGCAGATGATTGTACACCTAATTTGATAACAAAAGGTCTTTGGCGTACAAAATTTATTTTACGTATCGAAAAAATCGTAGACAAAACGCGGTGGAAAAAATATTATTATGCTCTAGCTGACCTGCAGTCAAGTGATACTGAGGAACAGTATTTCTAATCCTCGTCGCTACTACTGCTGCTGCTGGAGGAAGACGAAGACGAGGACGACGAGGACGATGAAGAGGAAGACTCTTTCTTCTTTTTCTTCCCGAACTCCAGCGTGTCCGGGACTTCCAGCGCTAGCTTCGCCGCCTTCTTCTGCTTCTTGTTCGCTTCCTTCGCCTTCTTCCTCATCTTGAGTTCACGATTGTACTCCCTAAAAAGGAAAAATACAATTTATCCCACGCCAGTTTCACACACTTTTAAAGAGGGCTCTTTTTTACTTCATGCTCTTTGCTGGTGTAGCCAGATCCTTCTGCACCGAGTTTAAGTTGGAACAGTCTACGATGTACTCGCCAGTCGTCTTGGAGTAAGACACTATGTTGTAAAAGCGGTGGCCCCAGAGGATCTCGTTCGGAAGGTAAGATGATCTGTGGGAAAAAAACCATGGGTATGCGAAAAGCGTCTTTTGTCTTATTTTTAAACGAACCTGGACTGGACCGAATTTCCGGTGGATTCCACGATCCCCTCCATGGTGACGATGATCTCGAACTTCCCCGTGAGTATCTCCCTCGGTCCCATGTCGTAGAATGGCGACTCCTTGTCGATGCGGTGGCAGACCGTCATGGGCCAGTGCAGCAGCAGCCGGTCGTCGTCGCGGTTTGTCATGGAGCTCACCTGAGCAGGGCGGTTCGAGAGAAGAGGCAAAATTTAAACGCGGTTAAACCTTTGATTTGACAAAAAAATGTGTGTGCCAAAAATGTGCTTATACTGCCACGACGGTTTTTGTGTTGTTGTTGCTACTGGTTTTGCTGCTGCTGCTGTGCTGTTGTTGCTACTGGTTTTGCTGTTGTTGTTGAGTTGCTGCTAATTTTGCTGCTGCTAATTTTGTTTCTACCTGCGGCGGTAGCCGACAGGTCAAGTAATGATCAAATTTGCTTTTTTGTTGTTGTTGGGGAGGATTATCATGAAAAAAAATAAACTTTTTTGAGTCTGTGTTTGCCCCATAAATGGAGGGGGGTCACACTCCAATCTGAAATCATGGTGGGAGATGAAAGTTGGGTCACGCCCCGGCCATTCTGAAATCATAGTGGGAGATGAGCTACCTTGTATTTTTTAACCACCCTGTTGCAGGAGGGGGGTCACACCCCATTCTGAAATCATAGTGGGAGAGGAACCATGCTGTATTTTTTGAACCACCCTGTTGCAGAAGGGGGGGTCACACCCCATTCTGAAATCATAGTGGGAGGGGGGTGGAGGTGGTATAGTGGAACCTTGTATTTTTTGACACCTTCTTTTAATTAAGTGCAATGAAGTCAATACAGTTCTTTCTCTACTGTAATATCCTGCCGCAGGTCATTGAACAAAGTTTGTTCTTGTTATAATGCTACTTGTGGCGGTGTTGCTGCTGGAGCTGCCATTACTGATGCAGTTGATGCTGCCGTTGAGATGTTGGCGTTGTTTCGCTTATCTTACCGTCAATTCATCGTGGTCAAAGTGGATGAATTCTCCCTCGTCTGTTATCTTCTTTTGGTGGACCATCTGGGCTCGAACGTGAGACTCGATTAACTGAGATTTCCTCAAGTTCCCAACTCTGTAATTAGAATGATCAGCTAGGTTTCAGAGCCATAATAGGTGAATTTTTACCTAAAAAGCAAGTGCAGGAATCCATTTCTGAGAGTGATGACGGCGTTCTTTGAGAACTGAATGGTGTGTGACCTGGCCTTTGGCCTGGCCAGCTTGGCGAATATTATTCCGGCCTGGCAAGAGGTGATGATGACGCCGATCACGCTCTGGACGCACATTAGGATCACGGCGAGAGGGCACTCCTCCGTAGTCTGTCGGGAACCGTAGCTGCATGAGGGACAAGAATTGTTTTTTCATGTTCTCAAAATAATAATAATAATCATGGCGATAGGCGACGGATTGAAAAATGCTTGTTTTGCTTTTTTACATGTTTGATTTGAGTTGAAATATCTTTCTCACCCTATGGTGTGCTGCGTTTCAACGCTGAATAGGAAGCACCCTGTGAAGTCCTCAATGGCCCACACGCAGGGCTTGAAGCTGCCATCGGCCTGGTTCTTCCCCGAGGGTAGGTTGTCCTCCTCCAGATCTCCGTGGTAGAGCGCCAGCAGCCAGTAGAAGACGCCGAAGACCAGCCAGGAGAGGAAGAAGGAGGCGAAGAACATGAGGAAGACGAGGCGCCACTGCATGTCGATCGCAGTGTTGAAGATGTCCTTGAAGAACTTGCTGCGCTGGTCCTCCACCGAGCGGAGCACAGTGTTGATGGCCCCCGCCTTGGACACGATGCGCTTGCGGTTCTTCTTCAGGCCCTGAAGTTAGTAGCAAGGAAAAAGTCTTTTGAAATACCGTAATAGGGGAAACGTACGGCATACTTTATTTTTTTTTAGAATATTTTCTTTCCTGTAGCAGCTCCGGCGATATGATGGAGCCCGACCTCTGTCTCTTCGCCGCCAGACTCCCCTCCAGATCAAACTGCTCCACGCTGATGTCGTTCCTCTTCATCCTTGGCGAGGCGGCACCTATCCCCTTGCTGTTTGAGTCCGTCCCCCAGCTCCCCCTCTTCTTCATGATGGACTCCGGGATTATGCTCCCCCTCCGCCGGACCTTCTCCTGGAAGGTCTCCTTCTTGGCCTCAACACCAAGAGGAAGAAGCTCCCCCTTGTCAGCGAGGTACTTTAGCAGGGCCTTGTTGGTATCGAACTGCGGACATGAACATCATGCATCCCAATAGAAAACAGCGTGAACTAACAAACAACCCCCCAAGACCGCTTGAGATAAATAATCTTTACGAAGGGATCAGCAGATTTCCCCCCAGTTTATTAGGTTTGGCTTTTTCCCTTACCTGATCTCCTGCGCTGACCTGCACCGTCTCAAGTTCTCCGTCGGGATTCTCCACCGTGATGTAGAACGTTTCCTCTTCGTCTCCCCCGCCTCCTCCTCCGGCGGCCCCTCCACCTCCGCCCGCGAAGGAGGAGGCCGCCGAGGCCGAGGAGGAGGACGCCCCGGGGGTCCGACTGACGCCGCCGCTCCCGTTCTCTACATCCTCCATGGAGGAGGTGTCGGAGGACAGAGTGATGGGCTTCTCGTCGAACGTCACTGGCATCTTGATGGGTTAATTTCCACAGGTTGACACCGAAATCACTTTCCCACTCTTTCGTCTCCAAGGCCACTTGTGCTTGCAGCGACGGCAACACTTTGAGTAGCTAAAAATGGAAGCAATCGCACGTCCGTCGTCCGTCCCACGTCGTCCACCCCCTTACAAAAACGGTGGTTTTTGTCGGAGGCAAGTTCCACTTTGGTGTGGATGGTCAAACTGGTCTTCCTCTGTGTCCCCCAGTCCTCCTACCTCACTCGGTGGTCTGTATCGCCTGAGGAGGAGATGGGAAGAAACTCCTTAATATGGCCACTTGTGTGAGTGGGTCCGGCGGACAGACTCAGTTCTTTGATGGACCTTATCGGCCATTCGAATCATTGTTGTTGGCAGCAGTTGTAAAAATCTTCAGCTTGCAAGGTCGTTTACACATTTTTATGATTGTTACGAGATTGCATGCACTTTGGGACAAGGAAATAAAGGAAAGGGTGATACCTATTGTGCGAAATCGTTTGCAGTTCGGTGACTTTTCTTACCTGAGCTTCGTCGGAGGAGAACCATCACCTTTTCAGTGAGCCTCTCCTCCTCCTCCACCACCACCACCACCTCTCCCCCGTTTGCTCCCTCCCGCCTCTTTCTCTCCAGCAGGATCCCCGCGGGGCACAAATTGAACAGGTTTTTTCGCGCGTAGTCAAAGGAGGAGGGGGAGAACGGCCGGAGAAGTGGGTACCTAAAATAAGAATGCCTTTACGCCCCTCTTCAGTCCTGACCGGGAATGGTTCTTCCAAGGCAGGTCAAATCTTTCCTGCGCGGATGGAAATGGATGGAGGGCGGTGAGTCGCGCCTTCCTCTTCTGCCCATATTTGAATGAAGGGATCGTCGCTTTGTTGCTGCTATTGTACGAGTGTATGTGTACTTCCTTCCGCCTCCACCACCACCACATCCGCCGTCCGTTCGGAGCGCAATTGGGCGGCAATCGGCGGCGGCGGCGCCCGGCGACAGAGTGACAGATCTGCACACACAATTACTGGCTCCAGCTACGAGAGATTTTGTTCTTTTCAAGCGCGGTGAAATGTTTCTGTCTCTCGGGTGGACAATGCCCCTCTTCCCAGGCCTGTGAAACACTAGAGAGCGGAAAACAATAGGCCGAATTCCGCCTCCGCCGCCGGAATAGTATCATATTGTGCCACACGGAAGGCTGTTGTAAAAAATGTTTGGAATCTTTTTTGTAGGTTCAAATTTTGAGGCGGGCCATTGCTGAACTGATAAAATCTGCGTTGCGCAATGTGTGATGGAATAGCAAAATCCGAGCATCAGCACAACCCAGAAATGGAATTTCATCGCACAAACATAAAAGGAGATTCAGCCGCCTGTACTCTTTGCATGTGCATCGTAAATTTCACCTTTTGTGCTTTGCCAACCACCAGAGAGGGCAAGCAACATGATTTGTAGTCGGTCAAGGGAAGGCTCCTCCTCCTCCTCCGCGGGTAATTGTAAGTGGGCACCGACAGGTGAAGACGACGCGTACAAGGGGCGGGGTCTACAGCAGTTTTGGGAGATCTCAGTACCTAAGGTGGGTCAGGGATCAACAAATGGCATCACGGGAGAAGGGAAGAATGGAAATGGAGAGAGGGAGATTCTTCTTTTGGAAACGAGTTTGTACGTAAGCGCCCGCCAGTGCCAGTGGAATGTCACTCCCCATAGTTTCTCCCTCTCCGTCATATTTGTACTCTTTCCAAGCAACGGGCATCGCAGACAGTCCTTTTCCCCTCCATTCCCTCCCTTCAGCCGACTATTGAAAATTGATGATGTCCAATAACAGTGTCAAATTATGGACGGGTTCAGATTTCACTTCATCCGATCGACGATTGAGTCCAATCGAGAAATACAAAACTTTCTTTTCGAAATGCCAGTACATCTTGCCAAAAAGTATCGAGAAAATATTTATTTATTTCAAGGCAATGGCATAACAAATTCCACATACCCAAGTTCCAAATATAACCCTCACCTGCTGAAAAATGGCCGATAGTTTCATTCCGACAATATCTAATTTTTCGCTCAGTACACGAATGACGAAACACAGTCTAAAATTGGCAGGTAAAATTTTGTACAAGTCCAAGCACAAAATCCATTAGAGATTCGACAGATCGGGATAAATACTGCTTCTGTTCCCGCCATCCCCTTCGCCATCATCAGACGGTGCCTCCACCACGGTGACCTCGGCCTCCTTCACTTGCGATGTCAGAGGCAGCACCGACATGTCCACCCCGGCCACGTCCCCTCCGAATCCGTCGAACAGCGCCCCGTACCCCCAGGGCATGTGGTGGCTGAACATTGCGCCGCGCAGACGGAGGTTTCCCGAGAGAGGGGAGGAGTCGCTCAGGCGGCGGGTCACCACGTCGCCCTCCCTCCGCTTGAAGATGAAGACGTGGCCGGCGGGGTGCTCAAGGTGGGAGGTGCCCGAGGTCGAAACCCTAAAGGAGAAGACAAGAGGAGGCAATGGTTGGGATAAAATGTTTTATTGTTGCTCGTCAACGGCGGAAGATAATAAAAAAGGTGGAAACGGGAGGAAGAAACGAAGCAGCAACAGCAACAGCAGCTATACTAACACAACAGCAACAAAAACAGCAGCAGCAGCAGCAGAAACAACATAGGCGGCGGCGGCGACTACGGTGTGCAAAGACAACTGCTGCGAAAACAAGTATAGCAGTAGCAACAACAACACCTATGACGACAATATATTTTCCTTCTCTGAGACATCAGCAGCATGAACAGCCAAAGTGCAGCACGAAAGATACCTGTTGACAGCGTCTCTGATATCCATCCACTCCTGGCTTCCCCCCTGGCTCTTGGACTCCTCCAGCAGCGTTGGCCTGGCCCTGGACCCACCCTTGGCCTTGAAGTCGTCGTCTCCGTCGTCGTCCTCGTCTTCGTTGATGCTGCCCCCGCCCGCCACAGAGATCGGGTTCCAAAGCAGCTTGACCATATCTCTTCTTCGCATCCCCAGCCTGTTCACCTCCCTTATCTGCATGAACAGCTTGGTGACGGTGGAGACGGAGGCCGACGCCAGGCCGTCGTTGTTGTACACCACCGAGAAGAGGTTGCCGAACTTTCTCGCCTCGACGCCTTCGGTGGTGCTCCTGAATACAGGCGGGGCGCCGAAGCTGACGCACCTCACCTCGGTCCCCTGCGGCACGGAGCTCCTAGCCTCCCCTTCGGCTAGGTCCATGGCCAGCAGCTGGCATATCCCTGCGCCCAGCGAGTAGCCGATGACCATGACGTTGTATCCGGGGTTATCTGCCAGCACCCGCTCCACCTCGGGACGGATCTTCTTGAGAATGTTGTTTGCTCCGATGGCCATCCCCATATGGGCCTCACCGTCAAGGAAGGGGGCAGCATCGGCGTACAGGTCCATGAATACGTCCTTCATCTTGGGAGCGGGGATCATGCGGGTGCCGCAGATCACAATCAAAAGCTGGAGGGGAAAAGACAAAAGAAGAACATAACTAGATTTTTTTTTCAAAAAAAACTTTATATGCGAACCTGCTTTATCTCGTGCAGGACCAGTACGGAGAAGTCCGGGCAGTGCTTGTCGACGTGCAGGCTGTCTGTGGCGTGGGCGAAGATGACGTTTTTCCTGTCCAGCCCCGTGCTTTCCACCACCTGCGCGAATACGTCCTCCGCCTCCATCTTTTTACCATCTTCCCCGTACACCCCCTCCCCGCCCTTGTTGTCGATGGTCCTGAGCGCCGTCGCCACCTTCATACAGGTGTGCCAGTAGTAGCCAAAGGTGTCCAGCAGCCTCCTCTCCTCTGCGTCGTCGCGGACGAAGATCTCGTCTCGGTTGTACCAGCTGTCGGCGTGGCTGTCCTGGATGCGTTGCAGCTTGTAGAGCAGCCCCAGCGTGAGCAGCATCGGGCGCCACTTTCCGTCCTCGTCCTCCTCCTCCACGTCGTCAGGAATACCGTCGCCGTCAACGTCGTCTGCCGACTGCCGGTAGGTGGACTTCATCTCGTTGAGCGTGTCCAGCACCTCCTCAATGTCAGGGTACTTCTTGGCCACGAACGAGGTGAGGGACTTGCCGCAGAAGCCAAGGGCGGAGTCTAGACCGCCCTTTAGGCTGCTGCCCAACTTGGACAAGAAGGACATCTTGCCACTATTGCTCCAGCTACTTCTTCTTGCTGAGTTTAAGCTTCTCCTCCTTTTGGCACTGCAGCATAATTCGCGCTCCGAATTTGTTCCGCCAACTAGGCCTAATTGAAGTCGAATTCAAGTGGTAGATATTCCTCCCCGATGTTTCGCGCACGCGTTTGGCGAACAAGAAAAAAAAATGCTGTTACGTCAGCATGACAGCTTGAGGAAGTGAGAAGCACCGAAAATCCGATATAGTCACGCTACGCAAACTCCTAGTTCCGCTTTATCTGTCACCCTTCTTCTTCTTTGTCATCGTCAGTTTTCTCTCCTTTGCATGTTCACCTGCTTCTTGCGAACGAAACATCTCGGGTAGGGCGGGCCTGTTTGAGTGCTAGTGCTGCCTGCCGCATGTCAAGAAGGATGATGCTCCCTCCAGGCAGGGAGGTCCAGGCTACGGGAACCGGGCGGAGGCACCGTCACCGTGGCAACGGCAAGACAGAGAGAGGGGTGCTGGAAAATGTTTCTCCTCTCCGGCAGGAGGAGTAGAGTGCAGGGAAGACCCGCAATCCCACATGTCTCCATTGCGCCCTTGTATTGAAGCAGAAGCCGGGCGCCTACCGACATCTGTTGTTGGGAAATGCATCCATGTGCCGGCGTGTGCAGCTTTCCGTTTTGACATTATGTAACGCCAGTATACGATCGATGCAGAAGAAATTGTTTTCAAGTGAAACTTGTTAACAACATCATAGTAGCAGAAGAATGAATGTTCAAAATATCAAACCAGCCTCCGCCTGGATCTCAGAACTGGGCCTCACTCTCATGAAGGATTTGTGCGTGGGGTACTTCAAGGAGGTGCACAACAGCAAGGTGACGGTGGCAGAATCAGCAGAAAAGGAGGAGAAATCTGCCATCTCATCAATTTACTTTCTGCAGGTAATGCAATTAAAAAGTATAATTTCAAAAAGTATATTCACACCGGGAAAAATGTAGAGTTCAAATCGTACAGGATTCCAAAGAACACGGCGTCTTCCACCGCCTGTTGGGCTCCGACGAGAGCCTCTTCTACCACGCCGGATCCCCGCTGGAGGTGTTCTGGCTGGAGGAGGACTCACCGGATCAGCTTGAGCGCCGGGTCCTGGGACCAGAAGCGGAGGAGGGGCAACAGCTCCAGGTGACGGTGCCAGCGGGAAAGTTCTTCGCCTGTTCCGTCCTCCGAGAGGAGAGCTATTGCCTGATGAGCATCGTGGTGGCGCCGGGGTTCGACCCAAGGAGGGACGTGGAGGGGAAGAGAAGGGATCTATTGGAGCGGTTCCCCAAGCAGAGAAGGCTCATAGAAGAATTTAGCAGTCCATGATTGTAATTTCCACTGTACGGTATTTATTCAGCCCTCAATCACAGCCAAGGTTGGCAAGGCAAAAAATGTACTGTTCGTACTGTTTTGTAAATACAGCTAGAGGGCTCTTCCATTGAAATGCCTGACGACGACGATTGGGATGTTCTCTGCGACCACAAAGTTTTTTCCGAAGATGAAGACTATGTTGACCTCAAAGTCTAAGGAGAATATTCCGGGCAGCTCGACCGACTCGCAGACAAAGTGGCGACGGGGAAGAACCATGTGCAGCGGGACAGGGACGCCGCGGACCACGTCACCGTCCGCCATCTGAAGGGTCTGCAACAAATAATTTTCCACATTTTTAATCATTTAAGAAATGTATTTTTAAAAAAAGAATTGCCGTACTTGTATTTCCGAGACGAACCTTGTCCCATCTACCGTCTCCGCCCTCATGAGCTGCACCTCTACCGACCTTACCTCCGCCTCCGTCTCCTCCCCAACCACGAACTCTCCCTCCAGCGCTGCTGATCCATTGGCGGCCACCACGTCGCTCTGGATGAGACCGGAGAAGCAGAACTTTGGTGCCTTTGCCAGCATCTCCCTCTCCCTCCTCCTGCTCATCCTCCTGGCCACCGAGTCCGGCGTCAGCCTGAACGCCCTCCTCCTTCCCTTCCGCCCTCCTCCGCCCACGAATCCGCTCATCTGGGACGATCGCTCAACCAGGAACTCGAGGGAGGAGGAGAGGCTCCTAGACAGCAGGCCGCTGCCGCGGATTTCAGCCACAAGCTGCATCGTAATTTTTTTAAAACAATATTTTTCTGGTCAAGATTAAATTACCGGATATGCTAAGCAGCTAAAGCTTTATCTGCTGCTGTTTACACTGAATCCGCCGCTGTTGTTATTTCAATTGCTTATCCTTTTGCTGGTGTCCTTACAGCATCAGTTTTTTTATCTGAAGCGCTGTAGCTGCAGCATCGGTTTTGTTTTTAAAGCAGTAGCAGTTGTTGTTGTTGCTGCACTTGCTGCTGCTCTTCTCACATTATTTACCTTGTATTCCACCATGACGTGCACCCCCTTGTATGTCTCCGCCATGTACCTCTCCCCGCCCTTCCCGTTCTTCCCCACCTCGTCCATCAGCTCAAACTCGAAGTGGAACTCCTTCTCCGAAGACAGGAGCATCGACCCCTCCTCTTCCAGCTGCCGGTTCAGTTCGAGGAGTGGGTACACCTTCCCGCCTCCGTCGGCCCCGCCTACTCCAATCCCCCCGCGGTGAGTCGAGGCTCGGCCGTAGGCACGGAGGAAAACGCCTGTCAATTGCTGATGTGTGGCACCTTGTTCCTCCACTAGAAAGACAATTGTTTTTTCGATCGTCACCTGAGTGCTTTAAAGTCGTTGGTCCTCCTCCTCCGTCTCTCCTCCTGGTATGGGAATCACTAATAAGTACAACATTTAAACCGCCACAAACGGGAAGAAAGATTGCACCAGTACGAGCTGTCTGGCTTTTCCATTATGTGCAATGAGGTGAATTTCTCCAATCAAATTTCTATTGAATGACTCCACACCTGACGACGACCTTTCCCCTGACGATTTCCCCCCTCCAGAAAGTTTTGTCCTCCTTCTCCAGGACAATCTTGAGGCCGACCGGGCCTCCGCCTCCGTCCTCGTCCTCCAGGGCAACAGACATGACGGGGATGGTATGTTGTGTCTCTTTCACTTTCTCTCACTCATTGTTTATACACCCACTCAACTGGCGGAGGAGGATCGAGGAGGAGGAGGAGGAGTCTCTTATCGTCGTGGATGGACCGTTAGCATACTACATCGCCAGACAGACAGAATGAGGCTGACACCGACGAAAGCAAGGATGTGACACTTTATGTACTATGCGACAGTAGAGATGGAAGGAAACGCCCCTTCATTCACAAGAGAAGTTTCCGTATCTACGTAGGTGAAAATGGCCACTTTGCATATTGCCAAATTGCCGTGCATTTCCCTCCTTCCCAAGATACAGAAACCTGTGCACACGTCATATGCAGTAAGCAGGAATGCATTTTAGCAGTAGGTGCATCCTCCTCCTTTCCCTCCCCCTCACATTTTCTCCCCCTTTTCACGACGACGACGCCTCGTCTTTGGCTGACGTCGTCTCGTGAAGATCCGGGGTAGGAAATGCTCAAAAGTCTCATCCCCCACCGCGGTTACAACACGAACGCGTAAGTGAGACAGGGGGACGAACGAACGCTTCTTTCACTCTCGAGGAGGATGGAGGAGGAGGCGCGTTGCAAATTGCTTTTGGCACGGGACGGGCGGATGGGCGGACAGACGCGAATGTGAATAGGCAAAAATGTTTGAGAGCTGGGCTCGTACACGTCAAAGTGGATTTCCGAGGCGGAAAAAAAGGAGGGAGACAAGAAAAATATTCTTCCTCCCTTTCGACTTGGGATGTGGGCCTGAGAAGGAAGAGAGTGGGGGGACGACGGTACCAGACAGCCCGCTTTCAGCGCCCCAATAAATATGTCCCGTCCGGGCGGAGCAAGAAGTCGGTGGAGTGGGTGCTTCTAGCTCCTACTTTTCTTCTTCCTCTCTCCTCGCTGCGTTAGGGGCAGCCGCAAAAAAAAGTCGAAAGTATTCTCCGAAAGTCGAACGGAAAACTGTTCATAAACTTGTGGATGGGAAGCCGCGTTTCTCCGCCGCCGCAGAAGCAAAGTTTCGTCCCACTCCAATCCCCGGAAGTTTTTTCGAGCATAATTTAGTTTCTATATTTTACCTATATACCACGAAAGAGCTTTGGCCGATCGCTCCGGCCACTTTCTTCCTTTTCGTTTCCAGCCTTTTCTTTTTTCTTCTCTGTTAGAGAGACGTCTCAAACTTTGCATTATTGTTCCTCCACCTTTGCCTCTTCTCGTCCCAGGTCCTTGTCCTGAAATCGTCCCTCCCAGTCCCCAGTTCCTTCCCCAACACCTCAGTCTGACTATAATTTCGGCGGGAGGGAGGAGTGCTCTGCACCCCGCCGCAGTTGCTGACACTGCCAACAACGGCACCGTTGCGTTTTTGATGTTCTTGTTGCTGTTGCGGTCGCTCGACTGCTGACTCCGAATACGACTCGGTGGTTAGAACCGCCACCTCCTCGTCTCCTTCCTCACCTTCCTCGTCCTCCTCGTGGAGAGTCTCCGCCTGCGGAACTTGAGCCAGCAACTTGTGGTGAGCGGCAGCCGCCGCCACAGCAGCAGCGTTATTGTTGCCGAAGACTCCTCCGCCTCCGCCGGCAATGGCGACGGTGGCCACCCCTCCTCCTCCAGCTCCTCCCCCCCTGTTGTTGTTGTTCCTGGTGGAGGTGAGGAGAGTGGTCTTCTGGCTCTGCTGCATTGCCCCCCTCCCGTCACCGTCCCTCCTCCGCTTTCCGCAGCAGCCCAAGTTGGCCTGCACAGACTTTGCCAGCACACGAAGCTTCCTGAAGAGGATCCTCCGGAACCTGGTGCCAGCGACGCAGTAGACAAGGAAGTTGACGGAAGAGTTGACCATGAGAAGGAGGTGGGAGACGCTTATGCTGCACATGACCCAGGTGGGAGGGTAGCGGCCGACGCCCTTCTTGTGGCACTCGATGATGTCATCCAGGACGGTGAAGTCGTAGATGTTGAGGAGGACGCGGAGGCTGTTGCACAGGATGAAGACGATGACGACGCCAAAGAGGATGGGTGCCAGCTTGATGTCTGCCGTGGCAGCCGCGGCCGCGCCACCCACCATGGGCCCTCCTCCTCCCCCGCCCTGCTGCCACTGTGAGGCCAGGGCGATCACGTTCCCCCTTGAGGAGGAAGGGTTCATCCCCGAGGCTGCCGCTCCGGCCACCGTGGTGGAGTTGGAGCGGAGGATGTGGGCGTCCTTGATGCGGAGGGTCCGCTTCAGGGCGGGCTCGAAGGCGGACACGGAACGCTGGATTTGACGCAGCTAGAAAGAGCGGAAAAGGAATGGGGTAATTGAATTTCGTGGGGGGCTACTAAGTTTGCCAAGGCGCCAACAGCATTTTATATAGCAGTCTTTCATCCTGAGTAGAATACGGCTTGAGTTCAAAATGATAAATGCTTGTCAGCTTTTCAATGAGATTTCTCATGCAATCAAAAGGTCAAACTGAAATACTATGCATGCCTGTATCTCCCGTAAATTAAGTTTTTGCACATTTCTCACCTGCCCATTAGCTAGATATCTTCTTGACGGCGATGCAGCAGGAGAAGTCCCCGAAAGAGGAGCTCCCGGGGGAACAACATCTTTCCCGTTGCTCCCTCCCCCTCCTCCGCCTCCGTGGGCAGGAGAAAAAGACTGCGCCGCAACGGCCGCCGCATTGTTTCTGTACCCGTTTCTGCCCTCTTGTTGCTGGAATGCCTTCGGGCTTCCGTTCTGCCCCGTGGTCGCCACCAGCACAGACTCTTTTCCGTTGCTCACCACGGCGGCGGCGGCGGCGGCCTCGCAGTCTTTGTCTCTTCCACCTCCAGCACCCCCACTGACTTTGTTCGACTCTGACACTAGCGACTCTGACGTGGCGGCGGCCGTGCCACCGCTGTTTTGCTGCTGCTGCTGCTGCTGTGACGACGACGATGCCGACGTGGTCGACCCCATGAGGTCGGCGAGGGGCGGGACGCTGGGCGCGCTCTGCCCGAGGATGGCCATGGGGAGCGCAGACCGGATGGCCAATATCCGCAGCTGCTGCTTGCTCTGACGGATCGACAGGTAAATCTTGGAGTTGAGGAGCGCCAGCACCAGCAGCGGCACCACCCCCGTCGCCAGCAGCCGCGTCCACATCGTGTAGTACGTGATGTAGTAGGGGTCCATGCGCAGCTCTGTGATTTTGATCTTGGTGAATCCCTCCTGGAATGCCGCCCCTCCGTGCGGCGTGGGTCCGACTGTGGGCTCCACCACCACGGTCTCGCTCTCCAGGAACTTGGGCACGTTGAGCAGGAAGGAGAGGATGAGGACGGGGAATATGTAGAACTTTGCCGAGTAGGGCCCTCGTCCCGATAGGCGCTGCATGGGCCTGCACAGCCCGATGTATCGCTCCACGGCGATGGCCACAGTCATGAAGATGGATGAACAGAGGGCCATCTCGGAAAACGGGTAGAGGAAGAGCGGGAAGGCGTAGTTGTAGGCGTCAGACTTCCACCAGTCGAAGGCCTTGGCAGTGTAGACGAAGGCGCCAGGCACGATGAATAGGCAGTCTACGATGGCCAGGGCCAGGAGGAGGCGGTTGAAGGCGTTGGTGCGCATCTCGGGCACGGACAGCACCCAGATGGAGACGGCGTTGCCCAGCAGGCCGAAAGCGGCTGCGGCCAGCGACCCCACGCCCTGCGTCCAGAACACGCAGTCCTCCACCGCGTCCATGGTCAGGTGGAGCTTGTCCTGCACCTCGGCAAAGTGCCCGCAGGCCTTGCGCGCGTGGAAGTAGGTGTGGACGGGGTCGAGGGAGGGGGACAGGCCGCCGCCGCCGCCGAAGGGGGGGAAGAGGGTGGCGTTGTGCTCGAGGAAGAAGGAGTCGTCCAAGACGGGCACGGAGGAGGAGTCCAGGTCAAGGTCGGGCTGAAAAGGATGGAAGGGAAATTTACTTAAACTATGTTGTTGGAAGATGAATACACCAGAGTTTCAAAGAAACAGACTTGGTGGTATTCGCGGATAGCGTAAAGTAAAAATTAGATCCCATCGGTTCAGCAATCACATCTTGAGAAAAATCTACCTAAGCAGGGCAAAAATGTTTGTGGACCAATTCAAAATTGTGCAAAGATTTTTTTTTAATCGACACTGCGTCCGATTTCTACATTCGGTCGTTACTATACGTACGTAGATAGCATGTTAGACATGATGTTTTTACGAAGCAGAAAAAAGTCGTAAACGATTTCACATATCACACCTTGTTAATTTACAGGGGGCAATTTGAACGGAAGCTATGACGCTACAAAAACAGGTGCGGAAGGAGAAGGAGA
>JAAUXV010141641.1_pt1 | contig 21642 bp, 36 predicted proteins | sample 7278181 | NCBI WGS metagenome assembly JAAUXV01 (sample SAMN14350114, study PRJNA611818) | marine sediment metagenome | isolation source: surface marine sediment (2.1m) | place: French Polynesia: Moorea | collected 2018-08
CCGACGCATAAAGAACGCTGTCGCTTTCACCGAACGCCTTAATATACCCTTCTTCGGGAATACATAATTTTCCATCCCTGGGTCGAATCCCTCCCCAGTGCACTCCTTTTGTCTTTCGCATCATTACGCTTCCTCTTCCCACCCCTCTCCTTCCTCCTACGGGACGGTGTGAATGAAGTTTCTCTCCGGCGCAGCTCCCCTTTTATAACCCACTCCCCATCCACCCTTTTCCTTTCCTTTTTGAAAAGCGTGCGATCAGACAATAGAGCCGCTTCTTTCCCTCCTCCTCCCGACACCACTTTATGCTTCTCTCTCCCCATCTCCTCCCCCTATTCCCCCATTTCATTATTCCATCTATAATATTTCACGTTTCGCATATAGAGAAGGCGGCTAGGGAGAAAGGAGGGGGAGGGGGATATTTGTCCATAAATTTATCGGCGTAGGCGGAGAGGGAAGAAGAAAGGGGAAGCGCCTCCGATGATGCTTTGCAAGATGCGAGACTTCGCATCGTCTAATATTTTGAGAGCCCCTCTCCCCCTCTTTCGCCTCCTCCGCTCGCTTCTGTTGCTCTTTTATCCCTTTTCCTCCTTCTTCCCTCGCTGCCGAAACAGCAGAAGAGGCTCCTATCGACGTTTAAGCCCGCCTCCTCCTCCTCCTCCCCCCCTCCTCCCCTCTTCCCAAATGAAAGGCTCCTCGCAGCATCGTCGTCTCTTCCTCCTCCTTCGCCTCCGCTATCGGATCGTAGGAAGCGAGGCCGCCTCATACATAAACAAAGGAGGAGGAGGAGGGAGCATCGCCTTCGGATATATGGAAGACATAATCTCGACCGGAGGGAAAGGGAAGAAGAAGACAGTATCGGAAGGGGAGGGACAAGGGGGAGGGGGAATCTTTCGCGAATCCCATCTCACGGTTTCCCAATTATAAGGAAATGGAGAAACTAGAAGAAATAACGAAATCGTGAATATTTTTTACCCTTTTGTCTATGGGCCCCTCGTCCTATTCCTATATCCATGTTTCTCTGCAGTAGAGGGGTAGGGAGGGAGGAAAAAAAGTGGATCATAATTTCGAGAGACAGTATCGACTCCACTTGCATAATTTTCCCCGGAAAATAAAAGAAGGGGAGGGAGGAGGAAGTCTCCGTTATCAGCTGTAGCCTGGAGGAGAGAGGGGGAAATATTGTCCCACATAAAACATGTCCTCTTCTCTTTCGCTCTCTCGGCTTGGGGTCTTTGATTCCGAATCCACGCAGCGGAGTCTTTAATGTTCTTGGGAAAAATAGTGGGGGATTTTTTTATCCCGTCCGTGTGAGGCAGCTAGAGCGGATCCGTTGGCACATGTGCTGAAGCATGTGTGAGAACCCTCCTCCCTTCTTCCCTCCCTCCTTCTCCTTCGCATTTTTGGTGGCTTGGGTGTGGGCGACGAAAAGGAAGGGGGAAGAGAGAGAGGAAGGGATTATTGGCGGTGGGGAAATTTCCCCCTCAGTCTGAACAGCGACGCCCACGCCCGCCCGACGGGGGAAAAGAGAAAAGGAAGAAAGATTATAACGGATTTCCCCAAACGGAGAAGGCGAGGAAAGGATTTTTTTTCTTTTCGGAAAAGGTCCGTACTTAGCGCACATATGGGCGTAGCCGCTGGCTTCGGAAACTGTCAAATATTTGGGCAGGCGCGACGCCGTAGCAATATGTGTGGGAATTAAAAGTGACAATACACATCAATTTGTGACTTACGTGAGCAATGAGCCCCATTATTTGTTATTGTCGTCTAGTCTGGGGCGAACGATTTTCTGGGCGTCTCCCATCTAACGTGCCCCCAAAAAACGAAGCACATTGGGCGCTTGTTAGAAGGAGCAGGATCTTCGAAAGAAGGGAGGAGGGCGTCGCCGCCTTTCTTGTCCGTCAGAAGCTAAGGAAGGAGGCTGATTGGACTTAATCCGATATATCGGAGTTTTCTTCTTGTTTCCCTCCTTCCTCCGTTCGTACGTGGGCGAAATAAGGAATTTGCCAAGGGAGGAGAAAGGGAAGGTGATGGATATTGGGGAGGAGGGGGAAATTGACCAGGAGCCAAGAAGAAAGGGCAAACGAAGAGCGACGCCCCGGAAAAATTGGGAAAATTATTGGGGCGAGCGGACGGACGCCTTGTTACCTGCGGAAAAGAAAGAAGGCGAATTCGCCAAAAAAGAAACTTCCGCCTTTCATGAAGCACGAGAAATGCCTGGCAAAATGTGCAGTACAATGGGTACGGTCTTTTTCGGAAAGTGAACAAAAGAGCAGACAGGGCAAATGGGCGAATTGTTTGCCTTCGTCGTCGGCGGGAGTTGAGCGGGAAGGAGCTGGAATTATTGATAGCGGAGGGCAAATAACTTTTAATCGGGAGCGGCTTTTGGGTCCCGGGAGGGAAGGAATTGGAGTCACGCCCAAGTACAAGGATATTGGGCATTCATCATCACCGTTCTGGTAAATTCCAATGACGGGCAAAAAGACCTTTTACTTTTTGGCTTTATTACACCTCATATGCGATATCGCCCGGTGAGAAAGAAAGAATAAATTGCATCCCTTCGCTGGTAAGAAGGATTCTTTCGGGGAGTGATGGAAAAGGAAAGAAGAAAGAGAAACTTCTCCCACATCAGGTCGATGGAAAAAGAAAGAGGAGGAGGAGGGATGAGGAGACATGCATCATGGCCGCCCAAGGCAGAGCAGAAGGACCGACCGGCTTGGCCCTCCCGCGGAGAGAGAAGGAAAGAGAAAAGAAACGGAACGAAGAATGGGGAGGGAGATGATAGGGGATAGGGGTTTTGCCCATTCTTTTAAAAAAGCAAAGAGTTATTTAATATTAAGTGTTTGTTCTACGTATATTTCTGTGTTTTTCATAGAAGAGGCTTTCTTGGCGATTGTTCCTCCGCAAGCCAAGCTATCTTTTCCCTCCTCTCTTTTCGAGATCTAATTGCTTTTTTGTCCGTAACTAGATCGCTCTCTCCTCTACCCAACCTTTCTTCTTCTGCCCTCTCTTCCTTCCCCTTCCTTTTCCTGCCATAAGTCATGATTGTCTTGTTTGGTGGTCCTCCCCTCTCTTCCTCTTTTCTTGCTAGAGGTTAGTTTGGAGCAGCTAGGAAGGAAGGGTTTTTGAACCTCCCTTTCTCCCCCCCCCTCTTCTCATGTCAGGACTGTCATTGACTTCAATCAAAGGAGAACGCAGCTCGACCCACCCAGTGAGGAGGAAGGAAGCGAGCTCATTCGTCGACAACAATGGGTGCTTAAAAAAGAAAGAGGAAAGAGGCGAACGGGGTGCGTTTCCAACAGACACAAAGGAAAAATCAGGTTCCTCATATGAATCACTCCTACACCTAGCAATGCAGTATGTATTGAGTGGGAAGAATAAGTTTAGTTTTTGCTTCACATTTGGCATTCGAAATTCTATGGCTGATACGAGAAGCAGAAAAAAGGCTTATAACGAGCCCCAGCTCACGAAAAACAAGCCTTTTCCCTTCCTTCCCAACCTAGGTGGGCGCCCCGACTCAACTCCAGCTCCAAGTCAAGCAAGCAAGCAAGCTCTTAGGCTTCACGTGCAAAAGAAGACGAGGGAAGGAAGAGGTGGGTCTCAAGCCCATTTCTTTTTGCTGCCTCGCTTGCCTTGCATGTGTGTGGTGCGGAGGAGGAGGAGGAGGAGAAATCGTGATGGAAATCAAATAATGCTGAAGAGGAAGGAGGAGGAGGAGGAAAGGGGGAGGGCGAACTCTCTCCTTCTCCTTCGTTCCTTTTCGCAGAGGAGTGATGATTCAAAAGGGAAAGAGAAAGAGGAGGAGGAGGAGGAAAAAAGGTTTTTGCAGGTAGTGGTTTTCTACTTGACGGGAGAGGAAAGAAAGAAAAAGAAAGAAAAGGCATTGGGCTTCTCCCTCTCCTCTTTGGGAAACTCCTCCTCCTCCAAATTCGAATATTTTGCGTCGCTGCTGCTGCGGCGGGACAAAAACTTCGGACGGAGAGAAGGGGGAAAAACTTCGATTTGTGAGCCGAGCCTTTTCGGCTTTGGCTTTTGCAGATACACATTGGCAGAAGGAAAAGAGGAGGAGGAAGAAAACTTTTCTGTTCCAATGTTGCTGCTGCGGTCTTGGCGGCCCCCGCTTCTACCACCAACAGAGGCCGGGAAGATGGCGATAGCCGCATTGGAACATCCCCTCCTTTCCCGCCGAACGAAGGAAACTTCCGCCGAGAGAACGAGGAGGGTTTGCCGGTGGTCGGTTGCGGAAGAGACGGCGACGGCATTGCCGTATCCTACTTACAGTGGTTGCCGACACCATTGCGAAGAGGGGGGGATTGAGGTTTTTCTTCTTTCCCGTAGCAAAGAAGACGAAACAAGTAAATGCCCTATTATTACTTTCACAGGCACTTACTCTATTTTCGCGAAGGAAATAAAATAATTTGGGTTGCACTTTTCTCTCCCGTAACTGGTGGCAGATGTGAAAGGGTGTCTCTCTCACTCTTCCGCCCTCCTCCCTTTTTATTGGAGTTTTCTTTTCTTGGGCAATTCTGGAGGGGCCTCCTTCCTCTCCGTTCAATTTTCGGGAAGTGTCTGCGGGGGCAAAGGGAGGGGGGCTGGAGGAAGAGGATGGGTAGCCATGGCGACGGGAATTGGCAAAAATTGGCCGTAAAATTTTTGCAAAGTCGTTTCGTTAAGGGGGGGGGAGGCTCCTCCAAGAGGCATCGTATTGCAAAAAAGCAAGTGAGAGAAGTCGTTCTTCTTCGGATGTGGCTTTTTTTGTCGTCGTCTCCAACTGGGAAAAGAAGCCATTAAGCCTCTCCCTGTATTTCTCCCCCGAGGAGGGTGGAATACATATGTATATCGTACAAGGCGTATTACACGAACGGGCGAACGGATGATCCATTTCCATCCATATGCAACAAACACATAACGAGGAGGAGGGATCGGAGGAGGGGAGGAAGACATTATTTTCCCATCATTGCCGTATTGAAGGAGAGAGAGAGAGAGAGGAATAAGGACCGGATGTCGTTATCGATTCTTGCCGTGAATACGAAGAGGAGGAAGAGGGAGAGGAGTGAGGACCCCCTCGATCTCTTTTCCCCTATCATCTTCTTCTTCTAGTGCTGCTGCCTGTCACATTATGCCTCCAAGTCTCTTCTCCTCTCCACTCATGCATGCAGCGACGGCGGTGGAGGCAACGGAAAAGGAGGGAGGATAAGAAAGGGCCGGCATAAACGTGCCATAGAACCAATCGGAAAGAGTGAGCCTTTTTCCATACAACTTAAAGCTACAATTGAGTTTCTTCATTATTTTTTAGAAAGGTTTTTTTCCTGAGAGAACTTGCGGTGGGTGAGCTACGGTGTCACTTTTCTCTATTTAGATCTGGCTGTATAATATTGACGAGCTAGTTGCTGCATGTGTATCACGCCTGACTGATCTCTTCTTTTCCTTCCCAGCCACTCCTCATATGCCACCCTCCCTTTTCCCTCTCCCCCCCACGCAGCCACAGCGTTTTCACTAATAATGCCCTCTTTTTCTCACCACACCGCATTGTTCCGCCATCCCATTTCGATGTACACGCCGCGAATTGACACACATGAAGCGAAAAGATATAGATGGAAAAAATCCCCCCCCCTTTCTCCTTAAGTATTTTTCTTTTCCTCTGTCATCTGGACAGGAAAAATCGGCGAGCCGGCGAAGGCAGAAAGAAAGGAGAAATTCCCCTTTCTTTCTTTTGCCAGTGATCAGACACGTTTTCTCCATCCCCTCCCTCCTCCCCTGGGGGCCGTTTTCTTTCTTTTCTTTTTCTCTTTTGCTGTCCACTGTCCAGACTTCTTTTCCTTCGTACGTGTACCTACGGTAGCAATAGATGACTGTTAGCACTCCATATGGGAAGGGGGGAATGGCCAAGCAAGTCACCTTCCCTCACAAACCTGCCTTGAGCCCCCCTCCCTCCCCCCCTCCCCTCCCCTGTGACAATCTTTCTCTTCTCCCCCCCCCCTCGCGGTAGCTTCGTCGGCACAACCCAAGCACCCAGCACCACATGACAATGCCCCCTCCCATCTCTTTAGGCGGGGGTATCAAAGAGGGGGAGGGGAGGAGGTGCCGCCGCCGTGCGACTTAGCGTACGTAGTCTGGCACCCAACAACGCAAAGGTGGGCTGTTGCTGCTGCCGCCGCCGTCGGTCGATCCTCCCTCCTCCATTGCCACCTCCTCATGCCAATGCTTCGTTCGACGGGGGGAGGAGGAGAGTTCACACTGTGTCTCCCCCTCGCTGTTTAACGATCCCCCCTCCCCACAACTACCGTATTCGATGGTATACGTAGGAGAGAGAGAGAGAGAAGGAAGAAGAAATACAGTTGAACACGCAAGAGGGCTTTTTTGCGCCGGATATTCTGATTCCGGCGAAGGCAACGCAAATCGAATTTATTTGCGAAATACACGCCTTGGTGAGGGAAAGAGGAGGAACATACCAACTGCCGAAGTACAAAAACCGCGGAGGAGGAATCGGTCCGAAAAATCTGTCTTCAATCCCCTCCCCTCCTCTTTCTTCTTCTTCTCCCAATTCTGGCTTTGCGTGCGAAGGAAGCAGCGAGGGAAAGAGAGGAGGAGGGAGAAAAGAGCGATTCGAATCCGAAATCCGGTTTCCCAGACACTCACTCTCTCCGATCAGTAAAAAAAGAATTGCTGGCCATCAAGAGAGTTGGTCCGTCCGTCGGTCTAAGAAAGAGGAGGAGGGGCCTTGATCATGCATGACAGACACCTTCCTCCTCCTCCTCCTCCTTCTCTTTCGTTCTCTTTTCTTCTTCTTCCACCTGCTGCTTCGGTTTTTTCGTTTCGATTCGCACGCGAAGCCAAAGGAGGAGGGCTGAGTCAGTCTCTGAGGCAGTGATTGCCTTTTCGCTTCCCCTCCTCCTTCGAGCCAAGCAGAACAACCGAACCTGCTTCGTCCGAACGACCGACGGAGCGTGATACACCTCCCCCTCCCCCTCCTCCTTTTTCCGAGTGATCGGCTGCCTGCACGAAACGAAAGGAGCCGTGGGCCAATGGGCGCCCTCGCCTTCCTGCTTCGACTTCGAAACGATTGGGAAAAGGGAGGAGGAGAACCGAACGAACGACGACCGCCTTCTTCTCTCTCCCCTCCTCTTTTCTTCTTAGGCTGCCAACTTCTAGATTCACCGAAACCCTTTAGAATCTCTCCTGCCCTGTTGCTTCCGCCTCACATCATGGTCGAATTCCCCTCCATCTCTCTCTTTCTCCGTATAAGGGCAGCCTCCGCCTCCTCCTTTCTCTCCCCCCTTTGAAAAGACGTCAATGCCTCTCTCCCTCCTCTTCTTCCTTCCAAAGCCGATCCCCCCTCCTCCTTCTTGCCAGGCCGCCTCCTCCTTTCAGCCGACGACGATGGAGGCAGGTTGGATGGAACGAATTCAATACCCTCCTCCTCCCTCCTTTCTCCTTCTACAGCAGAAGACGGAAGAGAGGTCCGTGATAGGTTATTGGTTCCTGCCTGAGAAAGAGAGGAGGAGGAGGAGGTAGAAGAGAGAAGGCTGATCACGAAACGAGAGGAGGGGGGAGGGGCTGAGAAAGAGGAGGAGGAGGAGGCAGGTTTTGAAAGGTTGGAGGAGGAGGGCGAAAGGTCGCCGCCGCTCTTTCTCTCTTCACGAAATCGAAGTTAGGGAGATTTCCCCGCCTCGCTCGTCCAACCATCTTTCTTTCTTCCTCTTCACGTATGAGGGGAGAGGGGGGATCGAAGTAAATCTCTTTCGCGTCGGTTTTTATGGCCTCACGAATAAGAGGGGGGAAGACATGATGTAGTGAGATGATGGTGCCCCTCCCCTTCCTCCCTCACTCTTCCTATCTACACGTCTGATACATGCGCGAAACACATTCTTCCACTTTCTGGACAAAGACTTCCTTTTCCTCCTCCGCGGGATCAAAGCACTTGATCATGGAGGAAAAAGGAAACTCCGTCGTCGTTCGTGAAACATTCTCCCCTCTCGCTTTTAATGGCCCCTGGCGAAAAGAGGAGGGGAAGGGAAATAATCGCTATCAATGCAACTGACAGCCAAAGCCCTTCTCCCCCCCCCTCTGCTGTCTGCCTGCCTATCCATCCAGTCAGGCGAGGTTTTTGCCCCCACTTGGGCGTTCTCGCTGAGTAACAGCCGCCAACGTTGCAAAAGCTCCCTCCCCTCACTCTCCCCTCCCAAAAAACAACCATCAATACTTAATTGTTCGGAGTCATTAGCGGCTGCGTTCGCTCGAGGAGGAGAAGGAGAAGAGGGCGGTTGGTTTTTGGCTGCAATCAAGCAAGATTGGCCTTTAGGGAGGGTTCGTTCGTTCGGGCGACGGGTGAGGGAGGGATTCGCCAATTGTTCTGCACTGACGCGCTGCTATCGAAGCGGATTTTGTGTTCGGGTGAATCTTGAGCTCAGACCGATGAGGTAAGGGAGGAGGAGAGTGGTGCATGAGGAGGAGAGGGAAAGGGAGGAAGTTGCCGGCACTTCGCCCTCTACTTTCGACGTTTTCCGGTGCAAAAAAGGGCGGGAGGAGAAGAGGGGTGTGGAAGAAGGAGGAGGAGGAGGAAACTTTTTACGCGATTTCCGATGTTTGATGATGGTGATGGCCACCGGCCGCTCTCCTCCTCCGTCTGCTTCTCCTACGGTCGGCCTCACCCTCTAACACTCTTCTCTTTTCTAATGGCTGTAAACAACCGTTTTCCCGTACGGAAAAAGAGAGGATGGAAGATCAATTGCAGGGGAGGGAGAAGGAGATGGATTCCCTGCTTCCTCTCAGAGGCACCACTCACTCCAGTTTCCCTCCCAAAAACGGGGAGAGAGGATCTTTTTCTTTTTTTTCTTCGCCCGGCCGAAAAAGGGAAAAAGTGGGGAAGGGAAAGCGATGTGAGCGCGATACAGATAAGGGAAAGAGAGAAGGGTCCCGAAAGTGGCGCAATTGGGAGTTGGGGAGAAGAGGAAGAAGAAGGGCGCGATAAAAAAGGGAGAGGAAAGAGGTACAAATCACTCAAGTCTTGGAAGAAGATGGCGCATCTTTCGTTTCTCCTCTGGCTCCCCCCCGCTGATTCTGCCACCAAAGGAGGAGGAGGAGGATCCCTTTGAATTCCACTTAGGTGCTCACTCACTCTACCTTTTCCTCCCTCCATCTTCTCCTTTTTTCCCTTGGTGGTCAAAATCAGATGCAGCAGAGAAGGAAGAAGGGGCCGGAAACCTTTTAGATCAGCCCTCCTCCTCCTTTCTTTCTGCTTTTCAGACACCCCCGACGAGAAAAAGAAAGATAGAGACTCTGCCGAAAGATAAAACCCCTCCTCGCCCTTTTCCTCCTTCTCTTTGCAATCAGCATCTTTTCCTCCTCCTCTGAATCGAGGCCAAAGCACAGACGCCGCAAAAAAAGAGATGGGGAAGGAGGTGTTTTGACATCGGCCCGAGGCAGGAAATGTGGGAGTCGATATGTTGGCCGTTTTCCCGTAGCCTCTCGAAAAGTAAGTGTATAGCAGCAGCTATATACAGGGGATTATTTAATGCAGGTTTGGGATGAAATATCTGGGGATCTGCTGCTCTGACTCTGCTGCCCAGAACGGCGGCAACAGAAGCCGATATCCCCCCTCCCCCTACTTCCCTCCTCCCCTCGAGCTAATGCCAAAGTGTCTCTTTCGCTGTAAGGCATTTGCCAAACTTGAGACACCGCTCTAGCAAGTCCCTACATTTAGCATCCAAAACCGCAAAAAATACTTTTTCCGCGGACAAACATTCGGCGAATGTCCTTCCTCCGTCCCTTTTCCCGCGTCTTTTTCTCGATCGGTCCAAATTCTCCTCCTTTGCTGTCGTCGCCTGAGGCGGCTTAAAAAGATCAGCGCGAAGAAAGAAAAGGAAAGGGTTGAGAGAAAGAGTAGGAAGGGGAGGGAGGCGATTTTTTCTCTGATGAGGCATCTTTTACAGTTCTAGCCTGCTTCTGCACAGGAAAGGGGGAAAAGGGAAGGGATTTGGCAACTGATGCTCCTCCCTCCTCGCATTCCTTTGTGGCCGGCGACGACGACGCGGATATCCCACACCGAAATACACATCAGCGTGAGAAATGGAAATTTCCGATACATAACAGGTGTGTCGTCGCTTTGTAGGAGGGAGGAGGAAGGCTGTTCAATAATCCGTGAGAGAAGGGGAGGAGAAAAAAAGATGTGCGTCACATGAATTCGAACGTTCCTATTCCGTGTGTGTGTATGGGAAAAGCAGGTGTTTTCTGCCTCTCTTTTTTGATGCGGAGTGTGATCCGAATTCCCAAATACCCACTATTTCTGCCTTCCCCCCCCCCTTCCGCCCTCAGCCTTCTCTGCAGCAGTCGTGTGTATTTCGGAAAATCCTCGGATTCGGATTTTCATGCATGCTCACTTCTTTCCTCCCGGGGAAAGAAGGGGAAGAGAGGAGGTGAAAGGATTGACTGAAAGATGGGGAGAAAGGGGGAAATGCTGCGTTTTTTGCCTCTTGTTTTGATACCTTTCGCTCGCCTTTTCCTTCGAACGAAATGGAGCCCAAATAGATCAGCAAAACGCTCGTAAATCCCTTCGCACTCCAGACGAAAACGAAAATTAACATAAAAGGTCACAAGTCGAAAAACGCGAGATTTTCCCGGTAAAAAGAGGAGGCGAAGGAGAAATTTCTCCTTCTCCGCATGTCAATCCTCGAAATGTTTTTATCCCCTCATTCTTCTCCTCCTCCAACTCTTTTCGCTCCGCATCTAGTAAAGCGCGTCGGAGAAATGAATATCCAGATTATTGTTTTTGCGCCTCCCTTCTTTCCCCCTTTCCCTCCTGCCGAAAAAATCAAAATACGGGAAACAGAGCGTTCGTTCGGGGTAAAAAACGGGGGTGAAAATTTTATGCAAAATCTGTCTTTCCACCTCCGTTTCCCGAATCTTCTTTCCGTCTTTTTCTAATCCGTAGGTGTGTGACACCTTCCTCTTCCTTTGCTTTTTTCCCTTTCCCCTCTCTTCTCTGTCACTTTGATTTTTCGCCTCTCTTTTTAGGGCGGGAAATGAATTTATGCGGCTTCCCTCCAATGTGGCAAAAAAAATCGGGGAGATGGAGGAAGCCGTTCGCGTTTCGCGTTTCAATCCTGTAAATCGAGAAAAAGCCGATGGCGGAGGAGGGAGGAGCGGAGATTTTCCCCTCATATATGCAAAAAGAAATAAATATTCCCTCCCCGGTGAAAATGGCTTCCCTATTGCGCAAAAGGAAAAGGGGAGAAAATATGAGACATTTCACTTTTTCCTGCAATGTTCCGATATCCCCCCCTCTACTCTTTTTTGCCCTCATATCCCAGCTGGGTTTGCTCCTGCAGTAGCACGATCAATCTTTATTGGACAAATCGAATTGTATACTGTCGATGAGGGCTGCCACCGACCACGATACCTCCCTCTCCCCTTCTCCGCCGTCCGTTCCCCCCCCCCCCAGGGGAGGATGCACCAACGGAGGGGGCAAACTGGCGGAGCTCTTGATGCAAGATAGAAACTCACCTGCAAAAAGAAAGTAGGAAGAACATAAGAAAAGAGCCCAAACATATAGCATGCCAGCAAGCTCTCCATTGCCCTTATGAGCACCATGGTCCAGATCACTCTTTCTTTCGGGCAAAGAAAAAGGGGTGGAGAGAGGGAGTGAGAGAGTGAGAGGCGATATTGAAAGAGCCAATATTCCCCCCTTTCTCCATCCTGCTATAGCAGCATTCCTCCCTAGAGAGCGAACGAAAGGTGTGTGGTGTGGTGTGGTGTGATGGCGACCGACCGAGAGAGAGAGCGACCGGCGCCCAAACATTGGAAGTGGCCGCCATCCATACACCACCCTTTCACCATCCGCCCTCCCCTCCATTATTGCCTCCATTCCCCCTCCCCCTTTTCTATTGAAAGGCAAACGCCTTTTTCCCATATTATTCCTTTCAGCACGTGGTCAGAAGAGATTTTTTTTGGGGGGGGAGAGAGGTGGGAGGTGTAGGGGCCGGTGCCGCCGCGGTATCAATATATGGCTTCGCCACCTTTTTTATGTCCGACAACAAAAAAGCCTTGCCACCACGATATATAAGACTAATGAACAGAAAAGGTCACTTTTCCCCCATATTTTCCCCGCGCGCGAAAGGAGGGAAAATATGGCTGAGGCGGCGGCGCGTCCTCTCGAGCGTGGAAAAAAGGGTTATCGGAGCGGGGAAAGAAAGGAGGAGGGGGAGAGGGAGAGGGGGGGCAACAAGTATTGATAGCCGATGGGAGGGAAGGGAAGGAGGACGGGGGACGAAAGATTGGCCTCATTCTCGGCTCACTTGCTCTTCCCCTTCATCCCGCCCCAAAAGAGGGCTAAGGAAAAAAGGGGGATAGATGGCCACTTTTTCTTCATTTTCTGCCCCTGAGGACAAGAAAAGAGAAGAGGGAAGAGTATCGATCGATTGGTCACTTTGTCAACAACAACACACATGTGTGCGAGAGAGAGAGAGAGAGAGCATCACACACATGAACACAATGCTTTCCCCCACTCTCCATTTTCCGTTATTACTCGCGGCTGATCTGACGATAATGATTCATCCTTTAGCCTAGCTCCGCCGTCTTCTCTATCCTAATCCCCCGTCCCTGTCTCCAAGGCAGTCAATGATCCGTGGAATATGTTTCGTCGAACGGAAGAAAGGATCGTTTTTCCCAATAAACACGTCATATGGTCACCCAAAAAAAGTCCATTAAGATGCATTTTTTCCTCCTACGGATATGGGGGATTTCGTGGTGGGATACACCTAAATGTGGTATCGCAAATGAAGTCCGCACCATATCCTAGCATATCCGAAACAGCCATCCAGCTGACTGAAAAGGGGGGTTTGGCATTGGCATACAAAGTAGCAACGTTGCCTGCTGTGAGGGGGTGTCTTTCCTCTTCTCTTTCTCCGCAGTGTCATGGCCACCAAAGACGGAAGGAAAGAAGGAAGGGTTGCTGGTCTCTTGCCCTCCTTGCTTCAATACGGATTGTCAATAAAGTAAGATTAATGATGGTGGCCACTCCTCTTCTCCACCGACAGAGGAGGAGGAGGGAAGCCACTATCCTTCTTACTCCTTGCTTCCCTCTTCTATACACACATCCGATCTTGACAGATTTCCTTCTTGCAGCACAGCCTCACTCCATTTCCCCGAATGTATATCGAGAGACCAAAAATTTAAAGTCCTCGCCTGATACAGGTGCGCTCGAATTTAGAGGTGCATCACGCTGCAGGTGAAGGGTGGAATCTCCAATGGAATAATGAAAAGGAAGACTGCCTCTGGTGGTAGTGGTGTATCGAAAGGGGAAGGGGGGGGGTTCCCCTCCTCCTTTAATGAAGCAAGTGGAATTGAAACCACGGAATGGGAACAGGAGGGGAGGGGAGAGAGAGAGGAAGCCATTGAACAAAACTGACATTAATTGGAGCCTTTCGAACGGGGGGAAGAGGAGGAGGAGGGTTCGATTTGACTGCGGCTGCTGCTTCTGGCTGCTGTTTTTGTGCACCACTGGCGCTTCCACCGTTAAAACCCTCTCTTCTTTCCCCTATTGATTTATTCAACTCCAACGGCGAGAGCCACACTACCACGAATTTCCCTTGGAGCTGTCTTCCTTTTTGCATGTGTACGTTTATACTTACTTGCTGCTGTGGTTTCTCCCGTTTTTTGTCGGAATTATTATTTCTCTCATTCCGGGAAAACGTGGAGGGGGGAAAGAGAATGATTTTTGAGGGAGGAAAAAAAACCCAGCGTGACTGATCGATGCCGTGTTCCTCCGACCGAAGCCGCGGGCTGGATTTCGTACTAATACAGCAGGATTTGTCGTAGCGAAAGGAACGACAAATCACAATTAACGGAATGCCACAAAAATAATAATGAATCGAAGAAACTTACTTTTTGTCGGTTTTTTTTTATTTTTTTGCTTTCAGCTCCGCTTGCCGCGAGGAGGAGGGAAGCCGAGGGTTGCGAAAAATAGATTAATATCTACGAAGAAGGAGCAATCTAATCACGACAAAAAAGGGAGGAAGGAGGAACGGCGGAGGCAATCGGCTTAATGAGTTATTGGTAGTAGGCAAGATCACCATGGTTTGACAGAAAATATTAATTACTTATAGGAATAGAACAACAACGTTGTTGTGATCTTTCTCTCTCAAAGACTAAACATAATAAGCTCATGGAGTATCGACTGTATAGACAAAAGTTGTCCAATGTCGCACCCTCCAGTGCAGTGCAGATATTAGTAGTAATTGATCATTGGCGTCGACCTCCTTTCTCTCTTCCCTCCAGCTTGTATTTTTTTTCATGTCAGAAAGGCATTAGCTCCATTGGGGGAAAAGGGGATCGGACGAGGAGAAGGAAAAAAGAGCCATTGTGGAATTGACTGCAGACAGAACGGAACGGATAGAGGGGAGAGGGAGAAGAAAAAAGCTTTTTGCGGTCGACTACTACGACTCCTTTCCCAAACGGAAGAAAAAATATGGAGCAAAAAAAGCTGCCATTAACGTATTAATTTCCCCCGCCCTCCTAAGCGAGAGAGAGCAGAAAGCACAAAGACAGGTCTGTCCTATCCTGCTGCGGCAGAAGTCAGTTAAGCACACGATACAGAATGGCGTGACCGACCGGCGACGCATTGACGTGTTCGATTTCCCGGAAAGTACTGTAATAGAAAACGGGGAGGGAAATTAATTATTCTGCCTTTATTTGAATTCGAAAGGTGCCTTAGTTTCTTTTTCCTCATATTTTGCGCGAAAGAGGTGCACGGACGACACAAAATATTGATGCTCCTGTATCGAGCTAGCACCTCCTGAGCCCGCTGATCAATTATTAACAAGTCTTCCTCCTCCTACTTGCACTTAAAACACCCTCCTCGGATGTCTCTTCCCCCTCCAGAATTAATGGACCAAACGCGCTTTCCCCAATATCTTCCTCTACGTTTCACCCAAATCTTGGGATATGGGAAAGTGACAACAGCAGCGATGTTGCTGAGCAAGAAATTGTGACGAGAAAACATCACACTTTTGGCCCATTCATTCATTTCATTCATTGTTTCCAGTGCAACACTTTTCTTGCCCTATTCCCCATGTAAAACGACGGGAGGATCGGGCGGACAAAAAAAAATTGGGCATGCGATCGAAATGCGGGGAAAGGGGAGAAAGGAGGACACGGCGAGGCTGTCAATTTGCTCTTGACAAATGGTACTTTTTCTGCACTATCCCCATCAAGGTTTTTTGCCGCCTCTGTTGGGCAAAAACTCGGGAAGCGCGAAAGAATTTATATTTCAGTACAGTGTTCACACCACCCTTTCGAATATTTTCTTTCCGCAAAGCAACAATTTAGATAAGCCACCATCACCAGAGAAAAGAGCACTCGAATCGTACAGGAAGGAGGGCGGCGATATAAAAAGGGAAGTGGAGGGAAATCCCCCTCTGTATTGGAATGTGGAGAGGAGGGGAGAGAAAGTGAAATCGAAAAATTACGATTCATCATCATCATTCCTCTTCTCTCCCCTCTTCTTCTCCTCCCGCCATACGTACGTAGGAGTGGTGGAACAGGCTTCCCCTTCTGTCTGTTTCCAATACGGGAAATGTGAGTGTGTGTTCACGCAGACGGAGAAAAGAACTTTTTTCTTCCCTTTTCGCCAAAACAGAAGGGGGGAAATGTTCACCGTCATCGGAATTCAAGTCTCTCGCCCTTCGTCAGTGAAAGAGTCACGAGATGTTTTCCCGTTTCAAGAACGAAGCTGTTTTTCCGCTTCTTGCTTGTTCAAATAACGGAAGGGGAAAATAAATTCTCTAAAAAAAGAAGGATATGGGGAAACTGCATTCAAAAAAGCAAAGCCAGATCGGAATTCCAAAAGAGCATCAACGCACTGCCTCACGCAGCAACAACAAAAGCCTCAATCCTATCCCTCGTTTTCTTTAAAGACGGAAGGGAGGAAACGTCAGGGGAGATATCAGACATCCCTTCGTTTCTCCCCTTCCCCCCCGAAGATCGGATTTTAGAAAGATCCAAAGAAAGGAAAAAACGGCGCCTCCGCTTTCGAGAAAAGGGGAAATCAAAGGCGGCGTGTCAATCGCAGATCCACGTCAGGTATGTGTCTCGGTGCGGAATTTGACGATTCAGACTTTGTATCGTAAATAGAATATTTAGATTGACTTTTGTTGGGAAATTTCTAGTCCTCCGCCTAGGCTTTCACGATTCAAAATTCGATTTCTTCTCCTCTTCTATCCCTCCCATTTCATATCCGGGAAAAGGGAAAAGCTTTCTGCTTTGCTTTGCGCGGTATGGATATGACAATCATCCGGTTCAAAAGAGCGTCACTGATCGTTTTTTGCGCCTTCTTCCTCTCCCCTCTTCTTTTGGTATTTGGGAAAATAAAAATTGCTAATGATTCTTCCCCCCTCCCCCCTCCTTCCTTTTCCTCCGCCGCCGTTAATGACGGTATTACCCCAGGTCCCTTCCCTCCTTCTTTCCAAGTTCCAATGTTTGCGTCCCTACCTACCCACCTCGCTTTCCCTTCGCCCTTAAAAAGGATCTGACAAATTGCAATCATGAATCTTGTCACCCTTGTCCGTTGTCGCTCGGCCGGGGGCGGGCGAGAAGTGATGAGAAGCAATTCGTAGGGTGGGTGTCTTGGATGGAAAACGTTTGCTAAGAAAACAAGCCGAAGGAATTGAGAGAAAGACGGAGAAGGAGAAATACCAATTTTGATTATCAAACATGTGCGAGATGACGGCAAGGGATGGATTAATTTTCTGTTGGGGAGGTGGAGGAGACGTGTGGGAAAACGAAAGGTGTTTTCCTTCCAGGAAATTGAACTCGATCGCAGTCTCCTGTCTCCTCCTCCCGATGCAAAACTTCCCTGAAGCTCCAAAGCCCATTATTACATTTTGCGAGATAGTGAAAGAGCGAAGGCAGTTTTGCACACTTTGGGTAGGGGAAAAATTTCCCCCTTTGTCTCTACTTCCAAAGCAGCAGCAGGGACAAAAGGGGGGAGATTGAACGGGAATAATGTAGTTCAAACATTGGAAAGGAAGGGGAGAGGGAGGATTTGGAAAGGGAAGGAGGAAGGGAGGCGTTGCAATTTAATCGCCCCCGCTTCCATGTTGGCGGTGTGTGTCTGTGTCGCATTATTTTCGAAATCGATGGAGGGAGGGGACTCATTTCCAGCCGGCGGATGTGGGAGGAGAAAGGGAGGGAAGGCGAATTTCAAATTAATGGCGAAGGGGGGGGGAGGAATATGTATGCACTCCGCGAGAGAGAGAGAGAGCGAACGGGCGTTCGTGTATCGGGAGGGAAGGGAAACGATGCTTGAGGGAATTTCGGAAATTGAAGTTCCCCCTTCTCTCTTCCACCCTTTTCCACAGCCATCTCTTTCTCCTCTTCGTTTCGATATAAAAGCGGTGGAGGGATTCGCCAACACAATTTTTGCAAAAGGACAACTGTCAACAACAAATGTTCGAGCACTCTTTTGTAACCGACTACGGACTTGTGTTTTTATACAGCAAGATGTTTGGTGATTTTTCCCTCCGAGGACTCATCAACGCTTCTCTTCCCTCCTCCGTTTTATACTCATCGACGTGTGTGGCGAAATGAGGAGGACGCCCTACCCTCCCTTTCCCTTATATCCTCCCATCATATCCGAAGCATTGATTGCGTAATAAATTAAGCTCCGCACTCGCTCTGCCTTCGTTCGCTCATTCTCTCTCCGCCTTTGGGCAAATGAGCAAAAGATATGGAAAAGTGATCAACTTTTCCTTTCACGGCCTCGTTATTCAGCGGAGGGAAAAGGGAGGAGTGATGATGAAGGCTTCTCTTCAGGGAAGGGGGAAAAGGTGATGATCGTTGATCGTAGTATAGTCAGAAAACCCATCTTCCTTAAAATAAGGGGAGGAAGAAAGGAAAGAAGCTCTTAAGCTCTCTCCTCTCTTTCTCCGCCCTCCTTCTGCTCCGCTGGTTCTTCCCCCTCCGTAGCCATAGCCTCCTACTCTTCGTTCCCCCTATAAAATCAATAATTAAAACATTAACACGGACGCTCCCCCCTCCCCCTCCTTTCCCTCCTCCTTCGCCCACCGCAGAGACGAGCCGAGAAGGGGCTTTCAGTGCTGCATTGAAGCACAAACTTTTTTGCCTCTTCCCCCTCCTCTCCCCTGAGCTTCTAACCAGAAGGGATGGCTGTTCGAGAGAGGGGAGGAGGAGGGGAGGCTCGTGCGTGCGCGGTCATGCTGATCAGAAAAGAGAGAATTCACCAAAGTCTCATTTAGCAATGAGAGGCTTTCTCGGCGAATGTTGGTCTCTCTCGTTTCCAATAAAGAAGCTGCCTCAGAAATCACCACGGTCCAACGAGCAAGGGGGGCGAACGGAGGGGAAAGGGTGGCGCAAAAGGGGGAATGAAGCAGATGCTGCTGTTTCCCCCTTTTCCTCCTCGACGGGGAGAGAAGAGGGAAGCGTGAACAATTTGAAACAAGCCAGAAAAGAGGGGAGGGAGAGTGAGGCGCGTGGCCACCACTGTTTGCCGAATAATTATTGGGGAGGAAACGGGGAAAGAGGAAGGAAAGGGCTGCTGCAGTGCTTTTGCAGCTCTGTTCTGTACTATGCTGGCTGTTTCATCCGCCTCCCCCGCCTTTCCCAGCTAGCCTCCATTTCCGAATAAATTTCTCTCTCCCCCTTCCCACGCGGCTTTTCATCTGAGCAAGGGAAAAGAGGGGGAGGGGGAAGGAATTCTAATCCTTTCTCTTCTCTTCCCTCTATACCTAACTCTGCATGGGGTATCTATAGCTGAAGCGGAGGGAGGAGAAAATGAACATGTGATAGAAAGAGGGCGAATATTGCTCTTCGCTCCTTTTCCCTCTCCGTGGAAACGAATCGGATCTTCTTTTTTGAATAATAATCGAGTCGTTGCGTGATTTTGTCTTTATTGCTTTTTTCAGGCTTGGGGATGCATGGTGCGTGCGCGGGTCTCTTGGGAGACCTTTAAAGTATTCCCATCGATCATGCCGGAAATTAGAAATGTATTCTGTTCATTTTGTGTGGGAATTCAAGAAATTTTTCTTGGCGTCTGCTTTGTGTAACCCTCCCCGCCAGACAAAAGGCGTTTTATGACAACCGTGAAGGAGGAGGGAAAAGGAGAAAGGGAAGGTGAAACTTTGTTCGCGGAAAATCGACATCGAAAAGAGAGTTTGGGGGTGGGACAGAGGGAGGGGAGGGGGGAGACTGACTTTTTCTGGCAAAAAAGCTTTGAGTGATCACTGTTGGCTGGAGGAGGAAGAAGAAGAGAAGGAGGGGGTCTGACAGCAAGCAGACTGGAAGCAGCGCAGGGGGAGAGCCTCTAATTACGAGGAAAAAGAGCTGCTTTCTCCCTAGTCTACTCTCCTTTTCGTTTCCCCCCTCTCCAGCCTTCATTTCCCAAACATGCAATCTCAGTTTTTTCCGGGACCGAGGGAGCGAAAGCGCAAATGAAGCAGCGGAGGCCAAATTCACCAATTGTATTTCAATATCAGTCTATCATAGTGGCCCTCTAGTGGGTCCTTTTCTGCGCCAAGTCCATATAAGCTTTGGTGAATTTTATCCCCGAGCCTCTCCACTTCCTTCGCCTCTTTCTCTCCTCCAAATTCCCTTGAGACGAGGGTAGGTGGTAAAAAGTCAATCAATTCCCGGTACTACATAGTACTCCAGCCAGGCTGGGTTGGGCTGGAAGGGAAAGATCGGTTCTGGCGGCTGTGCACGATCGAGCTGCTGTTCTTCTCCCCAATGAAACTGCCTTTATTTTCTGGCGTGATTGAGTCGGAACGGGGAGGGGGGTAAGAGGGGGAATTAAAGGGGAGACGGAAAGACGGGCTTGGATCGACGTTTTGCCAAATTTTGCCAAGTTATGTTTTCTGTACATTTATGCTTTTTGAATGTCCGACGGAAATAGAAACGGACTTGACTTCCTCGCAATCTTGATGTCCGCATCTTATTTGGCGAATCTTCAAACTCCGGAAGCTTGCATGATTCCCCCTTCTCCTCTCCTCTTCCTTCCCCTTTCCCTCTTTTCGCCAATGCGGCAAAACCCAGGCCGGGGAGGGACCGACACCGACCGACACCCACCGACCGACCGCTCACTGTCAATCAACTTCGGAAAGTCAAAGAGCAAAGAAGAAGAGGGTAGGAGGGGGTCCTCTCCTCTTCCGACCCTCCGTAGAACAGCTTTAATAATGCAGACCTTCTTCTCACCCCCCTCTTTCCTCCCTCTTTCCAGCGGCGTCCGTTGCTGTCAAATCCGGCACCGCCCACCTCCTTTTCCCCTCTTCTCCCCCTTTTTAGCCCCACCGATATCGTCTGTTTTGTACATTTGCGGGTAAAAGGAGGAAGGGGGAAAGGGAGGTGTGGAAATATGGCCCGTAGAAAGGGGAGTGGGGGACAGGAGGCCGCCCTTTTCAATACTACACATTGGGGGCGGGGAGAGAGGGAGGGAGGCACAAATCATCGCCACTGCTGCTCACATGGGGACGGAGGGGGGCATTCTTCCCTCTCCCATATGCACTGAACAAACATTGGCAGACACGAAAGGAAAAGGACGATCTCTGTGATTGCCGAGCATGGAGAGGGAGCAGGAGCGGCATTTGCCATCGTCTTGGCATTTTCTTTCAGTCAATCAGGGTCTATTTTCGACATTGGCGATTCCGATTCCTTCTTGTGCCTGCTGCACACACGATCGCTCGCTTTTCTATCAAAAGGAAGAAGACGTCGTCGGCTCCTCCTTCTCCATTCTTCCCTTTCAATACAATTTCCTCTCTCCCTCCTCCTCCTTTTTTATTAGATCTGGAATAAGCGAAAAGGGAAGAACGGTACGGGAGAAAAAGAGTCTCCCTCCCCCTCCGCCCTCAGGCATGAGAGGAAATGGACCCTGATCGCAATACAACAGACGAAGGAGGATCTCTTTTGCCATTCGGAGGGAGGGGGAGAAAGGAGGAGAGAACATCCAATATCCTATCAAACCCATTCCCCCTCCTCGTCTCTCTCTCTTTCGCGGCGCTATTTTGTGGCTTGGTTGGGCTGTTCTTTTTCTATTTGTTGTGTTGTAGATAGACCGATACAAACGATCGAGGATGAGGCTGGCGCCGAGGCCGCCGTAGCCGAGGATGAGGATGAGGAGGCAGCGATGGATGCCATCAGCACCTTCTTTCCCCTCAGAAATAAAAGAGGGAAGGAAGGAGCCCATTGAAGATGGGATGGGCAATCGCCCCTTCCCTCTTCTTCCTATCCTCACCACCTCAATCTCTATCAGCAGTTATACGCCTCCTCCGTCCGAACGAACGAAAAGGGAAGAGAAAGAAGCACCATCATCAAGGATGGGGGGGAAAGGGAAAGGGAAAAGGGAGGCATCCCTCACGGATCATCAATCGCTCGCCTTCATCCCCCCAAAAAAGATGGGGCTGATCCGCGTGCCCGTTTTTTTGGGCAGAATCCCCCTTTGTCCATCCTTTGCTTCTAGGGCATCTTTTGCTGCCGCCCAAGGAGGTCAAAGCAGAGCAAAGAGCAAAGAACAAAAAGCAATTGTGTAAACATTGGGGATGGGAAATGCTCGCCTCTTTTTTGCTGCGATTCAGTTGTTTTATGTGCGTATTGGGAACACTGCAGTTTACAAATCGAACGACCCACTAAGACGAAACAGAAAAG
>JAAUXV010185666.1_pt1 | contig 21562 bp, 18 predicted proteins | sample 7278181 | NCBI WGS metagenome assembly JAAUXV01 (sample SAMN14350114, study PRJNA611818) | marine sediment metagenome | isolation source: surface marine sediment (2.1m) | place: French Polynesia: Moorea | collected 2018-08
CGTTTTTTTGTCACAAAAATACCCGTCCAAACACCTTAAACAAACGCCTCGACGGGTGGTTTTTTTTGCAAGAAAAATTTGGGAAAAACGGGTCAAAATGATCCTTTTTGGGCCCCAAAAACGGGTATTGTGACGGGCAATCCGTCAGGGGGGTAGTTGAAACGGAAAAAACTCAACGGATACATTTCTTGGTAGGGTAGGCCCTCTTTCTTCTTTCTTCTCGAGGGAAAAGAAGGGGGATTGGATATGGAGGACGTCATTTCTTCCCCCCCTTTTTTTTCTTCTTTCTTGAAATCAAATCCGCGCGCAATCGAGTCCGGAGAAAGTCTTTGGATTATTTCTTCTCATGGATTTCGCAAGATCATGCTTGCAAGGAGTTGTTAGGTCTGCTGCAGCACATACGCATATACTTTTGAAGGAAAATATCCCTTGCCCTGTCTTCCATTTTTAGAATATCCAGTGCTACCATTTTGTACATACTTATCAAAGCTAATATCTTTCCACTTTTGGCAAGAGATTTCAAAAACTGATCGAGGGCTATAGATTAGAGAGAAAGAAACTTTGGCCTTTCCCTGCCTTTTTTCCCGAAAGATGCAAACTAGACGGGGGAGAGAGACAAAGTTTCGGAGGCCCCCTCTCGAAGCTACCTCGCTTCGGTTTTTCCGTCCTCTTCCAACATCCGGCGCACGGCGACACAGGTGGGGAGGGAGGGAAAGAAGGGAGGAGAGGCCCAAAGGACTCGGGTAGGAAGAAGTGACAGCATCGGTTTCCTTTTCGGCCATATCCCACTCCCTCCCTATCCCTCCCTCCCTCCGACTTCAACCGTCGCTTTTTTGAAGCGTGTCCCACCAGAGAGCCTCTCCTCTCCTCTCCTCCACTAACCCACCGGTGGGAGGAGGCAGAAGTTTCTTCCTCCCTCCAGGGCCCGAAAGGATGAGTTGGATGGAGAGGAGGAGAGGAGGGAGGGAGGGAGGGAGAAGCGACTGGCGACATCTTCCTCCATTATTTACCGCGGGCGTTTTTCCTTCTCCTTCCTTTTTCCTCCTCCCCCCTCAGCCGTCGCCGACAACCGTCGTCCCCTTTTTCCAAAACTCTTCTCCTCCCTCCCTCCTCCAAAGATGGCGGCTCTATCAAAACGAAACTTTCCGGGAGGGGAAAAAAGCCGAAGGGAGAGGAGACTTGCGCACGTAAAAAACTGAAAAAGAAACGCTTTTTTCCCTCTCTGCTTTGGTCGGTCGGCCTTTCTGTATAAGGCCGAGAAGGCCACAACAGCATTTGCCGATATGACAGCGGAGGAGGAGCCCTCTCAACTCCTCTCTACATACAGTATTCCACCTGAATTTTTAAACTCAATTGCGGAGGGATTAAACGGCGCGGCGGCGGATGCCTCTCTTCCCCTCCTCATACTTTCTTGCCGTCGTACCGCCGTCATCCTTGTTCTCAAATACCGCGACGGAATTAATTTATGAGGGCGGCGGCGGCGGCGGCGGCGGCGGCGGCACGCCATCATGCGAGCACCGGCCGTACTTGAGGTATGGACGGACGCGTGGTAAACGTACCAACACGCAAGCCGCCGCCGCCGCCGCCACATCTCTGTACACTGTTTCATATATCGCCACCCCTCCACCCACCCACGCCTCGCTCTCTTCGCCATTCTCGACTCGGCCATTTCCAAGCCTACTCCTTCGCTAACAGGACCTTTGCTGGACCACTTTAGAACTCTATTTAAGAATTACTGTAGTTAAAAACTACGGCACTCCCTTGCACCCCAGAAAAACATGGCTATTGCATCAAATCTGTTGGACCGGCCCCCTTCTACACGTGTACTACACTTCTTTTGTAGGGCAAAAAAGGCCGGAGGAAGCAGCCTTCTTCTTCACCTTTTTTCGCCCGGCGCGAAGGCACCTTTTCTTCCTCTCGCCTCTCTCTCTCTCTCTCTCTCTCTCTCTCTCTCTCTCTCTCTCTCTCTCTCTCTCTCCCTCCCTCTCTCTCTCTCTCTCGGGGGAGAGGCAGGAAGTCTCTGTTCCCCCCTCATCTCACAGGAGCTTCTCTCCCTCTCTACCCGGGTTGGGTCCCTATCTCTGACACTATGACGTGTCCCATTCAATAAAAGGCAGAAACGAGAAGAGAGGAGGAGGAGGAATGAAAGGGAGAATGGGCGGGGAGGAGATGGGTTTTCTCCCCCTCCGTCCTCCTATCGCGAGGTAGCGGGGGAGGAACGAAGGCGACGGTTGAGCAGCTGGTTACGACAGGGGCGGAAAATAGAGGTCGTCGTCTTTCGGGTCGACAGAGGAGAAGGGATCCTTTTCTTCTTCAGTCTTGGCGACCCAAGTCCTATTTCTGGCTCTCCCTCCCTCCCTCTTTCGGGCGACCCACCACCACCTCTCCTTCTAGGTACAGAGCGTGTGTGCGGAGCAAAATCGCCAGGTTGCTTTTTTCCCTTCCTCCCTCCCTCCTCCTATTTCCTTTTTTGCCAACACCGCCCCCGACCGACCGACCGACCAAGCGACCAAGCGACCGCCCACCCAAGGAGGGACCCGGCCTCACCTTGCTTCTTCTCCCTTCCCCACTGTTCCAACTAAGAGCCCCTCCCTCTTCTCCTCCAGCTTTGCTCGGTGCCCCGTGGAAAGACTGGAGAAGGTGGCGGAGGCGGCGGAGGAAGAGGAGGAGGAGAGGGGGCCTTTGGACGGCCTCTGAGAATGGACTTCGTCGGTCGCCTATGCTGTTGGAACCGAAAACAATCCGCTTCCTTCTTTGCCGCCGCCGCCGCCGTGCCTTTTGCTGCTAAGGTGGGAGCATTATATTCCTTCCCTTCCTTCTGAAAACGGAAAACGCCCCTTTCCTCCTCCTCCGTTTTGCCCCGCCGCCGTCCTTCGCCGAGTAACCTTCGCTTCGCCCTTCAGAGGTAGGAAGGGAAGGAAGGAAGGCTCAGACGGGGCGGTGGCGGCCGGTGCCAAGAGGAGGGAGAGAGGCCTATCAAAACGGGAAGAAGGGGAGCGGAGTCCCTCGGGGCCCTCCCCCTCCTTTCCCTTCCTCTCTCTTCTGCGCGCGCGCTTTTCTCTCCTCTGTCTGTTTCTGCAGTCGCGTTCGGTCCTTTAAGGCTCTCTTCTTCTTCTTCCTTGTCCTTGCCCTACGCCGCATGCAGCCTTGCACCGCGGCCTCCCTCCGACCGACCTCGCCTCGAGGACAGCACGAGGCCGCCTTCTCGTCTCCGTCGCCGGCCGTTTTCTCTCTCTCCAACTTTTTCCCCCGTGTGTCGGAGAGGCGGGACGCCCCGCGGACGAGGAGGAGGAGTGTCTGCCACAATGGGGAGACTTTGCCGATGCTGCTGCCCTGCTTCTTACACCTCTCTCCCGCTGCTGTCATTTTGGCGGCCCCTTCCAAGCCCCCACTTTTCTCGGCGCTCCGTCCGTCCTCCGCCCTGGGCCAACCGCCCGATCGCTACGTAGTGTGTGCGCTTCTCTTTGCCTCCCCCCTCACTTCGTGGGGATGCCTCCCCTCCGTCCGCCTTCTCTCTCTCTCTCTCTCTCTCTCTCTCTCTCTCTCTCTCTCTCTCTCTCTCTTCATTTTCCCCCTCCTTGATCTTCCCCCCGGCGTCCGCCTCCGTCTCCCCCCCCCTCCCTTGTGTCCGTCCGTCCGAAACTCAGTTGAGTCCGAGCGCGTCGAACAGCCACAGGCAGCCGCCATCTCGCGGCATCGGACATCGCTGCCGGCGCGGAGGGAAAGAAAGAAAAAAAGTGACCCATAGGTGGGGCAGGAAAAAAAGTGAGATTCAAATCCTCTCGCGCATGCAGAGAAAGAGATTCGGTTGAGCGGAGGCATTCTCCCTCGCCTTCGTTATTACGTGGGAAAAGAAAAAAGTGTGTAGTGGGCAGAGTCAGAAAGGAGCAAGAAGCGTCCACCTGAGATAATGAGCAGATAATAGTCATGCCAAGAAGTACAACGCACTTGGGGCAGCGGAGGAGGTGGAGGAGGAGACGTTTCGTAACCACGTGGAAGAACTGACCACCGACACAGTGACAGTGGAAGAGGCGAGAGAGGGAAGAAGAAGCAACCAGACGAGTTTTGTCCAAATGGGCGGGAGAGAAAGAGGGAGGCGAGCCGACTCATAACTCCGAGGAGGGCTTTTGTTGGGCCAACTGATCTGGGGGAGATAATTTGACGACGGCGGGGGAGGGGGGGGGGTCGGTCGGTCGACAGCGACACGAGCTATTTCTGTCCGATGCTGCTACACAACAGCATCGGCGGCTAAAAAATAGATTGGAGAGTGTGGGATGGAGGAACAGGGAGGCGTGTGAGTTTTGAATGAGAGCTCCACTTTTGGGGTTAGCCCAAAAAACGTGTGAAAGAACACGGTCGGAGGAAGTTTTCTCTCTTTCTCGAAAATTGGCCGAAATGTTCTTGTAATGACTAATGAGGGCGGACGATCCGGGGGGATCTCAACGAGGAGACGGGATCAAGGGGGAGAGAAAAAAGAGGCGCGAACGAAATTGCGCAAACCCAAGGTCGGGGACGAAAACACAAGGGCGAAATACAAGGGCGGATAGGGTCGACAATCAATCAAGGAAATGTCTATCTTGTCCTTTCTTCCTCCGCCCGTGGCTGGCCAGGCCATTAATTTAGAATATTGAGCAGGGGGGTCCGTCCGTGCGTCCACCCTGCCTAGGTACAAACCTGCTCTCCCTCTTTTTCGAACGAGGGGCAAGCCAAGCACTTTTTCTCTCTCGCAGGCTGAAGAGACGGTACGTGGCTATTTTTAGGCGCACGGGCACAGCAGACATGTGTGCGTTCACTGTGCACGTTGCAATTTTACTGCGGAGGATGTATCAAAATTTCGCCTATGAAGACTTCACGCGCCTTCAAAGTCAATTATAACGTGGAGGTTTTCGACAAATCGGGCACTTTTTCTGCAAAGGTGTCGTGACACAAGTGCATCGAAGCTTGTCAATCAGAACTTGTAGTCGGTGCTCCTGTCTGTTGCATGTTTGCATTCAAACGCTTGCCGTCAAGTCATGCCCTCACCCGTCTAAACTCCTCTTCCCACTTAATTTATGCCGACGCGATTATAGCAGAGCTCGTCGACGACGTCTCCCTTTGTCTCTCATCCCGGAGGTGCACCACTGCGCCTATTCTTCTTCGTCTTTCTCCCCTCCTCTTTAAATGCATCACCTTGTCTCTCCCTCTCCTCGCTGATTGCGGCTGAGGAGAAAAGAGACTTAATCATCCATTCTCTTCTTCTCACCCCTTTTCCCTCGAGGGGGGATTCTCCAAGTTTCCTTTTTTTGTTGGGAGGGCGTTGTAGCACTTCTCTCCGTCCTATTTGAAGTGCATTCTCGAGCCTTTCGCCGCCATTACCCATGCATCGAGTTGTTGCACATTGACGAGGGGGCAACAAAAAGGAAGAGATAAAAAAGGCCGCAAAACAATCTCAAGAAGAATAAGGACTCCTCCTTTTCTTCCGCCGATCGTTTCCAGGAACCCTCGAGTCAGGAAGTAGCCTCTTCCGAGGAAAGGAAAGACGGAAAATAGCAGCGTTTCGTGCCTTAAAGCCGCCACAGCCGAAAAAAAGAGAAAAATATATCGACAAACCCGATAGAAGAAGGCGCCCTTCCCCCCTAATTCCCGCTCTCTGCTGGTGTTTTTCTTTCCCCGTCCTCGTCCGACCTTTCCCAAGGCCACAATCGCCTCCGCCTCCGCCTCCGCCTCCGCCTCAGGGGAAGGGAGAAGAGGGCCCTCCCTCGATCCCCTTTCCCCTCTCCCCTTTTCCCAATCATGCTGCAGCAGTGGCGGCGAGCCGTTCTAAAAAAGAGGAACAGTCCGGTGTAAGCAGAAGCAACACCTGCTCTTCCTCCTTCTAGCTTCCCTTTCGCAGTCTGCTTCCTTCCCTCCCTCCTGAGGCCTATGGGAAGGAGAGAGGGGAAAGAGGCCTTAAAGACTCCAGAAACAGGGGTGGGGGGGGACTCCCATCTCCGGACTGTGGTTGGTAAAAACGGCTGGCGGGCGGTAGAACTTTTTTGTAGGCAACACATTTGAGATTCCTTCGCAAACAACCTGGAGAAAAGACAACTCCTTTCTCTGGTGTTCAAGGCTGCCATTCTGACCGCTTCTTTAATGAAGCTGGAAGCTGGATGGATAAAAGATTTTAGGTTTCGTTTTTGCGAAGGAAAAGACCGTTCTTTGTCACCTCTCGATGTACTTTGACAAGATCTCAACTTTTCCTTGAATTACCGAAGTTTTGGAAGGTCCCTTGTGATATTAGTATAGGGAAGGCCCTAGGGCCACTGCTGAGATAGTCCAAAAATAAATGGCAAATTTCGTCTCCATCCCTATCTCATTCGTCGGCGGGGCGAGAAGGAGGATCCCCCTTCACGCTCGCATGGGCACAAAAAAAGCCAAAATGGAAAGAAGAGGGAAACGCAGAAAACATGCTTCACTGTAGAAGGGGGAAAGGAGGGTTTTAGCATCGAGAGCAGTGTATATAAAACCCTACCGCCCCTGCCTACTGAGAAAGGGAGGACGGCCCTATCCCGCCTGGAGAGGAGGATTTTTTTATCCCCCCCCTCCTCGCCTCCGTCTAAAAAAAGGTACACAAAACTTTCAGGAGCAGGACCGAGGGAGAGCGTTGCTTCCTGTCCGCCGAGCCGAAAAAATGGGATAGGGGAAGGAGGAGCCCTTAAAGGAAAGGAAAGGGCCCCTCCTCCCGAGTCCCGTCTCGCTCCAACGCTTCTTTCTATCGCTCTCTCCGCTCCTGGAATTGGGCAGAGTGAAATTTTGCAAAAAAGGGAGATTGGGGATAGGAGGAAAAAGGATGTATCTACTGTACTGCGCATAGGCCTCCGCCTCATGCCCATTCTTTCTTCCTTTCTTGACTGATGGGACACATTTGCCTCAGTTGAAGAGAGCACACAGTCTCTCACGGACAAGCGGATTCCAAACGAACACTTTTTCGGGCCCAGGAGCGAAAGATTCGCCAGTGTTAGCGCCTTTTGCCTTTTCGAGAAGTGAAGTGATAATATTTTGCTGGCGAATCCCTCCCCTTAGCAGACGCACCGGGTCTTGTTTGTGCAAGGGAAGGAAGCGAGGGGGGGGGGACGGCGTTTCTTTTCCCTCGCGCCCTGCAATCATCGTTCCTCGTTCCTCCGAAGTGTCTGTCTGTTTTGTTGGCTTTTCTCCTCCTCTCCTTTTTGTTCCCGCCGCCGCTGCCGCCGCCGCCGCCGCCGCCGCGAGCGAGAGTCTTGACTTTTCTCCCTCGGGAACGGGAAAAAGGAAAAGGAGGAGAAAAGGGGAAATAACTTTCTCTCCCTGCAGAGGTTTTTTTGCAGATCTCTTGTGCATACAGAGCGAGAGGCGTTAAAAAAAGACGTAATAATCGTACGTAAGGGAGGAAAAAAGCACTTTGAAAACAAGCCAAGGTAATGCTGGCGGCTGATCAAGTGTTTTTCCTTGTTGATGATATGTCACAAATAGACCCGACAGCATGTGCCACTAAGTAGGGGGTATAATATGAAGAAGCAGTTGTTGCGCCCCTCCAATAACAATATAACAAGCAAGCTGTTATGTCCTCACGATTATCACGAGCAATTAGCCTTGATGCATGCCCTCAGCTATGCTCTATCTACAAGAAGAAAGGCCATGCAAGAAAGACCACTTGAAATGTTGCTCTACATACTGCACATGGTTATCCCATAGTAAGAACAAGAAGTATTCTTGGGCCAACTTTTTTGGGTAAAGAGGGGTCGTTTCGCAACGGGCAATGCCGTAGTAGGCAGGTGACACCGAGACTAACTCGTCTGGCCCTCGACAAAAAAGGAGGATCGAACAGAGGAATTAAAGGAGGAGAAGGAAACTTTTTTCCCAGGACAGGGGCGATTAACCGAAGGGGGCGAAAAAGGCCGTGGGGAAGTGAGAAGAAGAAAAGGAAATGAGCACAGAAAGAAAGAGGAGGAGGAGGAGGCTGGCAAGTGCAGCGGTGGCCTCGTGAGGGGGGAGCTCCTCCAAGAAAAGAAGCCTCTCCTCCCCTGTTAGTGTAAAGTCAGCAGTTGGAAGAAGAACCCTCGGCGGCGGCGCCTCCTTCCACCTTCTTCTTTCGAAAGGAGAAACGTGCTTAGGTAAGCCGGATTCCACGGAAAGAGGAGAAGTCCGAAAAAGAAAGAGAAGGAGCTTTTGTGCCAGAGGAACAAGAAGGAGAAAGGGAAGAAAAGGATTGTGCTCGGTGGCCGCGGGGAGGAGGAGAGGAGAGGCGAAACAAAAGATTGTTTTGCCCGCCGTCGACCGTCCGTCGGTCGGTCGGCATAGAAGAAGGAGAAGAAGAGGGCCTCCTGGTACACCGACAGACGAATAACCGGACTGAGGCAAAGCCGCTTCCAAGTCCTTCCTTTGTACCCTTTGCCGTCGTCAGAATTCCTCGGCGGCTTTCGGGAATAAGGTCCCACCACCACCTCACCCAAGAGACGGTCTCCAAAAAAGAAAGAAAAAGGACCGACCTACCCTTCTTCCCCACATCGGCGCCGCCGTATTTCATGGATAATTTTTTCTCCCTCTTACCTCGCGGGCCCACTTGATCTCCTGCCTCCTCCTCCGGCGGAGATAGGGGGAGAGAGGAGGAGATTCCCCTTCCCCTCCTTCCCATTTCGCGCTCTGCCCACGAGAAACGAGACTTTGGAGACTCATCCGAAGGGAGGAGAGAAGAGGAAAGAGGGCTTTTCTCTCTCGCTCTCTCCATTGTGCACAGACGGGGATTGAGGAGGGAGGGAGGGAAGGCAGCGGCTTCAGGCCAGGTATGCGAAGGAGGGGGAAAAAGTAGGGGCCTTTTCCTTTCCCTATTGGGACCGTGAATGAATGGAGAGAACCGCCGGGCGGAGGAGGAAGAACGGACTACCAAACAGACCGAGGCGGCGGTCCCCACACATTCGGACGGATGGAGGAGGGACTCCTTTTCAGTTTCGCTTCAATGATGCCTAAGCGAGGAAGAACCCTTACCTAAGGAGACTTTTGACAGTGCGTGATTTTTTCAACGAAAATGGAGAATCAAAAGGGCATCGCGACGACGCCCACCTCGGCGATTCTTCGTGACGCTGGTCGCCGGGCGTCAGAGGTGGCGCACCGGCTGCTCAACGCCATAGACCGGACGGCGGACGAGATGCACCTCAAGCAGCAGCAGCAGCAGCCTCAGGTCGGTCGCTCAGCCAGCGTGGACTACTTCTACGCAGACGACGACTACGCCTTCGCCTCCTCCTCCTCCTCTTCCGCCTCCCCGCTCACCCTGCCCCTGGCGGAGGAGGGGGCGGGGGTGTGGGTGCAGGGGTACCACAAGGTGTCCCCGGTGGGCAACGCCTCCGCCGGCGGCAACGTGACCGACCTGGGGGAGGACGGCTCCGACGCCGACTCCTTCGCCACTGTGGCGCCCACCGTGCTCAAGGCCATCGTCCTCATCACCATCATCCTGGTGGCCATCTTCAGCAACCTGCTAGTGGTCATCTCAGTCATGCGTTACCACAAGTTGCGACACATCAACAACTACTTTCTCGTTTCCCTGGCTGTGGCGGACCTGTTGGTGGCCTGCTTCGCCATGACCTTCAACGCCACCGTGGAGATCACGGGAAGGTGGAACTTTGGCTACCACATCTGCGACTTGTGGAACTCGCTTGATGTCCACTTTTCCACCGTGTCCACGCTGCACCTCTGCTGCATCAGCGTGGACCGCTACTACGCCATCGTGCGCCCGCTCAAGTACACCTCCTACATGACGGTGAAGGTGGCCTCGGTGATGATCGGCGTGGCGTGGACGGCGCCCATACTAATCTCCTTCCTGCCCATCTTCCTGGGGTGGTACACCACAGCGGAGCACCAGGAGTGGCGCAAGACCAACCACGACCAGTGCATCTTCCGCGTCAACAAGCCTTACGCTTTGCTCAGCTCTGCTCTCACCTTCTGGGCGCCCGTGGTGGTCATGCTCGTCATGTACCGTCGCATCTACAAGGAGGCGCTGAGGCAGAAGGAGGCCATCCGGCGCTCCTCCGTCCCCAGCCAGCAGCACCTCATCGTGGACTCGGACCAGATCAGGAACCAGTTCGCGCAGCTGCAGGCAAACGGGTTCAAGACCACAGCCAGGAACGGCATCTCAAACCTGCTTCCCGGCAGCGGGGGACCTGGAGGGGGAACTGCGGCAGGAGGAGCGGCGACGGCGGCGCCTGCCACAGGACCAAACCGCCTTATGGCTGCCCCCGCGCCCTCGGGGGCATTGGCGGCTGCTCCGGCCATCACCACAACAGCTTCACCAGGCTCGGGGAACAAGCTCACTATTCCCGGGATGGCCCCGAACCAAACCAGCGGGAACGGCAACAGCAACGGCAACAGCAACGGGGCGGGCAACAAGAACGGCGGCGGAAGCGGAGGGAACTCAGGAGTGGCCGCAGCTCCTCCCCCGACGCTGGCAGTGCCTTCCTCGTCGTCGTCCTCGACCGGCACTGGTCAGCCGGGCGAAGGGACGGCTTCCACCAGCCCGCTGCTCAAAGGCGGCGAGAGAGAGACTCAGTTCGGCGGCGGCGGCGCGGGCCCCTCAGTGGTCAAGACAGCCCCGCCGCCACCGGCGATCGTGACTGGCGGCGGCCGGTCAGGCTCCGGCGGCTCCGGCGGCTCCTCGGGCGGCACCCTAGGCGTGATCACTACCTCCTTCGGCGGCGGCGGCCGGTCGTCGCTTACGCCGCCCAACACCACCGAGCGGCGGCGGGTCTCAATGGCCAACAGCACCGCATCAGAAGGTAGGACCGAAACACCCTTTGATCCTCAGATTCTCTGCTCCTCCTAAAAAAGTCAACGTACTTACTACCAGAATACCTATGTACCAACCGCGCGTTTCCCTGCTATCCCAAGAAAATAAGGGGAAAATCCTACTTACTACCTGAGGGAGTGTAATTTCCCCCGAATCTATCTCTATCGATATCTGCTAAAACTATTTTTTCCCGAATCACCTCGCTGCTATACCATACATATTACAGTACTTACCGCGAATCTCTCCTTCCTTCGAGTTCGCCACCATCACATTGCCATATCATTTTTTTTCTTCGGAGACTAGAGAGCCCGCAGTACTACAACAAATGGGCAACTCCGAAAATCGCTCGATCCGTGTCTCATCTCGCTTTTTCTTTTTCGCCATCGCTACCATCACTAACGCCGCCGTCCAATCACCACCCCTTGTTTCCCATACTTTCTTTTTAAAAGTCGCCGCATACCATTCGGTTTCCCGCATCTTTCCCCTCCTTGACCCTTAGTTCTGCCTCTTGGAAGCTTATTACTTTTCCTTGCTACCGGCCACCTTTAGTTCTTCGCCCGAACGTACGGTAAAAGAAAACCACCCCTAGTTTGCATACATATAACGAGTTCCCTCTCAACAAGAAGAACCACCTACAAGATCTTGTGTGCAGCAACACAACTTAATATTTTTCAACCCCAGACCTTTTAAAAATAAGATTAAATGACTCATGTCTATCCCCTCCCTCCTATACAATACTTCATGCCTGAGAAAAAAGTTCGAGTAAAGCCACTAAGGGTAGATTTAAACCTGTCAAGAAACTTAATCTATTTTTTTACATATTTTTGTTCTACACTGCAATGCCAAACCCGAATGACTAATGAGTTTTTCTCAGCCCTGCTTGTTCTTAAATACGTACGATAAACCCAAGGTGCATCCAACCCGCCCCGAAAAAACCGTTTCCCCCTTACCTATCCCTACCCGCATCATATTCCGTACCTACCAAACTGCACTGTATCGACTCTGCCTCCGTCGCTGCCTCTGAATTCGCTGCCTCCAGCCACTCGCCTTTTTCCTCCGCGATCTCTCAGTTCCATCCTCGGTTGTTGGCGGGAGGGGAGGGAAGCAGAAGCACGGAGAGAAAGATTAAATCAAAATCGGGGGGAGAAAAAAAAGGGAAGCAGCAAGCCTGGAGTCAAAAGCAGTGACTCTTTCCCATTTTTTTGCTGGTCGCATCTGGCTCTGCGCCTCTTCTCCTTTCTTCTGCCTCCCCCCCCGTCTGGAGGCATGTCAAACTTACAGAAGAGAAGAGGCCTCGAGCACAATGGGATGAAGAAGAAGAAGAAAAGAAGAAGAAGGGGAATAAAAGGCGGGATCTGTCGGAAATAAACGGAGGAGAAAGAGGAAAAAGGGGGGGGGGATAAATGCCTTTCCTCCCACTCGGCTTTTCTCTTTTGTGTTGGCTTGGTTGCGAAGGGAAAGGGTAGAAGGGGAGAGTAAGTGGCCCATTTAGCACCCGAAGCGAGGAGAAGGAGAAAGGGGAGAGAAGGGATTGTGACCCCCCGCGGGGGAAAGGATAGGCAGGCAGGAAGAAATTACAGTTAACAACCAACGGAAACGCTGTGTCCTCCAGCCAGAAAGGAGATATCAGAATCTGCTGAAGCACCTCTTTCTTCTCTAGTTTTTAAAAACGTCTTTCTTTCCATCTTGGAAGATGGAGCAGCAGGGTCCCTTTTAAAGAAGGTTCGGGCAGGAGGAAGAGGAGGTGCAACCCTAGAAAAAAAATCTTTTTTCTTCCCTCTCGTCTGCTCTCTCGGGACTCCCCCTTTTCCATGGTCTGAAGGGGGGAAGCCCGGGCCGGGCTGCCTGCATCCAAGAGAAGGGGGGATGAGGAAGGATGCTGGCATGCCCAGCGACAAAAAATCGGGTAAGGGAGAGAAGAAGGCTCCTCCTCCTCCACCGAGGATGGAAGTGGATGGGAAGAGACAGCGGCGGCGGAGGGCGATCGAGGCGGCGGCGACGGAAGAGGACTCGACTCACAGATGCATCTTCCTCCTACCCAATCCCTTCCCTTCCTCGTGCCCACAAAAAGCTTCCCCTCTATTTTTTACCCCTTTTCTCCCCAACTCGCTTCTTCTTCTTGATCCCACGCTTTGAATCCTTCTTCCAGTCTTTCCAACATAAAACCTCTCCCTCCCTCGATCCCCAGTTCATAGCACCTTGGAAAGTACTCCTTGATTAGCAACAGTATCTCCTGCCAATGTATGTAGTGTCGATCTCTTCTTCCCCCTATTTCTGTTTCCCCATCTGCCCACCTCCACCAGGCTTAATTAATAGTTGCTGTAAAACAGCCCCTCAGTTCATTGCTCCGATGCGCAGCGTGAAAAAATGTAGTGGGTAGAAACTGGGATCCCCCGCTGTCTAGAATGAGAAAAGAGCAGAAGGGGAAAAGAAGAAGAAATGGCGGAGGCCATCTCACTGTCTTGCCTCTAGACCATCACCATTAAGGAGTACTTTTGCTTAGCATACCTGTTATTATGTGTGTGATGCATAGTCAAGCCTTCTACTTCAAACAAGACCCCCTCATACACACCCAAGGGCCATCACAGGCGTCCGCCGCCGAACGTGTTTTATGGTGCTGTTTTTCATCGTTCCCCAGCTACAGCGGGAATAAAGGTGGACCAATACCTGCTGTTGCATCTGTGTTTGAGTGTGCGTTGCTTGCTCTTTTTGTTATTCTTCCTACTACTACTGGTATGCTACCGGCCGCCTTCTTTTTCTCGAAGAGGAGGTGGAGGAGGCGTGAAGAATGCAGGTATATGAGGCTCTCGTAAAACCGAAGGGTCTCGGAATCCCAATGTATAGGCAAGACATGGGGTGTGTGTTCAGGCCAAGTGTAGCATGTAGGAGCAGGAACTTATGGTAGGCCCCTGACCCTAGCAAGCAAGCAAGTACATGTACCTATGGAGGCGATGGCGGAGGCGACAGTGACGAGAGTCCTTGGTAAATAAACACCTAGTAGGAACAAGGTACAAAAAGGTGGCGGAGGAGGAACTCAACAACGGCCCTTGTTCTTCCAAGTCGACGTCGACGTCTGGAGGTCGATCGCCGCTACAGATTGGGGGAGCGAGGGCGAAACTGCCTTCTCCCTCCCTCTTTATGGCAGGTCGAAAAGGAGGTAGGGTCTTGCCTCCTCCTCCTTGATCGGAGCAGTTTAGGGCTGGATGGCCTCACTCACACCAACGCTAGAAGGAGAGAGCGATCGAGAGAAACGACACACAACAACAACTCCTGCCTCCACTTCCAGGATCGAGGAGGAGGAGCGATTGCGATTGCCAAGGACGAAGGCGAAGACCCCTCCTCCAATTCGATGGCGCTGTTCCCTCCCACGGTTTGCTTTCCTATCTTTATTCTTTGGCCTCTGGGACTGTTCCCCTTCAAGAGAAATTTCCAAGTTGGCATTGCCTACTTTTCCCCTATTTTTTTGCTCCTCGCCTCAATCTCTTTTCCCCCCTTTTTCGTCTTTCTTTTTTCGCGCGTTCCTCGCAAGGTCGACATAGCTTGTTTTCCTCCCAGAAATTCCCGGCATGCGGAGAGGCCGCTCTTCTCCTCTTTACGTTGTTTCCATCCGTTTCTTTTCTCCGCAGTACAAGGGCGAACATAAGGACATTCTCTCCCCGGTCGTCTGCGGCGTGGGAGGAAGAGGAAGATGAGGACGTCTGAGCGCCCAAGAGGAAACGACTGTTGTAGTACTGATGGCTTCTTTATTTGAGCACTGTCCGGCTCTTTTTTTTCTCCCTTGCCCATTGCCAATCATAGGATCATCGTCGCTGTCGCCTCCTTCCGCCATCACGGAGTACAGTACATCACGCATGTGCTGTAGACGTCCTATAGCAACAGCAATGAGGGTTTTCGTACGTTTCCGGTATCGGGTGGGCCCACGCAATCTGTAGCATCCTCCTCCAGCAGAGTCCAGGAGGCCAAAATCAATTGCGTGTCTCCCTTCTCCATCTCTCTCGAAACTGTTTGAGGGATTCGCAATCCAACCAGAGACAATACAACAATGCACACCACTCGGGGAGAGGAGAAAGGAGAGGAGGAGGGCACTACAACAAGAGTTGGAGGAGGGGGCATACACACATAACACATACCTCCCGCCCCCTCCACGTACGTTCTCGTTCGGCGTACAGCCGGTCGGCAAATATTGACACTGGTGCTTTGGGGGGTGTCCCCAAACTCCTCCTCCTCTCTCCCTCCCCCTTTTTTTCTTGTTATCGATTTCCTAGAGTTGCGCGCGAGACAAGAAAAAGTATAGGAGAAAGGCGACCCATCTCGCCGGCGTCAAACACTGGAGACGGCGAAGGGCAAGGTCGAACAAACGCATACAAAAAGGAAGGAGAAAGAAGAAGAAGAAAACATGTTCCCTCAGGAGAGGGGGAAAAGTTTGAGCGCGTAGACGACCAGAGATCACTGACGACATTGACAGTTGATACCATCATCCTAGGAAAGACTCTTCTAAGCACAGATATATAGCCATGACCACATAGTTCCTTTCCAGGAAATGATGAGGACTACTCCACAGTACAGTACCGTAGCCCGCGATGTCACTCATATGTAGCCTTCCCACCTGAAAGAAACCCATTTCTTTCGCTCCTCGAGACCTCGACTTTCTCCCCCAAGCCATTCATGCCTTCATCCTCAAACACCTGCCCTCCAATCCTCATCCTTCTCATTCCCCAATCTTGTCACTGCCACCCACCACCGCCACAAACTATTGTCATGTATACGTACTGCTCCAGACACCCTGGAGCAGAAGACCGATGTCAGCGACGGCGACCCCGAAGCACAACCTCAGCAGCAGCATCAACAACCTCAGCAACAGCCACAACAACCGCATCAACCTCAGCAACATCATCACCCGAAGTCTTCCTCGGCCGAGAGCGTGTCTCCCGCTCCCGCTCCTCCTCCTCGTGCGCCCCCGACGCCGGTGACCGCCCTGGCGCTGGCGGGCGTGGGGCCGCCGCCGCTCGAGGCCTTCCCCGGCGGCGCCGTGTCCGCGCTAGGGGTGTGGACGCTCGGGCTCGGACTGCTCGGAGACAGTGAGTTTTCGGTCATGACAAGAGGAGAGAGAGACTCTTTCCTGCCCACAATCCCTCCCCTCGTCCGCCGCGGCTATACATATATATTGAATGGTGCAATGGACCTTTGGTTGTCGGTTGTTGTGCCGTTTTCACATTTACTTACAGAACGTGAAAGTAGTAGGTGAGAGAGAATTTCGTCACATCTCCATATTGTACAACTTATCTGTACGTTCGTATACTTTTTTCCTTTTGGGTGCTGAATGATGATGGAATTCATTCGATGACGAGAGCACTTTTGTTTCACCACCACCACGGTTGACCGAGAGACACCCACCACCAACAGACAGACATCATAATTCTTCATTTAACCAGATCACAGAAAAGGGGGAGCTAGGAGAGACAGAAAGTTCCTTCCCCCTGCCATCGTGTGTGCCGAGTGGTATACTTTCCTCCTTCTTCATCCTTCCCTCAAGGGTGAAAAAGACGGCAATAGTAGTTCTTAGCAGCAGAAAGACATATCTTCAGCGCAGCACTCTTGAGGCATCTCCTCCTTGTTACATCTGTGAGTGTGCCACTTTGCGTACTTCCTACTTTCCACGTCACCGAATCAAGCAATTAAGGACATAGGGAGGGGAAAAGACACACATGGCACCCAACCACCACCAGACGCAGTAAGCAAGCAAACTAGCAGAGGTCAGCCACAAAAGCAGCCGCTGTAAACGCTCGCCACCACTTTTTTGCACCCACAGCTTCATATATTTCTAATACAGACAGACAGAGACACACAAGACGAGACATACAAGAAGGCCCCCAGAAAAAGGGGCCGCATATTTTCCCCTCACTGAGACCATAAACAAGCGGAGGAGAATTGAACTGACAACAAGACAAAGAAAGAGGAAGCAGAACATGGAAGTGGGGATCGAGCCTCTGACCGATGCGCTCACTCTCCCACATGCATTCTCCTCCGCCGAATAGCAAATAAAAGCTCGAGATCATTGAAAAGACGTTGCTCGGCTACTACGTTTATCCTCTCCTGCTGTTGTTTGTTTTCGGAAAAGTTCTTTGTACAAATCATGAGAGAGACTACTTTTCCCTTTCACCCGCCCACACCTTGTACACCTCCCCCCGCTCCGTTGTCCACGATTGCTAGAGACTTGATTGACCGGACACACAACAAAATATATATTTGTGGGAGGAGGAGGGTATGAAAAAACGCTCTACGCGACGGTCCTGTTGTGTACTATACAACGTACTTTGCCATGTGAGTGTCTCCTTCTCGTGCGAATGACGAAATCAGCGATCCGTGCAACAAAAACGATATTGAACTCAGACTCACGAAAAAAAGCCTTCACCGCCCGTTCGCAATTACGTATCCTACTGCTACGTATACCCCTGCCAAAAAACAGAAGTCGTTGCTCTATCTCCGATGTTGGTCTCGTGTTATACTCTTGCTGTGTGTCAAAAAACGAGTCTTATTATTTCTTCACCCACTTCATTCTCCTTCACCTGCTCTCTGTTATACCCACGCCGCCGCTGCAGCCAAACCCCAACCCGCCTTCACCAAACTTTGTCGCGATACTCTGTCTTTTTCCGTGGGTGTACTCTTCGTGCATTCCTGTACTCATAAAACCTAGTGCAGAAAAAAATCTGAAGCCATAGCGTGCGTCGTAAGTAGCAAAGAAAAGTTGTTCGTTCCTCGTAGCCGTGATTGCAAAAAAGACAGACTTGTAATATAAAAATGTTCTCTTTTCGCCACATGGTAAGCTTTGTCGTCGGCCTCCAAAATCCTCTCCTCCTCCCCTCGCCCAAAAAATCCTCTGCCTCCCCACCTGTTTCTGGATTTCGTACAGTTTCCCTCCCCTCCCTCCTTTCAAGTCTGTCACACGAGAGGAAGAACAGGGTTGGGTGCGGGCGAGGGAGAAAAAGCAAAATTGTACACATCCTCCTTTCCCTCTCCTTTTCTGTGCCCTCCAGTGTTTCCCCATATACTAGCACACGCCCGTTTCTTTTTTCCGGATTGGGACCGGGGGGTGAATGACGACCTTGGGAACTAGAGGGGGAGGAAGCTTTTTCACATATCAGGAGCGGGGAAACTCTCCTTCATCACACGCGACACATTGCCAGCCTGTTTCCGCTCGCTATACCTTCCTGCTATCCGTGCCGCCGCCGCAATGTAAATTCCCCACCCCAATGCTTCGACTCATCGACTCCTATCCTCACTCCTTCAGGGGGTAAAAGAGACTCGTGTACAGAAAAAAGGGCCATCGCTCAAATGTCGCTATCCCCAACCCTACAGCCCAACCCTCTGTGCCTTAAGTCCCACTAGTGAGCTCAAACTATTTAATATATTGCGAGTTTTATTCCTCGTCCTCGTCTGAAGACCGACCCTCAACTAAGACTGCCGTCGCAAGGCTTTTTAAAAGAGAGAGAAAAGGTCCTTGGGTCTATGGGGCCGGTATAGCTATGAGGGCGTGCCTAAAGGGTTTATTTATACGCAAGATACTGGCTCTTTCCTCCCCCCTCTTTTTTCCATGGACGTTTTTTGTTGATCTGTGACCGCTTTGACCGCCAGAGCACACTGCGCCAAAGACCACCTCACCTCACCGCCTATTCCTCGTGCCTCAGACTGCCACCGCTCAGCTACAACACACGGGCCTCATTCACCCCATGCTTCTCTCTCCCCATCGGAAAAAAGGCAACAATAACCACAAATCTTTCTTCGTTCCAGTTCCGGCGACGAATTTTCCAGCCCTCCTTCCCTTCTTTCAATCTTAAAGACCCACGCTATCTTTTTTCAGCGGCCTTCGTCCTTTACTGTATCGTTATATAGCGAAGAAAAGCGGGCGGCGGCGTTCTGGTCATTATTGTGTTTTCTCCTTCCCCTCCTCCTCCTCCTCGACTGACCTTGGCAGTCCGCGCCGTCGTCCGGCCTTGCCTCCGACGGTTGGCTGACTAGGGGGCTGAAGGGGAGGGAGACTAGTATACAGTACAGTACTGCAGAGGTGGAAAAGAAAGGACTTGGAGGAGGAAAAACATTTAGCCGCGTGGAGAGAGAGGGGGGCGGGGGGCGATATACACTGTTGTAGTGGGGAGAGGGGATAGACTATTAATAAATCATCTTTCAGCCCAGCTGACACTGGCTGGGCGGGCGCGTCCGCGTTTGTACAAGAGGCCGTTACGGGCAAAAGTGTGATAGCGTGGTATACCGGGGTTATTTTCCACGCATTTCTCTTTCCGCGATGGATTAGTCACAAGAAGAGTAGGCTTATAATTGCACGGGGTACCTATTATCACCCAGAAGACCGACTGGGTACCACCGAGACGAAAACTAAGGGGGAAACACTTTTTGACACTGCACTTCGGGTGAAGACTTAATGCAACATAGGCCTAAACTAAATAAAGGCCCTTTTTGTCTATTCTAGAAAGACAAACTCCACAAAAAGGGGTGGGACGCGTTATGGGTCTCGGAAGCACATTCATTCTTCCAAGGTGCGTCCTCCATCCATCCTCAGACAGAGTGAGCAGCGGGGATAAGTGAGTGAGAGAGAGGGGGGGTCTGTTCTGCCTCTCGCTCTTGATTCCGCAGCTCTCCCTCTCGAGGAATGGAGAAAGAGGGAAAACTCAATTTAAGGACGGCCCAAAAGAGGCAGAAAAGGCAGTATATACGCATACACTGTAAGTGTGCGCGCCTTCTTCCCCCTCGCCCAGAGATTGTGCCCCTCCGCTGCATATTTTTCTCCTTAGGCCTGGCCCAACCAACCACTTTGGCCGGGAAAGGTGAGGAGGAAGGGAAGAAGTGAGACAACGTCATATTCCCTGTTTTTGGAAGGTGATGCAGGGATGGAGAGGGATGGAGGCTCGTCGCCTTGGGACGGATAAAACGTACGTCTGTCCTTGCTCTCCCTCTCCCGAGGATATGGAGGAGGAAAGGGAGGATGACACACATCCACCCGGGGTCGAAGGAAAAAGTTTCTCCTCCTTTTCCGTCTCGCGAGAGGAGGGATAATACGTCTCTCTCTCTCTCTCTCTCTCTCTCTCTCTCTCTCTCTCTCTCTCTCTCTCTCTCTCTCTCTCTCTCTCTCTCCTCGTTCTCTCTTTGAATGAAGGACGTTATACCAAGCAAGGGCGGAAACGACAAGAGTGGGGGAGGGAGAGAAACTGCCAGAAACTTTTTTCGAGGGGCTTTTTCTCCTTTTCTCTCCTCCTCCTTCGAAGGCAGGGTGGGGCCGGGGGCAAAGGGACTTGCTTGCTTCTTCTTCTTCTTCCCCACTCCACTTTTCTTTTCTTTTTTCCAAAAGCGGAAAAGAGGGGAGGAGACAGCGCAAAGGCAAACACGGAGGTCGGGCTCCTCCTCTTTCCTCGTTGTCTACTTCGCCCCCGTGATAGGAGGGGGAGAGAAAAGAACCCAAAATTAAACCTGTTGAGCAAACTGCCTCCGCACGCCTGGCTGACCCGCCCCTGCGAATTAAGAGGGAAAATCACCCACTATTTTAGAGCAATTTTCTCAACTTTGACCAAAATAGAGAGAAGTCAAACGGTGTCCTTGCTAGAGGAAGAAATGCCGTTTCCTTATCGGAATAAGGAGGCTGCATTCTGCTCCTGAGCCTCTTCTCCCGACCTCCACTGACGTCGGCACGTATAGGACCAGGCTCCTTCTTCTTCCCTCGGGGAAGAGGGAGTCTGAATGAGGCTAGATCGTCGGGGGCGACACAAAAGAGGGAGGGAAGGAAAACAACGAAGACGTAACAACGGCGGCGCTTTACACAACGGCGGCTGCAACAAAGAGCCGAAGGAGAGGGTTGAATCGTTCAAGGAGTGTTTCTCGACTTCCGAAAAAAACAAACTCGCCGCACATGTGTTTTCCCAAATTGGCAGTTGAGAGAAAGAAACTCTTGGAATGTTTGGTCTCCTAATTCTGTCTCTGACTTGCTGTGCAACATAGCCCGAACGTACTATACTACATCTGGAAACGAAGGAGGGTTTCTTAAAAACTAGATTTTTTTGCAACCCCGCCCACATGGGTGGTTATCTATCATTTACTCTGCTGGGTGCGAAAAGTACATCAGCGAAAGATACTTCGAGCCAAATTGCATAGAAATTTATTCTATGGCTTGACAGAGTCATTTGTTTCTTTTCTACTAAAAACCGGCTTGCCCCCTTCTATACATAACTAAATCTGTGCAAAGCTCTCTTTTTGCAAAGCATGGGACGAAAATAACTTGTTTCTTTGGATCTGCAAATTGACGGTGGCCATGGGAGATCTGAAGATCAGAGCACATTAGTCAAAACTGGAATGCTTGGGAAAAACTCGGGAGTGAGTGGGACGTTTTTCGCAACACTCTTTCCTGTTTATAACAGGAACCTAGTTTCTTCAAGCAATACATAGAGTACAAACCTCAGAAGTGACAACTATGTTTCGAAGTTTTCGAATGCCGCCCATCATCTTTACGGCTTTATGTGCGACTTTTGTTTCTACTTTTTGTACGTCACTAGAAGAGTTTGTCTTAGGGCCTCCCCCCAAAAAAATTGAAGTTCCCTTTTCCTTCCCTCCCACTCTTTCTCCTCTTAACGATCTGACGCTGGTTTCGGGCCAAATTACCGCCGCCGTCGAGTTGCCGGGGGGGCGGCGGCGGCGCAAAATATTTGACGAGGGGGGTCGGGGCGGAAAGGAGGAAGCACCGTTGTCAATCTTCAATTACGTACCTTCGTTTTTTGGGGGGATTTTTTCGGC